>Ga0105252_10000327_pt1 | contig 36138 bp, 51 predicted proteins | sample EasRivMeERMZT100_FD_89675 | JGI IMG/M metagenome (GOLD analysis project Ga0105252, IMG submission 89675) | Soil microbial communities from meander-bound floodplain in the East River, Colorado, USA - East River MetaG ERMZT100 | ecosystem: Environmental > Terrestrial > Soil > Floodplain | place... | reverse complement strand
ATTTCTTGTTCGGATAAGAGGGCATTATAAGAATCGAGTTGAGCGACATTTTCCACAATATAAACGGCAAGGGCGGGAGGTTCTTTATCGTCAATTTCAATAATTGAAGCAATAGGAAATGATAAATTTTCATCACCCTGTGCTATAAATTGGTTTCCTTCAAAGCCCAAACTTGGATTATCTGTTTGGGCAACAACTTTATAATCTTCTGCAAAAGTTATTTCATTTGTTATTGAATTAGATAATTTAGAAACAATATAATTAACGCTCATTTCTTTTTCCTTTGATAGAAATTAATCTAACGCTCGCAGTTCCACCTGTTATTGAAATTGTTATTTGAGAGCCAAGGGAAATTGAATAAAATGTCGAGGCATTTTGTAGCATGGTGACGACCGCAGTTGTGTTTGAAGAATCCCCTCTGCTCCCATCTTTGAATACTGGAAAGCTGAGGGCATTTGCTCCTGCCGCCAAATTATTAAAATCAGAGTAAGCAGTTTCGGCATTTAAAGTAATAAATGTTTCTATAAATTTTGACTTTGTTATTGGAAGTGGCGTTACTCCTACAAATGGAATTTCCCAAGAAGTTCCGGCCTGATTTGAAAATGCTTTCAATGCCTGGAAACCAGATGCTTTATAATAAGTAACATTGGCATCGGTTATAATTTTTCTTGGAGTAACATCAAAGGAAGCATTGGTGGCGATTGCAGTTATTTTTAATTGTTCACTATTTCCCAAATTATCAAATAATAAAACTTGACCGCCAATTTTTAAATATCCTGTCAAGGAAGCTGTAAAGGTATTTCCAGTTGAGAAGGCACAAGGATTTTCCAAAGGAAGCCTAATAACAGGGTAACAAAAATTATTAGTAGTGACTGAGTTTAATCCACTTTTATTTTGAAAAGCAGGATTTTCCGTTGCTATTGCTATTCCATTTAATGAAGCTGTTACAGAATTGGTAAAAGTAGAAATATTGCCCATAGGTAAAAAAATTTCATCTCCATAGCAAAATGAAAAAATTTGTCCGCCTAAAGGATAATCAGACGAGAACCTTGCAGATTGGGTTTCTGAATAAGTGGAGAACGGATAATACGAAGTCATAAATTTACCATTGAAAAAACTGGTAATGGTGTAGGTGAATTGATTTATTAAATTATAATCCCTGCTATAAATGCTATTTGAATTTATTAATCTCCATTCAGAAGAAGAAGATATTTTTTCATCGTCAATAAAATTAATAGAAGGAATATAATTCAAGGGAACTGGGATAGTTTTATTTGTTAAAGAAACATCGGAAACTTTTGTTACAAATTTCTCTTGAGGTAAATCAAGGATTGAAAATTGAATTGTATGAAATGTTTGGTCGGCTGCTGTAGTGTCGGTTTTTTTAAATCTAACCTTATATGTTCCTGCTTTTAATCCTACATAACTGACTGGCATATTTAAATATTTTGAACCTGAACCATGTCCAGAGAAGACAGTATTTGTAGCGAATAAATCTGTTGACTCATTTATTATTCCTGTTGTTGTTAAATAAACATGGAAAGTCGCAAAAGTTCCAGAACTTCCACCTACATCGTAATACTTGAGAAGCCAAAGTGAAAATCCACCACCATTTTTTGTCAGTTCAAATTCAAAATCTATGTATGAGTTTTGAGTATTTGTAAACCTTCTGACCTTTGAAAATGAAGCACTTTCAGCAGAGCCATTCCATGAACCAGATTCAAGAACGGATTTTAATTTATCAATGCCTCCTTGAGCGACATAAGTTGTTCCAGTATTTGATGGTGTTGTTCCATTTTCCCATAATTGAAAAGGAGCGACTTCAAATAATTTAATTATTTTTTCACCGACATTTAATTCCTCAATAGCAGGCCTTGAAAATAATTCTCTGGCAAATTGAAATTTTATTTGCGTCGGCTGAGTGCCAACCGCATAATTGACATATTGAACTGCTAAAGAATGTATATTAAGTAACCTTGAACCTTTTGGAAATGTAAAAAAATAAGTATAAATTGACGAAGTGTAGCCAGTTGAGCCAACCTGTCCGCACAGCGACAAATGATAATTTAATTTATTATCTATATTTACAATTATTCCAGAACTTATTGCCCATTCAAATGTTAATTCTATTCCGATGGCATTTTCATCTAATAAAATAAAAAAATTACCTGTATATCCGCCAGAACCCGGAGAAATATTTACCGATGGCGACCAACCTGTGAAATTATAAATTTTTGCCAAGTTTGCATTTGTAGAAACAGAACCTCCCGACCAAGCAAACCTCATTTTAGGACTTGCGTAGTCAAATAGTGGGCCATATTCAAATCCTCGACAACAGGAATGATTTTTTGCAACCTCGCTTCGATAAAAAGTTTTCCCAATCAAGTCAGTTGAAAATCCAAATGTGGATGCGATTGAAGAAGATGAACTAGGGCCAGAGGAAAATAAAAATTTTATTTCCTCTACAAATTCCCCATTCGCTCCGAATGTCCAGAGCTTTAAATCGGAATCATAATCAGCATAATATAAACCATTTATTTTTTTCTGCGTTTGCATGGACTCGTTAAATGCTTTTTCAAACGGAACATAATCTGCGGAATATCTTCCATTGGGAATTGTAGCGGTGTGAGTTGTGGTTATTCCATTTAAAGTTATTGAGAAATCTATTTTATTATTTGTGTTGGTGATTTCAATCGGTGCAGTTCCAATTAAATTAATTATAAAATCATTATTAGTTGGCTTGGTGCTATAAAGAGGGTTTAATCCAGATTGCATTTGTCTATCAGCAATAGATTGCCATAAAACTCCCGTAAAGGAAGTATTCTGCGGAGAAGATTCATCTTTTCCAGAATAAGAAAAAACAAAAGTATCTCCTAAGTCGGTCGTAATAGAAGCAATTCCAGAAGAAGGAAAATTATAAATTCCCCTAGTGAAAATTGTAGTTGGATAAGATGGAAAATTAATTGGTTTAAAATCCCTAAGTGCAGTTGTAGCAGAAGGAATCCCGTCCAATGCCCGAACAACTCCTGCCGTACTGACCGCCAATGCACCTTGGTGTCCTGAATAAGTGTTATTATTAAATTGAAATTCTCCACCATCAAATTCAATTCCACCTTCTGTTATTCCATTTGATAGTTTTATTTTATTTGTTGTCGTATAATCCATCGACATGAAACCAAATTCAAAATAAGAAAGTGAAATATCTCTTGAAGCGGAATCATTATTGGTTATTTTTATGATATGTTCTTTTGTCGGGTCTAAATTTAAAAGAGTAAGTGTTGGCCTATTAAAAGCTGCGTATGTTCCTGAAACAATCGGTGTAACAAAATCAGAAGCAGGGCCAAAATTTTCATTTAAAAGTCCAAGCGATGAAGGAAGAACACCATCAACTAAAACATCGTATCTATCACATCGGTTTCCATCTATTCCTTGTGCGAGTTGGAAAAAATTTGCTCCCTTTTTTACTCTCATCGAAATAGATTTACTTTTTGGCAACCAATAAAACACACCTTTAAATGAAGCCGGTGCCGTTGCTTGGGAAAATGTGGAAGTATAATCTCCCCACCATTGTTTGGTTTTATTTAAGTCATCACTTTTTAAATCTATTGCTTCGGCAGTTGTCGCATCGGGATTTACCCAATCGCCAAAATGAAATCTTTTTCTCCAAGTAATCGCTTCATTTGTTTCCCCACCGCTTGCAATTTGGTCAATATTTTTTAAATATTGGGAAGCGGTGATATTTATTATTCCACCTGCTCCACCTGAACCTGTTCCGCCTTCGGTTATTTTTGAAGCAATATATTTTTGATTTGTATCAAACCCTTTCAATAAAAATTCATCAACAGGTTGCAAAGCATCGGTTGCAGTTGAAGGAATTGAAACTGGAAGTGTAATAGGAGGCATAAATTATTTCCTTTAAATCATAAATTCAGGCGGATATTCTCCATGCTGAATAAAATAATATTGTAAATATTCTTGGTGTGCATCTTCTGGATTATCGAACTGACTTAATTTAAAAAATTTATTATCAATAGAAATTCCAGAGAACCATTTTTTATTATCTTTTCTGAAATAAACACCTCTTATCCCAGAAGTATTACTTTTTTGAACTCTTTTATTTAATCTATTTTTTTTAATTGAAGTCCATCGACAGTTTCCAATTTCATAATTTCCGTCATTATTTATTCTGTCTAATTCAGAATTTTTTGGCTTTGGCCCTAAGTCAGAAACAAATTCTTCAAATGATTTATATAAAACTTTAATTCCCCTTCCACCATAATTTTTATAAAATTGATTATTGGAATTATTGCATCTTGATAAAGCGTGTCTGAATGAATTGTATTCTTTACTCGTCCAATGTTTTTTAATCATAAATTTTCCTTAAGGGCTTATCAAATAGGGCTTTTTTCCATCGGGAAAATTCCCACCTGTTATTCCGATGAAGATATATTTCTGTTTTTGTTCATCGGTCGCATTATTATAATCAACAAATTTTAATCTCATTCCAACAGTTAATGGAAATGAAAAATCGGAATCCACAGTAATAATATTTCCATTCACAGTTAAAATTGCCCTTTGTTCATTGTTTATCCTGATATTATAGCCAACTTCATAGCCAATTCCATAATTTTCAACTTCAAATTCTGAATCTGAAAGCACATCAATAATTAAAGGAGAAGGCGAAATGACCGCAAGTCGAACTGAAATAAATGAAGTGTATTGAAGCGACAAGGAAAGAGTTCCATCGTTTAGATTTAAGCCCTTCGACATTATTTCCATTTGGTCACGAATACCAAGTCCGCCTGTCGCTCCGGGCAAGTACCTATGTTCAAAAGTTATTTTGTCGCCAACTTGTAAATCTGCATTTGAAAAAAAGGCCTTTACCTTGATTTCTGTTTGAGGTGTTGAAAGCCTTGCAAGTAATCTTGTGGCACGATTAGACACGATGCCTGCTCCATCCAAATCCGCCTGAATCCCTTTTGATTTATAAATCAGAGTCGTCACCTTTCCAAAGGCCTCCTGCGAAGGAAGGTCATCAAAAGTTTCCGTCTTGGTGAATTTATTCAGGCCGGGCGAGTAGTTATACTGCATTATAATTTGATTGACTACTTTATCGGAATTGGTCGTCCATTGTGGAAAGCCAGAGGAAGAATCTTCATCAATGGTCGGTGTTGGCTCACCGATAATAACTTGGTCAAGAATAGCGATTCCGATTAAGCCTTCCTCGGAAATAAATCTTGTGTTGGTCGCCTGCAAGATTTCCGTTTCCAAGAAACTCAAGGCCTCACCTGTTTCATATAAATAAAACCTGTAAATGTCAGTCGGAAAGAATTGATTCCTGATTGATTCAATCTCTGCCACATTTATTTTTAATGGGTCAATGCCAAGCCCATCGGGAAGCACATCGTAAATGCCTCCGCCTCCGCCTGAAATCATTATTTGAAGCAGAAGGGTCAAGGGATTTCCTTCAATCAAATCAACTCGAAAAACATTTTCATCTGCCTCGTATTCTTCTGGAACAGAAGAAAGGTTTCCCCTAGTCAGTCCTGTCAGTCTGTCCAGAGTCGTGTCCCTGCCAGTATAAGATATAAACTCGTTTCCAACTTTAACTGTTCCACTATCAGGAAACATTGAAACATCGTATAAAAATAATTCAGAAGTTCCCACATCGGTCAAAGGTTGAGATAAGGAATCAAACTTGGAAAAAATGGTCTTTTGAAGATAATCAATGGAGGCCCTTGAACTAAACACATAAGCATTTTCTTTTTTATTTATTGAATTTATATTTCCCCTTGCGAACTCTTTATATTCCGTCCAAGGATATGAGCCTGTGACAAATCCAATATAGATAATCACTTCCTCGTTTAAAAGCCTCGTTTCAGAAGAACCCATTCTATTTGAAATTATCGAATTATAATCCAGAAGTTCAAAAGTGTTTGACGGAAGGGCGGTTCGCACATTTCTAATATCGACAGTTAAGGCAGGCAAGTTCGCAGTTGAAACAATTATATTTTCTATCGGAATAATCAATCCAGAGTCGATTTGAAATCTTGAATAAGTTTGCCCGGCCATTGAAATGACCACATTTGTTTGGAATTGCGGATTTGAAAGTTCCGAAATAAAACTCATGCTATCAACTCCGTAAAGTTAATTTTAATCTGATAGACAAATTCATTTGGAGTGTTGGTCGGGAATAATATTTCAGGTTGATAAGATTTGGAGTTAAGGCGAACAGTTTTGAATGTGGTCAAACTCTTATCCTCGAAATACTTAAACTCCTTTCCACGAAGGCCGTGACTTTTGAAGAACCAATCCAACTTGTTTTTTAATGCCTCTGAAACAAAGGTGAAAGAAAGGTTGAAATTATTTTCCATGTAATTAAACTGTGTCTGGCTTCTGCCATTTGAACTGACAGTTTCCTTTGAATCGACCTGATAATTTTGATTCCTGAAATCGTCCGAAGGCGGATAATCAAACTCGATTGATATTTCAGGTGTTGAATAAACTATTTTCGGAATCAGTATGGCCATAATTTATTTTCCTTTGCCGACAGTTGGAACATCCTATTCCGTCCATCGGGCCGACTTAAGCGGGCCTTAATTGTGCATTATTAAATTGAACTGCATCGTTAATCCTATCAATTAATTTTATTACTTGTGAATCGTCATCGGCCATAACATTTCCTTGAATGGTGACATTTGTTCCACCGACTCCGCCTCCGTTGATTGATTCAAAAAGATTTTGTTGTTGTTGTCTATTTAAAATCATTTCACCCGAATTAACATTGGCCCTCACTCTGTCACCTGTGAAAGCAGTTCCGGGGACAATCCCACCTTGTGCAAAATTCATTCCTGCAATTTTTGCGACATTTGAAAATCCTGCTGCCCCAACTAGGGCGGCCATAGCGAAATTGTATGGTGGGGGAAACGAACCCAATGCTTTTCCGATTCCTTCATAAGTGGATAATGTAGATTGATAAATTGCAAACGCTTTTCCAACAGTCGCCAATGTTTTATTACTGGAATTTTGCATCCCTGCTATTTGATTAATTACAAATTCCCTATCTTTTAATTTATCTTTTTCGATTTCTTCATCGGTCTTTTGTTTTTTCTTTTTGGCGATTGTATCTTCCAGTCTTGCTTTTTCTTCCATCTTCTCAAGGGCCTTATGAAAATCGCCTCTGGCCTGTAGTTCTTTTATTTGTGCATCTAATTTAATCAAAGCAAGTTCATCAAGTCTTGCCTTTAAAAATTCCTGTTGAAAGATTGCATCTTCTTCCATTAAGGCCCGTTCAAGTTCCTGTTGAACAATTTTTTCTTCTGCATCTGCGTTTTTATATTGGTCTTTGACCGCTTTCAAGGATGCTTCAAATGCTTCCTGTTGTGCCAGTTTATCTTCATTATGTTTATCTATTTGTGCCTGTTCATTTGATATTTCTTGTGCAAGTTGGTCAGGAGGGAGAAGCGGAGAAACCGCCAAATTTTCAGGAGCAGATGGAATGTCAGAAAATAAATTCTCAAACGAGCCCTTTGCCTTGTCCGCAGTTTCCTGCATATATAACATTTGGTCGGAAACTTTTTTTATTTCGTTTTTCGGCTCGTCACCATTAATGGTGTTCATTACCATTAAAAAAGTTTGCATCCCCGGAATTGTTTTTATTACAACACTATTTAATAAATCCAAGACCCATTGATTCTTTGTCACCCATTCTGCGACATTGGCCAGACCTTTAACCATTAAAGTTGTAGCTTCAAAAAATTTACTCGCACCTTCCACAAATGTTTGAGCGATTAAAGTTATAAAGGGTTCGATTTTTTCTTCATTATCTTCAAATGTTTTTTGAAGGGCGATGAATCCTTTTGTCAAAACTCCAATGGCAGAAATCACCGCAGGATTTTGCACAATCATTAAACCAAAAGTTTTTTGAACATCGGACAAGGCATTTCCCATTTGGGCCATTTGTCCGCCAAATGTTTTTACTGCTCCCGAAGCTGCCCCACCAAACTTTTTATTTAAAGCATCCAAGGCATTGGCAAAAGTTTCTGTGTTGTCCGCACCTTTTTTTACTTCGATTCCATATTTTTGAAGGCCTGTGACATTTCCTTCCGATGCCTTTGCGACCATTAAAGTCGCAGTTCTTAAATCAATATTTAAGGCAGAGGCCAAATCCAAAGATGCCTTTGTCGCTTCCTTCAATCCTTCCGTTGATAAATCGGAAATGGATTGGAGAAGGGCCATATTTTCTGTGATTAAATCATCTGAAAATTTTGTTGTTGTTTGCATGGCAGATGCAAAATTTTGAAGGTCTTTGGATGCTGAATCGGTAAATCGTCCAGTCGATTCAAGGGCGATGTTCAATCTATTGACCGCATCTTCCTGCTCTTGGGCCGCCTTCACTCCATCGACTACTAGGAAGTTAAATAATTGCTTCGCTCCTGCCAAGGCCTTTTCAAATCCTGCGGATGCCAGACTTCCTGCAAAAGCACCGATGGCCACATCCAAAGATTTTATTCCTTTGCCTGCGTTCTTGGACATTTGTTCAACTTGATTTTCAAGTTTTTTAATTCCGTCCTGTGCCGCCTTTATTTCCAAAAGAATTTCAACTGAAACTTGGTTCGCCATTATTTTTTCCTTTTCAAACTTCTTTCCTGCTTCTCTCTGGCCTTCTTTCTATTATCGGAAACAACAGATTCAATTATACCAACTATTTCCATTGTCTTAAAAGTCTGTTCCAAATACGAGCCCTTTTCTGGCAGAATACCAAATTTATCATAAGTGAAAAATAAACCTAATAAGTATGATATTGATTGAGTGGAAAGATTGCCCGGACACCTTGCATATTTGATGTTTGAAATCTGGAATCTAAATGCACCTGACTGGAAACAAGATTTTAAATCCTGTGCCTTCTTTGTCATATCAGGGTCTTTGAACTTATTCAAACATTTATTGCAATCATAATTGTCATTGAAGGCCGACTCTGTGGTGGAAATAATCTGTGCATATTCAAAGTCGGTGACGGAATTTATTTCCCATAATTTAATTTGAAAGTATTCCCAAAAGGGATGACTCTGGCCTATTTTTTTTTTGGAATTGAAGGCATGGAAGAAATCTTTATGTAGTCGATAATGTTTCCAGAGGAATCTTTTATTTCGTTTGGTATTCCTCTTAAAAGGGAATACATCACAGTAATTAAATCAGTTGTCATTTCAAGATTTAAAAGATTCTCCACACATTCATCTGAAAGGCCTCCTGCCTCGTCAAACTCCAAGGCGAAAGGAGTTCCATCGGAATAGGTTATTCCCTCGATGTTTTTAAGTGAAGATTTTAAAAGCAGGGCGAGCCCTATCATGGCATTTTCTGATTGCGAACCGCTTTGGGATGAAATGCAGTTCGACCAATTTAATTTTTCCTTATAGGACAAAGGTTTAACAGTCAGGGAAACATCGTGAATAACTATTTTGATTCGGTCTTGTTGCGTAAAAATTATCATTTTAAAATTTCCATATTATCCAAAATATAATCAGAATTAACAGGATTATGTCAACTAATACAACGGAAAGAATAATGGCCTCAAGCGGACTTAAAATCATTGGAGAAAAAGGATGTTAAAAATAATCAACACAACAAAGAATATTAATAAAAAATCGTATTCATCCATCTTATGCAAAGGAAAAATAAATCTCTTTAACTTCGCCCGACTCGCCTGTGTTGGCGGAAAAGGAAATTGCCTCGGTTAAAATCCCATCTTGGTCGGCAACAGGAATTTCGGTAATCATTACCGATGGAAGATAAATGGAAACAATCGAGCCTGAAACAAATTCCCCTGCGGTCGCAGAAGGGATTCCCAAAGTTATTGTCAAAGAAAAGATTTCATCTATTTCAAATTTGTCGAACCATTCAGTCGTGGTGTCATCCATATAAGGATTAAAAGAACCTGTAATGACCCTTGCAGAATATCTTGACCCTATTTTTCCAGAAGGCGCACAGATAGTTGTCAGATAAGAAATGGTGTTCTCAACTGAAAGTGTGACTTCATTTACCTTTATGCAATCACCGCCCGAAGATAAAACCGCACCAAGAACAACAGGAGGCAGACCGGGGTCATAAGTCGGTGTCACAGGTGCTTCACCATTTACCCTTAAGAAATCCAATCCCTCGACTCCAAAATTCAAAGATGGAATCTGGCCTGTGGTGAAATTTTCCAAAGCAACGGAAGCGACTTTGCATCCGATTGCCTGTTCTTTTATTTCATTTCCCCAATAAATAGTTGTAGTCAAAGACGGATGGCCATCGTTTGCGACCTCGTATGTGACAGAAGGTGAAACAACTGTTCCAACTCCTATCGGTGCGAGGGCAGGCGGAGTAAATTCGATATTATCTGCATCGGTGACAGCTTTAACAAATGCGATGTGATGTGCGGTCGGTGTTTGGATGTGAAGTAAATCACCAACTGCATAAGGATGTGCGGTCGCTCCTAAACTTGTGGTCGAACCAAGGGCAGTTGTTGTTGCCGTTGCAGTTGTCCTGACTGTTCCCAAAGCGGATTCAAGGAGAACTCCATAAGCAGGCGGAGTTCCTGCAACACCCGAACTTCTAAACTCCACAGGAATCGAACCTGAAACGGATTTGGTGGATGTTCTTGGTGCTTCTGCTCCGATTGATGAAGTTAAAATTGTTCGCTCAATTACTTCCTTGGCAGGATTCATTTCCAATCCATCTTCCAAGCAAGGCATGAACTCGCCTCCATCTGTCGGGTCAAGTGGAACACCTTCCATCAATTCTTTTACAACTGCGACAACTGTATTTCCTTTAATAATTCCTATGGTCATATTTTTTCCTTATTAAATTAAGTCTAATCGGTATTGGACACTAAGAGAAGATGATAAAATTACCAACTGCGATTCCTCGACAATCAAAGGTGCATCTATAGACAGAGGTGCGACCTGAAAAACCAAATCGGGCAATCCGATATTCGTCCAGTATAAATCTTTCAGGACATTCGATAGTCTATCATGCAAGTCAAATACTTTTAATTTCAAATCAGATTCATCGTGGTCAGTCACCTTGAAAGCATCCGTTAAAATCACATTAAAGACATGAGTGAAACTTAATGCCTTGGTGATTGTCGGAGTTGAACTTGAAAATCCAACTGTGACTCCAAATCTTTGGAAGTTATTATAAAAGTTGTTGGCCTGTGGAAAATAGGAAAAATCCAACTCTTTATGGTCGGGTAAAACGACCTTCATTCTGGAAATTAGTCCATCGCTTATTTTTTTTACTGCATCCATTATTTCTTTTTCTCTTTGTTGGTCAGGTAAAATATTATCAATGAAGTCATTATCATTAAAGTAATGGATGCCATAATCGCATATAAAACATTTGGTTCGATTTGAATTATCATATCCTTGTCACCTCTATAATTTGTGGCCTGTTCATTTGACCGCTTTCCTTGCCAGAATTGTTCTCATCCAATGATAGATATAGAAGGTCAAATGCCTTCTCTGCCATTCCCTTTGATTGATTTTGCCTTTCTGAAAATTTATCATTCGGTGCGGACGATGCCTGCCAGAAAATCTTTTCCAAAACGAAATATTTGGAGGCGGTTTTAACTTCATCAATATCTAACAAGTCCCATTTAGTAATTTTCTCAAGAGAAGAACATCCTTTTCCATATTTTATTTTACCCTTATTTCTCAATGTTTGAACTATGTCATTTCTGACCGATTGGTGAGAAGGTGCGAAAGATTTCTGCCCTTGTGCCAAGTATTTGTCCAAGGATTGCAGTTCGCCACGAAGGTCATTGTCATCGGAAAATAAAATATTTATGGCACGAATCTTGGCGGAAAATTCTTCGGTGAAAGAAAATCTCACCCAATATAAATTGTCATTTTGAATGGTGCTTGGCCCCCACCCATTTCTTTTTTTCCATCCAATAAAACCTGACCTTGTCCCATTTATTGTTTCATCCAAAAAATTATCCACAGCTTGCCATATTTCACCATTATAAATTTCTAAATTCATCAAGGTGGTCGTTTCACTAGAAGGCTCGATAAATTCCCAATAAAGTGTATTAAAAGGCTTATAAAGTCCGACATAAATGAACTCGCCAACAGGCAAGACAAGCGTGAGTTCATCCCTCTGGTAATCATTTAAAATTATCGAATAATCGGTCATGGAAGCACCGATTAAAATGTTCAAATCATTTGGATAAATCATTTTAAATATCCTTTTATTCTTTTCATTTCTGTTTCCAAGTTCTTTCCGTTCCAAGTATAAAATCTGCAAGTGGTATAATATCTTCCACTCATGTCATATCCCTTATATTGCCATCCTCTGAAACAATTTACCTTCGGACATTTTCCCTGATTGCACATTAAATGTCCTGTGGAAATTGTATAAGGACTGAATAAAACCAAAAGTGAAATAACAGAAAATATTTCCATAATCTATTTATTCTCCAATGCCTCGACTCTTTTTTCTAAGTCATTTAATTTATCCAAAGTATTTAATAAAACCACAGGTGCAGTTCCACTATCTGCCAAAACTTTTCCTGTGTTGTCTGCAAAGATTGGGATATTTCCTGCAACAGAAATTGGTGGGCCGACTACATCGCCAACTGCTCCGCTTCCACCGCCCGAAGTTCCCATTTTGTCACATCCAAAAGGCTCACAGACAAAGATAGGATTGTTGGAAAAATCCAAATCGCCCTTTTCAAAAGCGAACCAAGCGGAAAATTTTGTCAAAGTTAAATCCTCATGCTTGATAAAGTTCGGGTCAACGGCAGCTTCTTTGGCCTCTGCCTCTGTGAAATATTCCGCCTGTGAATACATAATGTAATCGTGTTCGGCCATCGAAGTATAAATTCTAATGAAACCCCACTTATTATTCCCCATAGTGGTGAGAGTTCCATTCAAATCATAAACATTGTTTCTTAAAGTTGTCTTAACTTCTATTGGAACAACTGCACCTGTTTGAGTGTATTCGTAAAAAGGCGAAGGACTAATCGCAGGAAAGTTTTTTACATTTGGATTATATTCGTCCTTATTATCTATTCCCCATGTATAAACTTGATGTGAACTTCTGGACAGTTGTAAATTTAATGCAGAATAATTTAATCCTTTGGTCATTCCACCAAGGAAAAAAGATAGCGACCGAAGTTGGCCAACAGGATTTGTTGAATAAGTCTTCATGTCAAAAGAAGTGTTTAGATTTCTGTCAACTATGCCAACACCAATATTTAGGGCGGCCGTTTCAGCATCTATAAACCCCGGAATAAAATTTAATACTGCATCTTTATTTATTATCAAAGAAAATATTCCTGTCGGAGGCAAGTCAACTGTTTGAGTTGGCCATTCCACAATATCAATCAATGGATAAGGCGATGGAGAAAAACCATAGTTTGCAATAAATCCTGTTCCAAATTTAACTTCTGCGACATTGGCGATTAAGGAAATTTCCCCTCCGTCAACAACTCCTGTTGCGATAAGCGGAGGTGTGAGTATTAATAAATTTCCTGCTTCCACATCGGAAGGGACAGAAACGGAGGTATGATTTTTTTCTACTTTTACAAGCCAATTCCTGTCCGAGCCTGTGTTAAGCAATTCTCCAATAACATAATCTTTCCCTGCTTCCCACAACTGGACTACAGGCCATGCACCGACATTGGTGAATTTAATTGCAGGGCCATCAGGAGTGTTGACGAATTTTCTATATTCCAAATCCTCAATCGTGTAATTTGGCATGGGCAATAATTCTTTGTCATCTGCCACAGTTGTTCTTATCGTCACACCATTTGTGGTATTTATAAACTTTTTATATTCCAAATCTTTTCTTGTGTCAGTCATTTGTTGCCTGCGATTGAATAATACGAAGGCCTTCATCAAAAATATTCGGGTCAATATTGTATGCGTCCATGTCCAGAGGTTTATCGGTCAACACATCCACATAATACCAACAAGACCAAATCCCTAAAGTGGTAATATAAACAGGCGGAGTAAACACATAGCTTTTCTGATTAATATAATTGAGCTCAAACATTTTTTGAGATAGCAGAATCGGATTTTCTGCCGTTAAAATCCATTGAATCATGCTTGGCTTAATCATAAAACCTTTTTAAAAAAGAGGTCGGGTATTTCTCCCGACCTAATTTATTCTAAACCGCAGGATTACCACTCATTTTTACTTGGCGTTTTCCGAGGTCAAGAACCTTAACTCCAAATAATTGTGACAGGGCATATTCTGTTTGTTGACAAAGAATATTCCTATCAGATTCAAATCTTGCATCAATTTGTGAAGCATATCCCACCGCAGTTTTGTGATAAGCGATTGACATATTTCCAACAAGATTTGGCGAAGTTGAAATTAAAACCTTGAATCCGTAAACTTTTCCAATTTCTCCATTTTGGATTGGCTCATTAGAACCATATTTTTCCGCATGGATGAAATTATCTATCTTAAGCATTTGTGCTTCTGCATCTGGACTTAACAAAAGAAATCTTTCTGTCATGGGAACATTGGCGACATTTAAAAGTCGTCTTGCCTCCACAATGTCACCGATTGCTATATCATCGGCCGTTCCACTATAAAAAATATCATGGTCAGGTGCGGAAGCAGATGCTTTTAAAAGTTCCGCCACGATAGCATTGTCAATAGATGCGGACAAAGTTTTCGCTCCATCCTTCACTAATTGAACTGACATATCAATGGCAGTTTGAACACTCGCTTTGTCAGAGATTGCCCAGAAAATTCCTTCATTGATATTCATTACCAAGTCATCTGTTGTGACAGTCGCCAATGCAGTTGTATTACAAGTTCCCTCTACTACTGGAACAGAAGCAAGGGCAGTAAATCTTGGAATCTTTAAAGTGTCTGCTCCGTTTGGGATGTTATAAGTTGTTATTGATGGAATCAAAACAGAATTTTGAATTAAAGTCTGTTGAACTATTTGGCTCACCAATTTTTGAATTATTGATGCTGCCTGAGTTGTTGTTGTTGTTGCCAAGGTAAACTCCTTATTCCCTAATCGACATTAAATCTTTTAAAGTCGCAAGGGACTCGTTTATGGTTAATTCTTCTATTGGTTTTTTTTCTGGCTTAGTAAATCCGGGCCTGTCATCGACCATCGCAGGTTTTTTATTTGAATTGAATAAATAATTTTTCTTCGCTCTCAAGGCATTTACAGCTTCCTCGACTCCAATGATAGATAAATTTTCTTCATCTATTTTTACGGAATCCTTATCAAGGGAAGCAATAACATCCTCTATGTCGAAGGCATCCTTCGCATATTTTGCGACTTCAAAATCCAATGCTTTTCTCAAAGTCTGTTTCTTCATCTTCATTAAATTTTCATTTAATTGGGAATTAGAATCTCTTTCCTTGTCGAGCAGGGACTTCCAGTCCTTTTCATCTTCAAGTTTCTTTTTGGTTTCATTTTCCACCGAAGATTTCAAGGAAGAATATTTATTCTTGTAGTCTTTGGATTCCGACAACAATCTTTCGTTGGTCGCCTTAATCCTGTCCAATTCTTCTTTTAAAAGAATTGGATTCAATTCCTGATTGGTTTCAACTTTTACTTCTGGCCCTTCGACCTTTGTTTCAACAGTCCCTTCGGACATAAGACCTCCTGATTTATTATTTATATTATTCTCCTATTACACTATTTACAACGCTATATAAAACTTCGTCCATTTTTCTTGTGATGTATGAGTTAAATTCTTCTTCTTCTTGCGATGGAAGAATTTGTCTTATCCTTCCATAACATCCTGTCGAATTATGGATTTCCGCAATCTTATCGGAATTATTTCCTTTTTTAAAATCCACAAGCATTTTATTATCGCTTTTAACTATCACCTGTAAATCTTCATATAGTTGACCAGACAACTTTAAATTAACAGGCGAGGTTCTTTTAAGGCCAGAGAAATATCTTTGAATCTTTTTAATATAGCTTTCGGAATATGGAGAATCCCACCGCCCACCATTTACAGGTGACGAGCCTCTGGACATTTCCGCCAAGATTGCCTCCCTGATAGTTGGCGGTGCTTTCTGCATATATAACTTTTGAATCACATGGAATTTCTGTGAGAGGGTAAAATTTTTTGTCACCTTGATTGGCATTATTTTTTTCTCTTTAATAATTTTAAAATATCCGCATTTGTTATTCCCTTTATCTCAACGGACGAGCCAGACTTAACTTTAATTTTTTCCGTTCCTATTATATCCGCTTCCCGAATATCTGAGAGGGAAATATTAACAACTGGAACTGCCTCCGCTTGTCTGGTAAAATAGGTTTCAATAATATCTTGTGATTCCTCGACTCCTTCTGCTCCGTAAATTTCCACCACATCGGCAACAATCTTTTCAAAATCCTTGAAGCCTTCCAGTTCATCGTCATTGGGAATAAATCTTCGCAAAGGAATCCGTTCATCCGCCTTGGAAGATAGTTTATTATGTCCGTCCGCTTTCCATTGTTCGCCCGAATCAACACCGATAATTAAAGTGTCACCTTTTCTTTCAAAGCCTATGGCATCCCATAAATCGCCCTCAAGATTTAAGTTCGGAGTTTTGTCACCGCCCTTTTTATTGTCTGCATATTTATCAGATAGCTTTGGAAACTTATGGCCAACAACAGGCGACTCGCCTTCATTCAAATAATCTTTTATCGAGCCCACCAATTCTTCACCGATGGAGGCGATTGCCTGCGGTCTTAAACTTTTTGGAACGGATGCCAAATCATCTGACAGGTCGATTTCCGTTCTCTGGATTTTCGATATTCCCATTCTCTTTTCCTTCCTCTGGCAAAGGCACAGGAGGTTTATTGTTCATCAAAGGAGTCAAAAACTTTTGAGCTTTTTTTTCTTTTTCAGATTCAATTTCTTCTATCTTGGAAATCGCTTCATCTTCTTTCAGGTTCGGATTTAATTTCATCAAGGCTTCGTGCTTTTGAATCAGGCCTAGTTCAAGAAGCATTTTAATATTATCTAATGTTTCCTTGTCAGAGATTAAGACTTGAGGCCTCGGATAAATAATCTGCATTTCCGCATCTTGAGAAAATTTTATATCACCATAAAGATTCGTCCAGACTTTCACAATGTCGAACGCTTTCTGTTCGACTCTGGAATAATAGTTTTGATTTTGTTTTATTATTCCTTGCACATCCGCATTGGCAATTATCCTATCAAGGCCTGATTTATATTGGTCATTCTGATTATTCAAAACGGCAGCCGAATTTATTCCATGCTGACTTAAGACTTGAGATAAATAAGAATCGAATGACCCTCTCATTCCTGACAGGTCAGGGCCGGGCCTCTCAAATTTTAATTCTGTTCTGGCCTGTGAAGGGTCATCGGGTTGAGGAAGTTCGATTGCAGTTGTCAGTCCTTCGTGCATTTTCTGGATTGAGTTTAACATTTCAGAAGTTCCAGAAATTATTCTTATGCCATAGCCTTGAAGGGCGGCAGAAGATAATTCATCCGACTTCAAGACATTATAAAAAACCGATTGCCTTGTGATTGGATTTGGAACTGGATATGCCTGCGTGTTCCCTCCATCGTCTTTTGACAGATAAACAAAAGGCAAGATGCCAAGCGGATTTATGTTTGAAGGATTTCCGTCAATATCCATGTAAATGATTTGAGCGTTTTTATTTCCTTGGTCGTTTATCGTAGTTTTTCTTCCGACTAATATGTGTTGGTCTTTCGTCCAAATTGCATATTCCTTATATTCCCCTTCATCTGCCCGATGTGAAACTATTCTTTGATTGATAGTGTCTGGATTATCCAAGGGATTATAATTCACAGTATGGGTCACAGTTGAATCAGGATAAGAAAGAATCACCACTTCCAAAGAACCATCCGACTTATTTCTTATCACATCAAATTCAAACGGATGGAGTGGAATAAATTGAACTCCATTTTCTTCACGAAAGTTTATCCACAATAAGGCATAGCGATTCAGATTGAAGATGAAGTCGAACTCGTCCATCTTTTCGTTTGCCATTATATCTTGATAGAGATTATTAAGATTTTCGGAGTCGCCTTCATTTTCAGTCATCCTGATTGGCGACTCTTTATATGCCTGTGCGACTTTGGAAATTATTTTCTCTGACAGGCTCACATCGGCAATCCGCATTTGTTTCCATGATTGAGGAAGCATCCGCCTCACTTCCTCTCTGACATAAGGAAGAATGTCACCATGTGAAATATTGTAGGCCGACCATGTTTGGATTTTTCTGTTCCTGTTCTCTGTGCTTTCCACTTCTGCAAGGATGTCTGAAATATAATCGCTATCAAGTAAATTAATTTCCATAAACTTCGCTTCCTCAATTATTTTGATAATAACTTATTTAGTCGCCCACAACAATCAGGATAAAATTATTGGCCTCTGAATATTATTTATCGGTGGAAATAATTTGAATACAGCATATCCCAAAGAATCGGAAGAATGGGTCAGGGTCTTATCTTTTGATTGGTCAAGTTTCCCTGATTTATTCCAAGTAGTTTTGGACAGACACCGAATCAAATGAACACATTTCGGGTCAATGATAATTCTTTTATCTTGAAGCATTTTATTAACTGCCATTACCCTATCAAAGACAAAGGGATTTCGGGAATAGACAAGATTGAATCCAGAGTTTTTTAATATGGTATGATTTGAAGGCCCAACAGTTGAGCGATTGCCTCCTGTTGAATCCGCAATAATATTTATTTTGTTTCCATGCCTTTGGGAAAGGAGGTGACAAAATTTATAGGTGTCCGCATTGTCTGGAATTATTATTTCATCAAACACATAAATTTTATTATCAATCACCTGAAAAATAATCGAACACATAGGGCTCACATTGAAATCCAAGGCACAATAAAGTTGAATGTTATTTTCTTTTTTTACCCCGGCCACATTAAATTCTTTGGTAAAAGAAAAGTATGCTGACTCTGCGGTGAGGTCGATAAATTCCGCCAAACATTCCTGTTGAAATAATTTGTCAGGATAAGCGTCCTTGAGTGATTGAATATATTCTTCTGGCAGAAGTTCATTGTCATAAGTTGTGGCCTTAATAATAAATGAATCGCTTGGAGGTTTATCCACGAAGTAATCATAAACAAAATTAAATCCCTGCGGAGTGGTCATGCATCTTATCTGTGAAGGAGTTTTTCTCACTCTGCCCAATGCAGTTTGAAATGCCTCTGGCTCATAGAAGGCAAGTTCATCCATCAAAAGGAAATTTACATTTATTGCCCGAAATGCGGAATCATAATTGAGGGCCGACAGTCCTGTGATTGTGGATTTATTTCTGAATGTATAAGTTAATTTCGGTGACTTCATCCTGTGGAAATGTTTATTTTCTTCCATTCCCATAATCGAAAGCACAGTTAAAATTTCCTTGTCCAATGCTTGTGTGAGTTGGCCGTAATCTTTTGATGACATTACGGAATGAGTGTTGGAATTTTCCAATGCTTTTTTTATTAACCACAAAGCACCGATGAAGGTTTTTCCAAATCCTAGGCCTGCAAGTAGTAATCCGATTCTGTTATTTCTATTTAGGAAGTCGAGTTGTTTGGTGGAAAGTTCTATTACTTTTATAAATCACCTATATAAACAAGAAAATCCTTATCCCAAATCCAGTTCGATGGAAAGATTTCTGCTTCGTGCAGAAGCCTGCATCTATTTCCGTCAACACCTGTCACCAAAAATAATTCATTTAATATTTCTGAATAATAAATTTGATTAAGTTTGAACTTCATAGTTCCCCTATCATAGTTCCCCTATGAAATCCCATTTATTCAAATGTTTTGGTGTTATTATGGAAGTTGGAAATTCATTTTCAATCCATTGATGCTGATAAATCCAAAATCCATCTAAGTCAGGATGTTCCCCTATAATTAAAATAATGTCTATGGTGTCCCACCATTCACAATAAGATGCAAAGATTTGACCTTCTTTAATTTTCATAGGTGGGTCATATCGTATTCCCTTGCTTCGATGTAGTCCAAAACTTTCTGTGGATTTCCATTCAAGATGATTGTTTTTGGAGTTCCCATTAAATCCAGATTTTCTGTGTTCATAAAATGGATTGCCAATTTTCTGTCGTCATGAAAAAAGACCTTGGCAATATATTTGGTCATCAATGTGATAATTATATATCGCTCAATCATTTTTTTCTTCTTTGCCTCTCTCTTTAATCACAATATTAATCGGTGAGGCCTCCGTTCCCATGTCGTCTTGATTGTCCCTCCATCCATGTCGGTTCGCCATATTATATCGCCAAGCTGAAAAGTTTCCTTTGTTTTTGACGGAAATATAAATTCCGTTTCCTTCCCAAAATAAAAGATTGGCAGAAAGGCCTAAGGTATGAGCCTCGGAAAAATCTGGATATTTTTTCTTCCATTCATAAAGGGAATCAATATTACATTTTATTTTTCCTGCAAAGGAGGCGAAGGAATATCCTTGGCCCATGTGTTCGATAAGCATTTGGCAATATTTCTTTTGATAGTCGGATGGTCGGCCCATAATCATAAGGACTTCTCCTTTTTCTTTTATCCTATCACATTTCTTTTTCGGACATATTGAATCCGCAGTTTGGACATAAGGAAGGCCCGGCCTGCTCACTTTCTTTTGTTTCTTCTTTCAGTTCATCTTCAAAGAAATTGGATTTGAAGTGGTCAAACTTAATGGCATCGAACTCAAAATTATCGGCAATATCGTCAAAAGAAAAATCCATGTGTGCAAACTCGAAAAGGGATTCTTCGGATATTTTTCCAAACTGTGAGGAAAGCGATAAAATAATTTTCTTGGCGGTCTTTTCATCGGGAGCGTCTATCTCAACAATGGGAAAATCTTCTGGCATGGAAACATTTTCATCAAGCATCCGAATCAGAGTTAATTTTCTCTGCGTTCCGTCCAACAAATCTTTTTGCTTCGGTATGCCATTGACCTTTGACCAAGTAAAAAAAGGTGCGATAAATCCATTTTGAATTATTTGATTTTTAAGTTTCAAATAATTTTCATCGGTCAATTCTTTCAGGTGTCCTTGGATAATATTTAACTCACCTAGTTTTGCGGTCGCATTACCTTGGCATTTAATTACAACGGATTCAGTCATGGAAATTCCCTCTATTTTGAAAAATTGTGCCTGACCCTTATCGTATGGTCAATCTGACCATTTGGACTTCAATAGGCCTTAACCACGCCTGTATAAATTGCAATAAGCATGGGTTTTTCTCAAGGTCGCTTCATAGAAATGGAACTCTTTCCACCTTTTGCAAAATAACTCGTCACAGTCTTTAAATTTTGCCTGATTGGTCGAAGGGTCATCGCCAAAATCTGTCGGATGCTTTGCCTCGGTGCTTAAAAATCTTTCTGCCAAATCCTTGAATGGAATTTCATGGTCGATGTGGAAGTCATCGTCCAAAAGTTTATCGCATATTCCACAGAAGATTGATTTGTCATTGTCGGAAAAGAATTTGATTTCGTCATCTATTGCCAATCGCATCGCAGAAAGTAAATTCGCCTTTGGTGTTTTTCCTCTGCCTGTGACACAGGAAACCCAACTTATATCGGAATAAGTTCCATCGACTCTTTTTAAATCGACCGCACATCCGCCTGAATAATTCCTGCCTAATTTAATCTTTTCGATGCCACACCCGATTTTATCTTTTGCCTGTGGATGCCTTCCGATTAGTGAAAGGAAAAAGTTCCAGAGAACATTTCCTTCCATTATGACACCTTGATTATCTTCAATTAATTTCCTGACATATAGCTTCAAACTTTGTTGAGAATTAAATTTAAGACCATTTACATCAATCATTATTAATCCTTTCTTATAATATATAAAGACAACTCATATCTCTTAAGGCCCTTTTTATACCTTTTGGAACATTCAAGGACTTAGTTTCCCTATGAAAGAAGAAAATTTAAAATCCAAATTATTTTCTTATACCTCGTTATACCTTTAAGCATACTCGCCCACCGCATTATATTGGCCTCCATCCTTGGTGACACATCCTGAATCGAGTAAATCTTCCAAGGCCCTATCACGAATAATTTTATCGAATTTCTTAAAATTATTTGAGATTTCCTTTTTTGTTTTTGGATGTTTTTTTAAATAGGTGTGGATTTTAATTTTCGCATTTTCCAGAGTTTTTAAATGTGAAGAATAGCGGTCAAGGAGAAGCAGAGTATTTTGGCAGACAATGATTGTATTTTTGAAGGCCCAATCCAAAGTTGAATTGTTTATTTCTCTGCGTAAATAATCTTCGCCCTCTTTCATCGCATGGCCAATCAAAACTAATTTATTAAAAGTTTCTGTGGCCCTTCCGACCACTTCAAGATTTTCACCATGAAAGATAAATTCTTTGAGGGCCTTATAATATGCAGGCACAAGTCCTTTAACTGGCCCAGAAAGTTCGGGAATGTCCGAGGCTTTCTTTGGGTCAGGCTCGTCACCTCTCAACTCTGAAAGTCTAAGCCACAAGTTTTGAGGCATCGCAGAGAATCCTTCAAACTCATTATTAAACTTCGGTGAATCGTCTGGATAAAAAAGCCAAAGCCTTGACCCTAATCCTGATTTGATATTTTCTTCCGTCACCTTTGAAAGGCCAGAAGTTGTTGTCGCACCAAGCAGGCAGACATAAGGCGAAAAGCACCTTCCAGTTGTTCCTTTTGTTCTTGTGTGTTGGCCTGCGAACAATTCTCCTGCGGAAGAATATAATTTTAATAAGGCGGTTTCCTTGGAGGCATTGAAAAAATTATTTGAATCATTGAAGGACGAAAAAAGTGTTGCTATTTCGTCCATCACATCAATTCTGCACCGATGCTTATCCAAATTATCAATCATGGAAACACCCGAACCATAATCGTCCATTCCGACAAGGTCAGGAAGGTTTAAGTCATTTAAAAGTCCTTTGGGTCTTTTTAAATAATAATCTTTTCCTGTGGTCGTGTTTGCAATAAGCACAGAATAATTGTTTGCCAGAGTTCCTTTGAATCTGCATTTGTTCCCAATCATTACCGAAAAAAAAGAAATGGTGGATGCCAAGGCAAAACTTCTATTTTGGATTGGTGCATTTGAAAGGATGTATTCAAATAATTCCCTGCCAAGTCCTTCCTCTGGAATAATCAGAGGCCTTATCTTTGCCTCTATCTTTAAAGGAATGGTGGGCTCGTATTCGGTTTTTTCTTTTTCCCACTTGGCCCACCTCTCTGGAAGATTCTTTTGCACAAAATCTTTTGCCGTTCCAAAATAACAAGCGATAAGATTGGCAGGAGTTAAGGCCCTTTTTCCAAACTTCTCCACAAATAAATCTGACCCATGCGATGTTCGGAAATATCCTTTGTCGTCAATGTTCGCTCCTGCGGATTTTGTGGTGGAATTTAAAAACAAATATCTTTCACCTTTCTTTTTATAATGCGGATTGTATTTCATAATTGTTTCACATGGAACATTTTCATTTATCCATTTGTCAAAGCCAACTCCACAGGTGGAAGCATTTGGCACATCACTATCTTTTGACTCCTTGGAATCGGTCGGGTCAAAATATTGAAGAACCCATTCTGGCAGTTCCACCAAATCTTTATTTAAAATGATTTCCTGACTCTTTCCCCTCCACTCATAGGGTTTCTTCGTGTCTGGATGAATGGTCGGTGGAATGACTGTATAATGGCCTGTGGAAAGAAGTTCCCCTGCCCTTTGTCCCTTCACATATAAAACTTTTGAACTCTCACCATTCCATTTGAAAAAATAAGTCCATCCTTTGCCTTTCAGATTGGAAAATTTCGCAGGAACTTTATATCCCAAAGATTCAAAAATTCTTTTGCCTAAATCTTTTTGCACAAAATCCAAATCAATATCGAGGGCAACAATTTCAGAAAATTTTCCTGTCTGGATGCCAAGACCTAAATTTGGTTTATTGTAGATTGATTGGAATCCGTCATCGTTAAGCCAATCAATTTCGTTTCTGTCATTTATGGAGCAGACTTTTCCAATCACAGGAACAACAGGAATTTTTGATTGTCGGTATTTATCGCCTTCGGTCAAGAACAGATTCATTTTACCTCCATATAATTGAGTCAAGGAATTTTCTCCTTGAACTTTTATTCAAATTTGATAAATATGGAGTTAAGTTTTAAGGCTTAATCCATTCCCATAAGTCGTTAAGACAGGTCAAAGCAAGGTGACACTTGCCCGGCCATTTCAAAAAGCCTATTCCAAGATTTTGTTTATTAAAAGAGAAATGTAGAAAGAATTTTTTATGCACCACTAAGGTGCATAGTGAGATTTTATTTGATAATCTTATTTAATGGAAAAAAGATTAATAAAAAACTATCCCAAATATCAAATATGTTCTAATGGCGATATTTTAAGTTTAGTGAGAAAAGAAAAAAAGATGAAACCTGTTATTTCCCATAAAGGATATTACAGAGTAATGCTTTATAATGAATCAAAGAAAAGAACACACTATTCTGTCCACCGCTTAGTCGCATTGGCCTTTTTGCCAAATCCAGAAAAAAAACCAGAAGTGAATCATAAAAATGGGATTAAAACTGATAATAGGGCAGAAAATTTGGAATGGGTGACCTCAAGTGAAAATGTTCAGCACTTCTATAAACTAGGAGGGAAGAACCCTAATTTGGGGAAATTTGGAAAAGATAATCATGGGTCAAAAAAAATAGAACAATTTAAAGATGGTAAATTAATAAAGACATGGCATGGAATTAGGGAAGCATCCAGAGGATGCGATATAAGTTTCCAAGCAATATCCGCTTGTCTAAGGAAGATAACTAGAACTTCTGGTGGGTTCGAGTGGAGATATAAGAAAAAGGCCAATCCTTCGGCCTGTTAATTTATTTGATAATGGTTAATTTATCCCTGCCTGAATATGTAAAAGATTGCGGTTCTTTTTTCTCTGGCATAATAAATTTAATCAAAACACCACAGACAAGAATAGGCATTGAGATAATCGCCAATCCGCTTAAACAAATCAGAAGTAAAAAAAGTAATGCTATTGCGGTCATAAACTCTCCTTTGATAAAATTTTTAACATACCAATAAAATTTGGATTTATATTTTCATATTCCTTTTTAAATCCATGCTTCTCAAGTAGCCTGACCAATCCAGACACTTCAATTCCATCTTCGTGAAGGCCTCCATAAGCACAGGTGAAGATTCCGTTGAATCCATTGTTCCTTGCCCACCGATTAACCGCCTTAATCATTACTGCGGTTTTTCCTTTGCCTCTATATTCAGGAAAAACATAAATGGCAGTAAAATCCATAAGTGGTTTTGTGGATAAAATCGCATCGCTATATTTTCCATCGTCATAAACAAATGGTGCGAACTCGACATATCCAAAATCCCACATTAGTCGTGTCACTTCCCAATCTTTGCCGAAATGAAAAACTTTTCTATATCCGATTTTCATAAGTCATCCTTTGGTTTTTCAAAATCGTCATGTTTTAAATTGTGTGTTTCCACTTCCCAATCTTTTTCCGATTCTTCGTTTATACTTTTAATTTCTTGGTCAATGGCCTCTGATTCTTGCCTGTCCCAATTATCATTCCAACACTCATTGGAACAGGTCTTTTCACCTTTTGGGATTGGTGTTGAACATTCGGAACAGTTATTGGGAAGATAATTTTCTGGATTAATTTCCAGATTTAATTCCTTCAAAGTTTCAAACAGGCATCCGATAGAAACTATTTTTAAGTTTCCATTCCTGAATAAAATTTCACCTAAGTCCGATTCAAGTTCATCAAGTTTGAAATCTGCAATATCTTCGTGCAGTTTCTTCAAAAGTTCTTTCAATTCATTTTTCATAAAACCTCCTTTATTTTTTTTACATAAGATTCCAAATCAAGTTCATTCATTCCGCTTTCACCATAAAGATAAAAACTGGCCAGAGTGTGTCCTTTCCAATTCCAAGGATGCGGAAGGGATTCCAGTTTGGAAATATTCTCATGGATGAATTTTTTCAATTCAGCTTTTCTTTTTTCCTGTGGCAGAGTTTGGGTCAGGAAATAATATAACTGTGAATATTCTCCCAACTTCACACGAAATTCGATTGCATCTTTGGCAGATGGGTCATTTAAAATTTCAGGATTTGATTTTATAAATTCCTCAAACTTTAATTTCGCTTCCTGCTTTGCCTGCTCCGCTTTTTTCCTGTTGGCCTCCATCCGTTTATCTCTGGCCAATTTCTTTTGTGCTTCCTTCGCCTCTGTGGTCAGCTTGGAACAATTTAATTTTCCAATACAGTCCGAGCCTATGGGATTTATTTTTCCATCCGAAGATTTGATAATATAATTTCTTGTGATTGCCGTTCCACAATAGGCACAAGTTCCGACAGGAGAAACATTCTCACGAAGAAAATTTTCCCACGCAGGAGAATCCTTTGGAGGCATTACCACGATGGAAATTAATTTGAATGGCCCTTTGCCAAGACTTTCCTTTTCTTCAAATCTATAAATCGAAATTTGTTTTTCATTTTTCTTTTTCATAAGGCCTCCGATGACTTTGGTGCAAAAAATAAAGCATCTTCATTTGATGAATTATTTTCGTGATAGGTTTCAATTCCAGAAGTTATTCCGTAAAGGCCTTCGTTATAAAGTTGGGACTTTATATATTCCTTCAATTCTTTTTGAGAAACCTTTTTTTGGTCTTTCAAATAAAGATAGAATTTTTTAAAGTCCCTCATTTGTTCTTTGGTCAATTCAAAAGTAATTTTAAATTTCATAAATTAATCCCTCCTTTCTAATCTGATTTTACATTTTCCGTTCGCTTCAATTTCTGCGACTCTATCTTCGCCCTTTTGCCGACAAAGAGTTCCAAAAGAAATTGCGTTCCCTTCGTCATAGCTTGGCGAAGCCTGAATCGCTTCCTCAAGTGAGTTCGCTTCAATCTCAAACACTTCAATTAAATTCCATTCCCTTCTGACTCTGAATTTCATAAAACCTCCTTTGGTTTCATTTCTTCAATCCCATGCAAAAGATTTAAGGCCCGATTCAATAACTCCATATTTTCAAAGTTGAAAGTTTTGCCATACAGGTTATCAATCGAATCACGAACGGCCCTCCACACGAAGGAATCTTTATCGTCAAAATAAAAACCCTTGCAAGTTGTGGCCTTGACCAGATTATGAATCTGTTCCTTGTCCTTTATGTTTGAACACATTATATGAACCAGAAATTCTTTTTTTGTTATCTTCATAAAACCTCCTTTAAGTTAAAAATTATCTGTTCCTTAAATCTTCGACAGCATCTTCAAAAGTTTCAAAATAATTTCCAGAGAAAAATCCATTGATGGAAGGATTTTCGCTCGATTGTTCCGCCCTCCAAGTCACCCAAGGAGTCACCGCAAAAGCATCGAAGGCCAACACGATTAATTTTGAGCCTTCTTTCTTTGCCAACACCATTTGATAACCAGAGTTTGATTTTTTTAAATTCGCAATCGAGGTCGCAGGTAAAATTTGTTTCTTCATAAGTTCTCCTTTGTTGTTAAAATTTATTTCCACTTTTTTTCCGCTTAACTTTATAACTGTGTTTTTTTTCGTTTCCATTTTCTTTTCTCCTGTTAAATTATTATTTTTTTCCAACTCTGCTTTTACAAAAGCCAAAACCATTTCCATTTTCTTTTCATTTCTTTTCATAAATTCTCCTTTTTTTCATTAACAAAATATTCAAACGATGCTTTTGCTTTTTTCAATGTGCCTGCGGTGAATAACCTTTCACCATTCAAAGAAACGCTCCAATTTTTAATCCAAGCATTTGAGGCATCGCCTTTCCTCGCCTCGACTTTTACTCCATCTTTTTCCAATTCATAAAAACCATTTTTAATTTTATTCACTTTCATAAAACCTCCTTTAAGGTTAAAAATTAAAGAACCTCTGCTCCATTACTCGCAAATACATTCGGGAAATCTTTTTGCATAAATCTTTCAATGGCCATTTCAGAAAAAGATTCTTTGCTTGGACTATAGGCCCCAAATAAAATCCCTATGCCATTTTTAAAAGTTGAAAGTTTCCCAGAGATTAAAATTTCACCTTTAATTCTTTTCAAAATTTTCGCTCTGGAAAAATTCTTCAAACTTTTCTCCACTTCTATTTCTGTATAAGTTGGAAGGCCTCTGTCGTTTCTCATTAAAGAAGCATAAAGAAGTAGAATGGCATCTTGCTTGGTCAGAATTAAATTAATTGTCGCTTTCATTTTTTTTTCTCCTGTTAAAATTTTATTTTTCATTCTCAAATTATATCATTTGTCTATTATATATTATAGATTCTTCTCCCTACTGTATGATTTATACACACTATAAGTCATTGTTTCCATTGGCTTTTTTGGCATAATTTTTCCAGAGAAATAGTTTTTAAAACTATTTTCCCAATGAAAAGGGCCATAAACCGACCTTAAAATTTGTGTCCTGTATAAGACCTTTTAAGGCCCTTGGCAGGCCATTAGAACGCTTAAAATGACCCAATCCATATCCGAACATAGGGTCAAAACGACCACTCTCCATGTCTTTTCAATACCTTAGATATAACATAGTGTGTGAAATCATATAGTTAAAAATGTTTAATTTCTATTATTTTTCAGATAAGATTTTTTTCTTAAATTTACCAAGGAGAAAATATGAAAGCAGGATGGACTTCCGTCCAATTAATTGTCGAAAAAGAAAAGTGGAAAAGATTAAAAAAAATCGCCACAGAAAAAGAAATGTTCATTCGTGGATTAATGAGAGAAATTTTAAATGAATATTTGGAAAGAGAGGAAAAGAAAAAATGAAAAATATTTTTAATGCTTTGATAAATTTCCAGAAGGAATTAAAAAATCCAATCAAGAACACTTCCGCTTTCAAATATAAATATGCACCGATTGAAGTGTGTTGGGATGCGGTCAGGGAAAATTTGGCATCAAACGGATTGGCGGTCATTCAATTTCCTCTCAACAATGGCTCAATGATTGGAGTCAAAACAAAAATCATTCACAGTTCGGGAGAATTTATTGAGTCGGAATATTTTGTCGAATCTTTGAAAAAAGATATTCAATCGCTTGGTGGAATTTATTCCTATTGCAGAAGGTATGCATTTTGCATGGCCCTCGGAATCACTCCACATGGCGAAGATTTTGACGGAAAAGATGCCATGCCAAACGATGAAGATTTAAAATCAATTCAAGGCGAAATTAAAAAGCGATTGAAAATGATTGAGGAAAAACCTTTTGTGGAAAAGGTGGAAAAATATCTTCTCACAAATAATGATTATAAAACTTTAACAACAGTTCTTGCCAAGGTGGAAGAACAACTTAAAAAGGAGAATGAAAATGTATAACCTCACCAATGTTTCAGAATTTACAGGAGCGAGTGTTTTGCCTCAAGGCGATTATCATGCGGTGATTTTGGATGCGGAAGCGACCAAATCAAAGGCAGGAAGTCCAATGATTAAAATTACCCTTGATGTGAATGGGACAAAACTTTATGAATATTTGACTCTGGATTCACAGAATCAAAAGTCATATAACATTTCCATGTCCAAGGCGAAATCAATTCTTATGGCCACAGGATGCACGAATTTTTCATTCAGAAATGACAATGATTTGGCGGATGCGATGGTCGGTGATTTAATGATTTCAGTCGATATAAAGATTGAAGAATACCAAGGTGAGAAGAAAGAAAAAAATGTGATAAAAAAATTCTCACCTATGCAAAATCAAAGGCCGAGCAGACAAAATGTCAGACAAAATGTCAGACAAGATTCAGATTCGATTCCATTTTAACTTTAACGGCCCTCGCACAGAGGGCCATCTTTAAACAATAAAAGGAAAATTTATGAAAATAATTAATCTTGTCCAAGGGTCAACGGAATGGCACGACCACAGGAAAAAATATCTTGGAGCGTCTGAAATGCCTGCGGTCTTAGGCCTTTCTCCTTGGAAAAATCCTCAAACTTTGTGGATGGAAAAAACTGGAAAAGTCACCGAAGATAATTCAGATAAACAATGGTTATTCCAAAAGGGCCACGACAAAGAAATAATTGCCAGAGAAAAATATCAGGCATTGACCAAAAAAACTTTTGTCCCTGTCGTAATTACCAATGAAGATTTCCCTTATCTCTCTGCGAGCCTTGACGGACTTTCAGACGATGGAGAATTAATTGAAATTAAATTCTTAGGCCTTGACGATTATATGAATGTGGCCCTTGGAACAAAAGTTCCAGAAAAATACATGGCACAGATTCAAACACAAATGGCATTGACCGAAGTGGATAAAATGACCTTCATTGGAATAAACGAAGCGGACGACATAGCATTTTTAACTGTGGAAAAAGATTCTGCCTATATAGATGCCATGCTGACCAAGGCAAAAGATTTTTGGGAAAAGGTAATCAATGACGAGCCAATCGAATTTATTCCTGTGGTCGAAGATAGTGGACTTGAAGATTTTTTAAAAAAATATATCGAAGTTTCAGAGGCGATAAAAGAAATGACCCAAACAAAAGAACAACTGAAAGAGGCCATTTCCATGATTGCACCTTCGGATAAATTCACCTGTGGAAAATATTCTTTTTCCAAGGAAATGAGAAAGGGCCAAATCAATTATGCAAAGATTCCAGAGTTGAAAAAAATAAACTTAGAGCCCTATCGAGGAAATTCTTTTGTCGTCTTGAAAATTACCAAGGAGAAAATATGAGTGAGATGAATATTGAAACGGAAAAATTTAATGAACACATGGCAAAGATGAAAAGTCGGATGAATGTATTTCAAAAAAGACTTTATGGAATTATTTCAAATAGCGGAGTTGACCGAAATGATTTGGACATTCTTCTGACTTTTGCCTTTGTTTCTGGCCAACAGGAAGGATTGGACTTCTCCAAAGAATTAATGAACGGAGTAAAAAAAGGACTTAATAATGAAACCTGAAAAAGTTTTGGCGGTGACAGTCGCACAAGGTCTTGTTGATTATTTTAAAATTTTCAACAATCCACACGCATCAAGGGCCGACCTCGATAAGTCCATGTCAGAGGCCACATTGGTTCTTGCAGAGGCCATTGGAGTCATTTCAATGGTCTTAAACGACAAGGAAACCAAGGGCCTTCTTGATGTGATAAGGGAATATGTTTTGGTGTTTAGAAAAGATAAATTAAACGAAATGAGAATCGACAAGGAGAAAAATGGTGTCCATTGATTTAATAATTTTCAAAAGATTTCTTTTTAAATTCAGAAGGACATTTCGTCCAAAAGAAATAATAATTATTTTTAAAAGGAGTTTGACTTGATTCCCTTATATTACAGCATTTTGTTGTTTAATCTTAAAGTTCATTCTTGCATAAACAATTTCCCTTTTACTTTGATGGAATTTACCTATGAAGAAAGAAAGGAAATCTGCATCGTTAAAGTTCTTGATAAGGAAAGGAGGTAATATGATTGATTTTCACGATATAAGAGGCCGAAGAATATTCATCCAGAAAAAGGATATTATCAGAGTTGAAATTGTAAAAACCAATGGAAAAAATCATGCCTTGGTCTTATCCAAAGGAAAAGAAAGGGAAGAAAGATTTGGTATTGATAATCCAGAGGATATTGATAAATTAGTCAGACAAATGGCAAGGAAGGATTGATGAAATATTTAATCTTAAACTTTCTTTTTGCGACTGTCAGTCTTGGTTCTTTCATTATGATTATGGCCAACAAAGTTCCATGCAAAGAAAATGTCAGAATAGAATTTATGCAAAATCCTGATAAAAATTGCAAACTAAGATTGAAGGAAGTGAATGGAGAAAAAATTAAAAGTTCTTGACCTTTTTTCAGGCATCGGTGGATTTTCCCTTGGCCTTGAATCCACAGGCGGATTTGAAACAATCGCCTTTGCAGAAATAAATCCATATTGTCGGAAGGTCTTAAAAAAGCATTGGCCTTCCGTTCAAATATTTCGTGACCTGAAATTCCTGACCAAAACTCCTTTGAAAGAACTTGGACAAATTGATTTGATTTGTGGTGGGTTTCCCTGCCAAGATATATCCGTTGCAAACATTGGAGGCGAAGGACTTGATGGAGAAAAATCAAATTTATGGATTGAGTTCCGAAGAATTATTCAAGATGCTTCACCGAAATGGGTTCTCATTGAAAATGTGGCCAATCTTAAAAGCAAAGGACTTGGAATCATCCTGCAAAATCTCAATGAACTCGGCTATAATGTTTTTTGGCACAATATATCAGCTTCCGCAGTTGGTCGCCCTCACAAAAGGGAACGCATCTTCATTGTGGCGAACTCCAAATGCATACGACTCGCAGAGAGGCCCAATCAGGAATATAAAACCAGTTCATCAAATTTCTTTGGTGACACAAATCAACAATCGACAACTTTGGCCAACACCGACCAGACAAGGATGGAGGTCGCAGGGACAAATCAGAATGATTCGGAAAAAAGTTTTGTCGGGTCAGGTGAGTTTGGAAACTGCACAGATAATGGCAGAGGGAACTTTGTCACCGCAGAGGATGGAACTCTGGCCAACACCACAGGCGAGGGATTGGAAAGGCCCTTCGGGAGGTCATCAAAAGGGAATCGACCTTCCATCCAGAGTCGCATATTCCCAGAATGGTCACCTCAAGACGACTATGAAAGGGCAGTTGAATCCGCAGTTTTTGGAATGGCTTATGGGATTTCCAAAAGACTGGACGAAATTAAAATGACAATCGAAGAAACTCCATCCGATGAAATTCTTCCCAAATTAGTTTCCAAGTGTCCTGACAGAAAAGAAAGAGTTCAATCGCTTGGAAATTCCGTTGTGCCTATGATAATTTCAATTATTGGCGAGGCAATTTTAAATGCCAATAATAAATTAACAGGAGAATAAATGAAATTAATAGTCGCAGTTCTTCAAGAAATCGGAGCAGGGTTTAATTTTGGCCTAGGATTCATTTTTGCATATATGTTTATGAAATTCCTATTTCATTTTGCTATATGACCGCAGATGAAGCTAAGCAAGCACTTATTGTTAAAGATAAAACCCCTTGCAAAATAAATAAACCAAAATGTGTACCTATAGCTAAGCCTAGCAAAATTATCCATTTCAAGACGACACTCCAACCAGAAAGAGATAGTTATGGAAGGAATATAATTTTTTGTGGGAAATCAGGGTGGAAAAGAACTAGTAGATGGGTAGATTTATGGAGACTTGTTACTTGTAAAAGATGTTTAAAATTTAAAAGGGTTGATGTATGACCGCAGATGAAGCAAAGCAAGCACCAAGTAAACTTGTAAAATTTTATATTACTCAAGCGGAATTGATGGACGATGGAACTTTATGTTGTCGTTGCGGATGTGAAATTTATTTACCTTTTTGTGGATATGCTAGGCTTTGTGGGAAATGTGATAAGGAGATTAATGATGACAAGTGATGATAATGTCCTATAAGTCATGCAAACAAGTCTTAACATCCTCGACCGAACAGACAAAATCCGCCACATTTCCAGTTTCCCTGACCTCTCTTATCGCCTCGATTTGGTCTTTATATCTTTTTAAATTCTTGTTGTCGGAATTGAAATTACCCTCTATCAGTCTTTCATGGTGTTTGATTATGAAATCTTTTTCTGTCGGTGTTTTTACCTCGAAGAAATATGCCTGCCCTCGATAGAGGAACAAAATATCAAGAAGGGTTTCTTTTTGCTTTACGATGTGGCCTCTTATGATTGTGCCTTGGCCATTCAAACGAAAGACTTTTCCGCATGGAATCTTTTTGAGATATTCCATTATGTCTTTTTGGATGTTGGCCTCACTCATTTCTTTTTTTTCTTTTTCCTTAGATAAAATGCGGTCGCTATTCCAAGGCCAATGATTGCGATTGTTGAAAGTATTATTGCCATAATCGTTTCCTCTTATATGAAATTGATTTTACTCCGATTGAGTTTCTATTTCCATAATATGCACCTGTGTGTTTCTTATCCAAAATAACTGACTTAAATATTTTATATTTCTTCTTGGAAGTCTTTTTCAACTTTCTGACTCGCATAAATTTCCGACATAATGGGCAGCTTCAAGGAACAATCTGTCAGAGATATTGAAACAAATCTTTCCATTGAATACTGTCAGGATGACATAAGGGATGCAGTTTCTTTCCTCTCTGTGCCAATGGGAAATGATTAAATAAATTCTGTCATGGGATTCGATGTAATAAATATCACCTGTTTTGGCCATAACTTATTATATCAAAAAATAAAATCCCTGCTTTCCGAACCAGAAGTTTTTAATCCTTGGAGAAAAAAAAATATTTTCGGTTATTCAAATCGTACTCGCAGGGACTTATCGGGCCTAAACGGATTTAACGAAAAACCCGATTAATTAAATTTTAATAGGTGTCCAGTCAGAGTTCATTGGCTTATCGTTAAAGTAATTTTTAAGGCCACAGACTTTTATTACTCTGCCAGTTTCCTTTGCTTCTAATATTTTACCATCTGTTGCCATTACTTCGACAAGCATTTGTGCCTGACAAAACTTGCCTAGTGTTTCCCATGTCATTACTTGGTCACAGGTGACAGAAAATTGCATTGAGGCCGTTTCCTCAACTTCCTTCCACCCACCGCAGGCATAAGGAGAATCTGGCCAGTCACAAGGAAGGCAGATTTTTGGTGCTTTGATGTTTGGTTTATTGGTCATGGCATGGGAACAGACAGTTCTTTTATTTTTAAAGGTCGCATCGTCCGCAGTTGTTTCCTTCCAAGTAATGCGAGTGTCATCACAATTCACTTTAATGTCGCTTGGCGGATTCTGATTATGAAACGCTCCGGGGTCTTTGCATCCGAGTTTCAAATCACCAATTCCGTCATCTTTGGGAATGATAGCAAAAGCAGAAAAACAAAAAGCAAGAAACAGAAAAAATTTCATGGATTCTCCTTTGGTAAATTTATTTATGCAGGGTAATATTATAATCGTGAACAAGAAACCACAAATGAAAGCGATGCAGTATTTGGCAAATTGTCGCCCGAATATTTATCGTTTAAAATTTTTCTCTCAAATAGACAAATGGGAAATTGTTTTATATGAAAAAGTAACAGTAAAAGAGTCTATTAGATGGGCAATATTTTGGAAGGTTTCGTTCTATTATAAAGGAGAGTAAAAATGTCTTCTAACACTCACAATAAAAGCTATTCAAGAATATATTCTATTTGGAGAGGAATGGTTCAAAGAACTACTGGCAAGCAAAAAAATTTCCAAGATTACACAAAAAGAAATGGCGGTATTCCTGTTTATATTAATCCTAAGTGGCTTAAGTTTGAGAATTTTTATTCTGAAATGGGCGAAGATAATGGATTGTCCTTAGATAGAATAAATAATGATAAGGGATATTTTAAAGAAAATTGCAGATGGACTACTAGAGCAATTCAAGCAACTAATGTTAGACCTTATGGAAAATATTCATTAGGTGTTCGTAAAAACTCAAAAAAATGGATAGCGAAAATAAATTTTGAAGGAAAAAGTTATCATATAGGAACGTTCGAAACAGAAAAATTAGCAAGTTTAGCCTATCAATCGTGCAAGTTTGCTTTATACGGAATTACTTAATAATTATTTTACATTGTTTTACTATCATAGTTCCCCTATGAAATCCCAATTCTTTAAATGCTTAGGTGTTATTATGGAAGTTGAATAAGTTCCCTTCACCCATTCGTAATCATAAAACCAAAAATCTTCTAACTCATCATGTTCTTTTGTGATTAAAATAATATCGGTGCAATCAAAAGTTTCACAATAGGAAGCGTAGATTTGACCTTCCTTAATATAATTTTGTCTTTTTGCGTGTTCAACGCATTCCCTTACAGCTTCAAAAAATTCAGCCTTCCATTTAGAACCTAAATGTTTATTTTTCTTTTTCTTATTAATTTTCATCTTTAAAAGTGCTTCTTATTATATCAATACAAAAACAAACTAATAAAATACAAACAGCAGTAATCATAATTGTCATCAATGCCATAAGTAAAAATCCTGCAAATGCTTGACATATATTGGTCATCATAGTTTCTCTATCATAGTTTTGTTATGAAAAAAATCCCCAATAGAAAAGGGTTAGGTAACTATTGGGGCAAATGAAATAGAAATGTTCAAAAACTATTTCATTTTTTTTGCAGGCTTGCTTGCAGATTTTTTCGGTTTCTTAGCCATGTGTT
>Ga0105252_10000326_pt1 | contig 36153 bp, 33 predicted proteins | sample EasRivMeERMZT100_FD_89675 | JGI IMG/M metagenome (GOLD analysis project Ga0105252, IMG submission 89675) | Soil microbial communities from meander-bound floodplain in the East River, Colorado, USA - East River MetaG ERMZT100 | ecosystem: Environmental > Terrestrial > Soil > Floodplain | place... | reverse complement strand
GGTATCCCCTCCCATGAACAGCGAAATGCCGACGACGCCTTCATTGCCCACCCCCGCGGTTTCGGCCGATGCGCCGGACTCCGTGACGTAGTGCAGCGACACGATGGAGGTGGTGGGGAAATAGGCGTGCTGCAACTGTCCGCCGGGTTCGTAGAGGATTTCACCGAGCGGCATCGGGGTCAGTTCAAGATGGGGAGACAGGCGCTCGAATTCCGCCGTGGGCAGGGCGGCGAGAAGATGGTTTTGATTCGGACTATGAGGTGATGGCCTCGCCAAGGAAGACAAAGGGGCTCCGCCCCCTTGCACCACCGACTTCAGGAGGAACCTCGCGTTCACGGTTTCCAATTTCGCCATTTGTTCAGAGGTTCCCTAAACTTCGAACTCTTGCGTTCTATTTCTTTGCGGTGAGTTCCACGCCGATTCCGCGGTAACCGATGAAGCGGCAGGCCTGGTTGAACATCGGCTCCCCGCTCACCCGGAACTGTTGTTGCGAGCCATCGGTGTTGACGCGGCTGAAGGCGAAATCCAGAAATGGCTGCCGCGCCGCAATGGTGGCCTGCAGGTGCTCCCGCTCCGCCTCATTCCAGCCTGCCGCCTGAACATCGCTTGCATCTCCCGCCAGTGGGGCCACCTGGATTCCGAGCATCTCCAGGACCGGGCCGGAAACCTTGGTGAAATTCCCCTTCTCGTCCTGCTCCCAGTACCAGTCGGAGGCGAGTTCGGTCAGGCTGCGATAGCGGGCTTCGCTTTCGCGCAGTTCGGCGGTCCGTTCCTGCACCGTCTGTTCCAGCACCTTGCTGTAATTCTCGAGTTGTTTGTACAGCAGCCGCACTTCGAGCATGTTGTGGATGCGCGTCTTGACTTCGACCAGATCGAACGGCTTGCTGACGAAATCCTTTGCGCCGGCCTGCAGTGCGCGCAGCTTGTGGCCGGGCTGCGCGGTGATCACGACCACCGGCAGGTAGCCGTCCGCGTCGTTGGTCTTGAGGCCTTCCATGACCTGAAACCCGTCCATGCCCGGCATCTGCAGGTCGAGCAGGATCAGGTCGTAGCGGTTCTTGCGATGCAGCGCGCAGACCTGGTACGGATCCATGGTCGAGGAAACGCGGGTGTAGCCGGCTTCGCGCAGCATCTGCTCGAGCAGGCTGACGTTGACCTCCTGATCGTCGACGATCAGCAGGCTGGCATTGAGGATGTCGGGCTCGGTAAGCTTCATGCAGCTTCCTTTTCGGCTCCGGGGCCGGGCTTGGTCAGGGCAAATTTCAATGCCGCGTCCAGCGCATCCATGAACTGGCCGACCTTGATGGGTTTGGTGAGGTAGTTCAAGAACCCTGCCTCGAGGGCCTTCTCGATGTCGTGCGGCACCGCGTTGGCGCTGAGCGCGATGATGGGGATATGCGCCGTCGACGGATCCGCGCGCAGGATCTTCATGGCTGCGATGCCGCTCAAGCCGGGCAGGTTGATGTCCATCAGGATCACCTCCGGCTGATAGGCGCGCGCGAACTCGATGCCGAGGTTGCCGTCCGGCGCGCTCAGCAGGCGCAGGTCGGGGCGGCGTGCGATGAGCTGCTCGACGAGCTCCAGGTTGGCCGGATTGTCTTCCACGTACAGCAACGTGCGCAGCGGGGTGCCCACCGCCATGGGCGGGCGCGCCAGCGCCGCATGTTCAGCTTCGGGAACGCCAAGCCGCGGCGCGGCAGTCAGGTGCAGTTCGAACCAGAACACGCTTCCCACGCCGACTTCGCTTTCCACGCCGATGGCGCCGCCCATCAATTCGACCAACCGCTTGGTCACCATCAGGCCGATGCCCGTGCCTTCCTCCGCGCTGGCCTCCTTGCCGAGGCGATTGAAGGGCTGGAAAAGCTGCGCGACCTGTTCCGCAGACAGCCCTGCACCGGTGTCCCGGACACTGATGCGAATCGTATCAGGGGCCGGGGAGCACTCCACGACGACCGTGCCTTCCGGCCTGTTGTACTTGATGGCGTTGAACAGCAGGTTGATCAGCACCTGCTTGACCCGGGTCCGATCAGCCTTGACGAAGTAGGGGATGTCGAAGTGCGGAAACGTCATGGCGATGCCGCGCTTCTGCGCCTGCGGCTCGATCATCGCCCGGCATTCGAGCATCACGTCGACCAGCGAGACCGGTTCCTTCGACAGCGTCACCTTGCCCGACTCGATCAGCGAGAGGTCGAGGATCTCGTTGATCAGCTCCAGCAGGTACCAGCCCGCCTTCTGGATCTGGTCGAGGTTGCGCTTCTGCGAGGGCGTCGGCGGCGGAGTGCCGGACTCCATCAGCTGCGCGAAACCGAGCACCGCATTGAGCGGCGTGCGCAGTTCATGGCTCATGCCGGAGATGAAATCGGTTTTCGCGCGGTTGGCTTTCTCCGCGGTGGCCATCGCCTGGTTGAGGTCCGATTCGATGCGCTTGCGCACGGAATTGTCGGTGCCGATCAGCAGGTAGCCGATGATCTCGTCGTGGTCGTCGCGCAGCGCCGTTATCGACACGATGGCCGGAAAGCGGCTGCCATCCTTGCAGATATAGGTCAGGTCATAACTGTCCTCGATCCCGCGCGAAGCCTTGAAGGCCAGCGCCTCGAAGCCCGGGGCAATGGGTGTTCCCAGCTCCAGGCTCAATGCCTGGGCGCGCGTCGCTACTTCCAGCGGATCGTGGATGTCGCTTGGGCTGATGCGGTTGACGACTTCGGCGGCCTTGTAGCCCAGCATGCGTTCGGCACCGAAGTTGAACAGCTGGATGATGCCGTTCTCGTCGGTGGCGATGATCGAGAAATTGGCGCTGGTAAGGATCGCGTACTGCAAGGCCCCCGCCTTGAGCAGCGCCTTCTGGTGTCGTAATTCCGTGGCGACATCCGCGTTGCCGGCAAGGGTGGGACTGTTTCGTGTTTCGGACATGGCGATTTCCGTGAAAAGCGTACAACGATCCGGAGGGGACTGCGCTTGTCGGGCCGGCAGATTGCCGGCTTGCGCAAATCGGGAAGAAACGCACCCCTCCCAAGGTTAATGCGGATAATCAAGGTTTCTCCGGCGGGCGTCTGTGCGCTGAGACACACAAGCCACTGCCCGGCACCGGCCGGATCAAGGAACGTGCCCTGATGAGTTCCAAACCTGCCGTTGCACCGGTGAGGCTGTTCTTCGCGCTCTGGCCGGACGAGGCCGTGCGCGAGCGACTCGCCCACTGGTCGCGCGAGCTGCGTGCCGTGTGCGGCGGCCGGCCGACGCGCACTGAGAATTTGCACGTGACGCTTGCTTTTCTCGGCAGCGTCGAGGGGGCGCGCGTCGCAGAGGTCGAGCGCGCAGCTGGTGAAGTCGCGCCGTGCGCCGTTTCTCTGGTCCTCGATCAGCCCGGATACTGGAAGCACAACCGCATCGCGTGGGCGGGCGCGTCCGTCGTGCCGGCGGAACTCGAGACGCTGGTCGCCGATATGCGCGGCGCGCTGCTGCGCTTCGGCGTCGGTTTCGACGGGAAGGGCTTCGTGTCGCACGTCACGCTGCTGCGCGACGCCCGCGAGCCGAAAGCGATGCCCGCGCTGCAGCAGATTCCGTGGGATATCGACGGCTTCGCTTTGGTGCGCTCGCTGACGCTGCCTCGCGGCAGCCGCTACGAGGTGCTCAAGTCCTGGCGGGCGTAAGCCCGCCGAACCGCGTTACTTCGCGAGCCCCATGCGCTTTGCCGTGCCCGTATAGACGCGGATTCGCTCCTTCATGAAGGCGTCCATCTGCTCGACGCCCACGTTGACCAGCTCGAAGCCGCTCTTCGCGGCGAGCTCCTTCATCTGCGGGTCGTCGTTCAGCGCGGCCCACAGGTCCGACATGCGCTTGCGCACTTCCGGCGGCGTGGACTTCGGCATGCCGATGCCGCGGAAGGCGCCGTCGACCCAGTTCACGCCCAGTTCCTTGAAGGTGGGCGCGTCCGGCAGCAACGGATGGCGCTTTTCCATCGCCACCACGAGCGCACGCATCTTGCCCTTGTTGTTGATCGCGAAGGCCGTGTAGGACATCGCGCCGCCGACGTGCCCGCCCGCCACGGCGATGGTCATGTCGCCGGTGCCTTTGAAAGGAATGTAGGTGGTCTTGACGCCGAACTCGGCGTTGAGACGTTCGTGCGCGGCGTGGTTCGCGGAATTCAGCCCGGAGCCTCCCAGCGAGATCTTCCCGGGCTGCGCCTTCGCCGCCTTGACGAAGTCCTGGAAGGTCTTGATCGGACTGGACTCGGGCACGACCAGCGCGTCCGGCGTGTAGTGGTACCAGAAGGTGGGTGTGATGTCCTCGGTCTTGTACTGCACCAGGCCTTCGAATGGCGCGAGGACGATGTGCGGCAGGTTGATGCCGACGATGTTCAGGCCGTCTCCGGGCAGGGCGTTCATCTGCGCCCACATCAGGCCGCCGCCCGCGCCCGGCTTGTACTGGATGATGGTTTCGATCGCGGGGCATTTCTTCTTCAGCACCAGCTGCTGATGCCTGCCGGATATGTCGGATTCGCCCCCTGCGGGAAAGGCCTGCCAGTACTGCAGGTTTTTCGCGGGACAGGGTTGCGCAAACGCCGCCGGCGCGGCGATCAGGCACAGGATCGCAATCAATCTGTTCATGGTCGGATCATCCTTTCGTTCGTGATCGGAGCGAAGTGTACCCGAGAAACCCCGGCGCCCGGAGGGCGTTCTCGGTGGTCTAGCTCTCGAAGGGCAGCCGGATCCTCGCGATCAGGCCCCCGCCCTCGCGCGCGAGCAGCTCGAAGCTGCCGCGGTGCGCGCGCACCACGCGCTCGACGATGGCGAGGCCGAGACCCGCGCCGCCCTTGTCGCTGCGCGCGACTTCGTTTCGCGTAAAAGGCTGCTTCAGCCGCTCGACCTCGGAGGCCGGGATGCCGGGGCCGCGGTCGCTCACATCGACGACCACGAGGCCGCGCTCGGCCCGCACCGAGACGCTCACCCCGCTTTCGCCGTAGCGCAGGGCGTTGTCGATGAGGTTGAGCATCACGCGCCGCATCGCCATCGCCTGCAGCGGCAGCTGGGGCACGCTCGAAAAATCGGTCGCGACCGTCTTGTCGTGGCGCCGGAAGTGCTCGGACACGTCGGCCGCGATCGAGGCGATGTCGGCGTCCTGCATCGTCTCGGCGCCGTCGGTGCGCGCGAAATCGAGGAACTGGTCGATGATGCGGTCCATCTCCTCGATGTCGGCGGTCATGCCGTCCTTGAGCCGGGCGTCGGCTCCGCTCATCTCGAGTCCCAGCCGCAGCCTGGAGAGCGGCGTGCGCAGATCGTGCGAAACGCCGGCGAGGATCAGCGCGCGGTCGGCGTCCAGCCGGGCGAGGTCTTTCGACATCCGGTTGAAGGCGTGCGACAGCGTGCGGATCTCCTCGGGTCCTTTCTCGGGGACGGCCGCGTGCACCTTACACTTGCCGATCGCGTCCGCGGCCGAAGCGAGCGCCTTGAGCGGCCGGTTGAGTCGCGACACGAGGAAATAGGCCGCGAGCAGGGAAAGCGCGAGAGCGAGCGCGCCCCAGCCCAGCCAGCGCAGCGCGATCTGCCGCTCGATGCGCTCGCGCGGTACGCGCACCCAGTACTCGTCGTCCTCGATGAAAAAGCTCACCCAGAATCCGGGATTGCCGTCGCGCTCGGCCGCGAAACGCGTGTCCGCGCCGAGCTGCCGCCGCACCATCTCGCTCACCAGGCGCAGCAGCGGCCGGTCGGCCGGCGGCCGGATGCGCTCGCCCGGCTCCGCGGTATGCACCTGGATTCCTTCGCGCTCCGCCAGATCCTCGAGCAGCTCGTGGCGCCGCTCGGGCTGGGAGGTGATGAGCGCGGTGCGCGTGAGGTTGACGATGCTGATGAGATTCTGCGAGATCTGCCTGGCGCGCGGCTCGAGCTCGTAGGCGCGGAAGATCTCGAACCAGGCGACGGTGGTCGCGAGCACCAGGACGGCGAGCAGGATGAAGGTGCGCCACAGGAGCGAGCGCGGCCACAATTTCATTGCTGCTGGCCGTCGGGAACGAAGACGTAGCCGAACCCCCAGACCGTTTGTATGTAGGCGGGATGCGCGGGGTCTTTCTCCACGAGCTTGCGCAGGCGCGACACCTGCACGTCGATCGAGCGGTCGAACACCTCGTATTCGCGGCCGCGTGCGAGTTCCATGAGCTTGTCGCGCGACAAGGGGGTTCTCGGGTGGGTCACCAGCACCTTGAGGAGCGCGAATTCGCCCGTCGTAAGCGAGAACGATTCGCCCCCGCGCTCGAGGGTTCGCGTGCCGAGGTTGACCGTCATGCTTCCGAAGCTGACCTTCTCGGGCTCGAGCGCAGGCGATCCGGGGGGCAGCGGCGTCGTGCGCCTGCGCAGCACCGCCTTGATGCGCGCGACCAGCTCGCGCGGGTTGAAGGGCTTGGGCAGGTAGTCGTCCGCGCCCATCTCCAGGCCGACGATGCGGTCGATGTCTTCTCCCTTGGCGGTCAGCATGATGATGGGGACGGCGTTCTTGCCGCCCCGCAGGCGACGGCAGATCGAAAGCCCGTCCTCGCCCGGCAGCATCAGATCCAGCACCAGCAGGTCGACGCGCTCGCGCGCGAGCAGCTTGTCCATGCCCGCCGCATCCGAGACGGTATGAACGGAGAACCCCTGTTCGCTAAGGTAGCGCTGCAGCAGATCGCGCAGCCGCAGGTCGTCGTCCACGACCAGGATTCTTGTGTTGGGCTCAGTCATCGGCCGGTATCCTAACCCGGCGCGTCGTGACGATGGGGTGCGGGCGTAACGGTGCGTTGCGCGGGAGTGCCCCGAAACACGTTGTTACAATCGCCGGCCCGGGTCGATTAGCGGCGACGTAGAATGTGCGCGATGCGGAGCCGATTCGTGAAAAGTCTGATTGCCGGCATGCTGATGCTGCTGGTCTCGCTCCCGGCGGCGGCGCAGCAGGGCGGCAAGCATTCGGGAGCGGGGGGCGGCTCGGGGCGCCAGATGCCGCCCCAGCAAGTGCCGGCGCACGACGCCGGATCGCAGCAGCGCGACACGCATCGCGAGGGGCGAATGACGCCGGAGCAGCGGCGGCAACTGCGGCGCGATGTCCACGACCACGGCCGCGATATCTACCGCGACCGGCCCGCTCCCAAGCGCTGAATCCCCACGGGATTCACAACGCGCCGGCGATGGCTTTGCCGACGTCGGCGGTCGAGCTCTTTCCTCCGATATCGCGGGTGCGCGGGCCTTCCGTGAGCACGCGCTCGATCGCGCCGACGATGGCGCGGGCCGCGTCCTTCTCGCCCAGGTGCTCGAGCATCATCGCGCCGGACCAGATCTGTCCGATGGGATTGGCGATGTTCCTGCCCGCGATGTCGGGCGCCGAGCCGTGCACCGGCTCGAACACCGAAGGGAATTTGCGCTCCGGGTTGATGTTGCCCGAGGGTGCGATCCCGATGGTGCCGGTGCAGGCGGGGCCGAGGTCCGAAAGGATGTCGCCGAAGAGATTCGATCCGACCACGACGTCGAACCAGTCGGGATGCTGCACGAAGTGGGCGGTGAGGATATCGATGTGGTACTGGTCGGTCTTCACCTCGGGGTATTGCGACGCCATGGCGCGAACGCGCTCGTCCCAGTAGGGCATGGTGATCGAGATGCCGTTTGACTTGGTGGCCGAGGTGAGATGCTTTTTGGGGCGGCTCTTCGCCAGCTCGTAGGCATATTTCAGGATCCTGTCGATGCCCTGGCGGGTGAAAGTGCTCTGCTGCACCACGGTCTCGCGGTCGGTGCCCTCGAAGATGCGCCCGCCGATCGACGAGTATTCGCCCTCGGTATTCTCGCGCACGACCCAGAAATCGATGTCGCCCTGCTTGCGGCCGGCGAGCGGCGACTGAATGCCCGGCATCAGCCGCACCGGGCGAAGGTTCACGTACAGGTCGAAGCTGCGGCGCATCGGGATGAGCAATTCCCACAGCGACACGTGGTCGGGCACACCGGGAAATCCGCAGGCGCCGAAGAACACCGCGTCGTGATTGCGGATCGTCGCGAGCCCGTCCTCGGGCATCATGCGCCCGTGCTTCGCGCGGTACTCGCAGCTCCAGGGGAATTCCTCCCACTTGAACTCGATGCCGAACTTGCGGCCCGCGGCTTCGAGCACGCGCAGTCCCTCGGGAACGACTTCCTTGCCGATGCCGTCTCCGGGGATGACGGCGATCTTGTAGTTCTTGGCCACTCGCTCTCCTCAAAAGCCCACGTTGCTGCCGCCCTTCAACTTCAGCATCTCGCGCGCCTCGTCCGGCGTCGCGATCTGAAGGCCCAACTCTTCCAGTATGCGGCGAACCTTCGCGACCTGTTCGGCGTTCGATTTGGCGAGGGTGCCGCGGCCGAGCCACAGGCTGTCTTCCAGGCCCACGCGCACGTTCCCGCCCATGACCGCCGACATCGCCGCGATGAACATCTGGTTGCGTCCCGCGCCCAGCACCGACCAGCGGTAGGCGTCGCCGAAGAGGCGGTCGGCGGTGCGCTTCATGTGCAGCACGTCCTCCGGGTGGGGACCTATGCCGCCGCGGATGCCGAATACCGACTGGATGAACAGCGGCGGCTTGACCAGCTTGCGGTCCAGAAAATGCGCGGCTGTATACAAGTGCCCGATGTCGTAGCACTCGATCTCGAAGCGCGTGTCGTTGCCGCTGCACGATTGCAGGATAAAGGCGATGTCCCTGAACGTGTTCTTGAAGATTCGCTCGTCGCTGCCGGCGAGATAGGGCTTTTCCCAGTCGTACTTGAACTCCTTGTGGCGCCCGATCATCTCGTACAGGCCGAAGTTCATCGAGCCCATGTTGAGCGAGGCGACTTCGGGCTTCAACTTCAGCGCCGGCTGCAGCCGCTCCTCGATGCTCATGGTCGGCGCGCCGCCGGTGGTGAGGTTGACCACCGCGTCGCAGCCCGCCTTGATCTTCGGCAGGAAGCGCATGAACATGGCCGGGTCTTGCGTCGGGCGGCCGTCGGCGGGCTCGCGCGCGTGCAGGTGGACGATGGCGGCCCCGGCCCGCGCGGCGCCGATCGCGCCTTCGGCGATCTCCTCCGGCGTTATCGGCAGATGCGGCGACATCGTCGGCGTATGGATCGCGCCGGTGACGGCGCAGGTGATGATGACTTTGCCTTGCGCTGCTGCCATTGCCAATCCTCAACGTGAGTGCGGGTGCGCGACGGCGTTTGATCGAGTGGTGGAATCATCGTTGCAGACGCAGCTTTCCGTCAAGGGCGCTTCCTGACCGGCGATCCGCTAAAATTCCAAAAGCGTCCCGCCCATGAATCTCCTTGCAATCGACACCTCGACCGACTTCTGCTCGGTAGCGGCAAGCCGGGGCGAGGCGCTGGTTTTCCGCCACGAACCGGCCGGGCAGCGCCAGGCGGAGATGATCCTGGACATGGTGGGCGCGGTCCTCGCCGACGCGGGGCTCGATCTGGCCCGGATCGACGGCATCGCTTTCGGCGCGGGACCGGGATCGTTCACGGGCCTGCGCATCGCCGCGGGGGTGACGCAAGGGCTTGCGCTCGCGCGCGGCGTCGGCGTGGTCGGCGTTTGCAGCCTGCTCGCCCTTGCCGAAGAAGCGGCCGAACAAGCGGCCGAGGTTGCGTCCGATGACGCCGCAGATGCGCAAATCATTTCCTGCCTCGATGCGCGCATGGGCGAGGTGTATCATGCCGCGTACCGAAGGGCCGGCGCCCGCTGGGAAGAAGTATCCGCTCCGGGTCTGTACAAGCCTGAAGTTGTGCCGGTGATGCCCGGTGGGGGGTGGACGGGCTGCGGCGACGGGTTCGCCGCATATCGCGAGGGCCTCGCGGCCAGGCTGGCAGGATGCGTTTCTGAGATCCGTGCCGGGAGCGCCCCGACGGCGCGAGCGGTGCTCAAGCTTGCGATGCCGCGTTTCGCGGCGGGCGAGTCCGTGGACGCAGCCGCGGCGCTGCCGGTGTATCTGCGCGACAAGGTCGCGCTCAAGACGAGCGAACGAAAATGAGCGCGGTACTGCGACCCGCCCCTCGATTCGAGCCCATGACCGAGGCCGATCTGCGCCCGGTGCTCGAAATCGAAGAGAGCATCTATGCCTTTCCCTGGACAACGGGGAACTTCCAGGATTCGCTCCGCGGCGGCTACAGCTGCTGGGTGTACCGCGACGGCGGCGAGCTGATCGGGTACGCCGTGCTCATGCTCGCCGCGGGCGAAGCCCATCTGCTGAACCTGAGCGTCGCCGCCCACGCGCAAAGCCGCGGGCACGGACGCACGCTGCTCGACAACGTCGCCGGGGTCGCGCGCAGGTACGGCGCGAAGATCCTGTTCCTGGAAGTGCGTCCCTCGAACGAGGTGGGCCAGCGCCTCTACGCCGGATACGGCTTCAAGCAGGTCGGCGTGCGGCGCAGTTACTATCCGGCGCGGCAGGGCCGCGAGGACGCGCTGGTGCTTTCGCTGAGTCTGTGAGCGTGCAGCGCGAGCGTTACCTGGAGGAGATGGGGCTCGCGCCCGTCTGGAAGCTGCGCGACAAGCGGGTCGGAGAATCGAGGGGCGAGAAGCCGGGGGAGACCGGCGCGCCCAGGGATCGTGTCGCTGCGCCGGCCGTAGCGAAGCGCGCGCTACCCGCTCGTAGTTCGCGAAGCCCGGCTCCGGTGCCGGGAATGGCCGGAGTCGCCCGACTCGATCTCGCCGATGATCGTGCCGCGCGGATCCTGCGCATGGATTGGCCGGAGCTCAAGGCGGCGGTCAGCGGCTGCCAGGCCTGCGGCCTGCGGAAAACGTGCACGCAAACGGTATTCGGCGTGGGCGACGAAAAAGCCGATTGGCTGCTGGTCGGCGAGGCGCCGGGCGCCGAGGAAGACGCGCGCGGCGAACCCTTCGTGGGACAGGCCGGGCGGCTCCTCGACAACATGCTCGCGGCGATCGACCTGGCGCGCGGCAAGAACGTCTACATCTGCAACGTGCTCAAGTGCCGGCCTCCGGGCAACCGCAACCCCGAGCCTTTCGAGGTCGGCCAATGCGCGCCGCACCTGCTGAGGCAGCTCGAACTGATCAAGCCGAAACTGATTCTCGCGATGGGGCGCTTCGCCGTGCAGGCGCTGCTGAATACCGAAGCGAGCATCGCAAGCCTGCGCGGCCGGCTGCACCGCTATCAGGGCGTGCCGCTCGTCGTCACCTATCACCCCGCGTATCTCTTGCGCAATCTTCCCGACAAGGCCAAGGCCTGGGAAGACTTGTGCTTCGCGCGGCGCTCGATCGCCGCCTTGTAATCGGGCGGGGCGCCCCCACTTTGGCCGCAAAGCCCTTCACGGAGGATTTCATGCGCAAACTACTCGCAGCGGTCGTCGTACTGGTCACGGCAGGCTTGGCAGGCTGCGGCTACAACGACATCCAGCGAAACGACGAGCAGGTCAAGTCGGCCTGGTCGGAAGTGCTCAACCAGTATCAAAGGCGAGCCGACCTGATTCCCAACCTCGTCAACACCGTCAAGGGATTCGCGGCGCAGGAGCAGCAGGTTCTGACCCAGGTCACCGAAGCGCGATCGCGCGTCGGGAGCATCCAGGCGACGCCGGAGCTGCTCAACGATCCCGCCGCGTTCCGGCGCTTCCAGGAAGCCCAGGCCGGGATGTCGAGCGCGCTGTCGCGGCTTCTGCTCGTTGTAGAGAACTACCCGCAGCTCAAGTCGGACGCGAACTTCCGCGACCTCCAGGCGCAGCTCGAGGGCACGGAGAACCGCATCGCGGTCGCGCGCAACCGCTACATCAAGACGGTACAGGACTACAACGTGCTGATCCGCCAGTTTCCGGTCAACCTGACCGCGATGCTGTTCAGCTACCAGGTCAAGCCGAACTTCGCCGTCGAGGACGAGAAGGCCATCGCCAAGCCGCCGGCGGTCGATTTCAGCAAGCCGGCCGCCCCGGTGAAGCAGTAGGTTCTCATGCTCTGGCGCTGGCTCGGCCCCGTCGCCGCCGGCGCGATTCTGCTCGCCGCGGGCGCCGCGCCCGCTTTCGCGGAGGTCGCCGTTCCGCCGCTCAAGGCGCGCGTCACCGACCTCACGGCGACGCTCGACGCGCAGCAGACCCAGACTCTGGAGACGCGGCTGCACGAGTTCGAGCGCAGGAAGGGCAGCCAGATCGCGGTGCTGATCCTGCCTACCACCCAGCCCGAGACCATCGAGCAGTATTCGATTCGCGTCGCTGAAGCCTGGAAGATCGGGCGTGCGGGAATCGCCGACGGCGTGATCCTCGTCGTCGCCAAGAACGACCGGAAGCTGCGCATCGAAGTCGGCAGGGGACTCGAAGGCGCCATTCCCGACGCCATCGCCAAGCGCGTGGTGAGCGATGTGATCGCGCCGCATTTCCGCACCGGGGATTTCTACGGCGGCATTTCGTCCGGCAGCGACGCGCTTATCAAGCTCATCGACGGGGAGCCCCTGCCGGCTCCGCCGGAGGCATCGGGGACGTTCGATCGCGCCATTGATTTCCACATGATCGCCGTGCTCGTCGTTGCGCTGCTCGTCGCCCAAACCCTCTTCAAGCTCCTGTTCGGCCGGGTCATCGGAGCGACGATTGCCGGTGGAATCATCGGCGTGATCGTCTGGATCGTCGCAGGGGTGCTGGTGTTCGCGATCCTCGGCGGCATGCTCGGCTTCCTCGTAGCGCTATTCGTCGAGGGAGCGGGAGCTGCTCGACGGGGCGGTTGGTCGAGCCGCGGTCGAAGCAGCGGCCGGTCGGGCAGCGACTGGTCGGGCGGCGGTTGGTCTGTGGGAGGCTGGTCCGGCGGAGGGGGAGGTTCGGGCGGTTTCAGCGGCGGCGGCGGGGATTTCGGCGGGGGCGGGGCTTCGGGAAGCTGGTGATGACGTCATGAACTGGAAACGCCTGCTCAGACATCTGTTCACCGACACTTGGGCGGTGAGGCGCGCATTCCCTCCGGTTGCGATGAACGCAATCGAGAAGGTGATCGCCGAGGAGGAACGGCGCCACGCAGGCGAACTGCGCTTCGCCGTCGAAGCATCGCTTTCGGTCGCGGAGATTTTTCGTGGTGTGCAATCGCGCGAGCGCGCCATCGGCTGGTTCGGCCATCTGGGCGTATGGGACACCGGGCAGAACTGCGGCGTGCTGATCTATCTCCTGCTTGCCGACCACCGCGTGGAAATCGTCGCCGACCGCGGCATCCATTCCAGGGTCGGGACGGCCGCGTGGGAGGCGATTTGCGGCGAAATGCAGCAGGAGTTCGCCCGCGGACAGTTCGAGCGCGGCGTGGTGATCGGCCTGCGCGCGGTGAGCGACCTGCTCTCTACGCATTATCCGGCGGGGGCGGGCGTGAATCCCAACGAGCTGCCGGACAAGCCGGCGGTGGTGTAGAGCGCGTTTCTTTCCTACGGCCGCGCCGCCGGGCTCGACCGACTCGGCGCGCACGCCGGACTCTGCAGCGCGCTCTCATCCAGAACAAAACGTGGAGTTGTGCCCATGGCCCCGAAAACATGGGACGGGGCGGGGGAAATCAAGGAAGGCCGCGCTTGACGCTCGTTTTCATTCCGATGAGGTGCAGCGAATCGCCCCGGCGCTGGTTGTAGCGGTGGCGCTGGATCACCGCGAGCATGGTCAATACGACGAAAGCGCCGAATATCACGATGATGACGTTGATGTGAAGATCGCTTTTGATCATCGCCGCATAGAGCGCGAGCATCACGAGGATCGACACGTTTTCGTTGAAGTTCTGCACCGCGATCGAGTGGCCCGCGGACAGAAGCACGTAGCCGCGGTGCTGGAGCAGCGCGTTCATCGGCACGACGAAGAAACCGGCCAGCGCGCCGATGAAGATCAGCAGCGCGTAGACGAGCGGCAGACTGGTGACGAAAATCATGACGACGACGACGGCGCCCATGACGACGCCCGCCGGGAGCACGTCGAGCGAGCGCTTGAGCGGGATGAAGCGGGCCGCCATGATCGCGCCGATCGCAATTCCCAGAGCGGTGATGCCCTGGAGAATGGCCCCCTGATCGAGGGGCAGGCCGAGGTGCGATTCGGCCCATTTCAGCACGATGAACTGCAAGGTCGCTCCCGCACCCCAGAACAATGTCGTTATCGAGAGCGAAATCTGGCCGAGCTTGTCCTTCCACAGCATGACGAAACAGCCGTAGAAATCGCGGATCAGCAACAGGGGATTCGTCTGCTGGCGCGCGTAACGCGCACCCGTGTCGGGAATGAAGAGATTGAACACCGCGGCGATGACGTAGATCACGGCGATGACCACGATGGCCGACTCTGCCGGCGTCTCGATCCCGGTGTCGATGTGCGGCACGTCGATGGCGATCAGCATGGAGGCGACCTTCGGACTGATCAGCGCTCCGCCGAGCACCGTGCCGAGGATGATCGATGCGACGGTGAGCCCTTCGATCCAGCCGTTGGCGATCACCAGCTTTTCCGGCGGCAGCAGCTCGGTGAGGATGCCGTATTTCGCCGGAGAGTATGCCGCCGCGCCGAACCCGACGACCGCATACGCGGCGAGCACCATCACATATTCTGGAATGCCGACGAACTGCACGTACCCGACCAGGAAGAGCATGATGCAGCCGACGATCTTGATCGTGTTCGTGATGAACATCACCTGGCCTTTGGGGATGGCGTCGGCGAACGCCCCTACGAACGCCGCGAGCCCGACGTAGGACACGGTAAAGAAGAACTTCAGCAGCGGTATCATCCACGCCGGGCCGTCGAGCTCCAGGAGTTGGGCGATCGCGGCGATCAAGAGCGCGTTGTCGGCGAGGGAGCTGAAGAACTGCGCTCCCATGATGGTATAAAAACCGCGTTTCATCGGTCGCTCGTGTCGCTGCGTTTTCAGCGGGTAGACGTTGGGTCGCCCGCTTTATACCATGAGTCATTTACGGGCGCGGCACCTTCTCGATCCGCGCTGGCCGGAACCCCCGGTTTTATGGTCGAATGGCGTCCCGTGCGTCCGATCCAAGTCCGCATCGATTCTGCAGCGCTTCGCCATAACCTGGGCGCTGCAAAACGCCGCGCGCCGCGCTCGCGCATCTGGGCGGTGGTGAAGGCGAACGCCTACGGCCATGGGCTTGCGCGAGCTGCCGCGGCGCTCGCCGAGGCCGACGGCCTCGCGCTGATCGAGCTGGAAGGCGCGATCGAGCTGCGCCGGGCGGGGGAGCGGCGCCCGATCCTCCTGATGCAGGGTTTTTTTTCGCCGCAGGAGCTGGAGCCGATCGCCGCACACGGCCTTGCGGTCGTCGTGCACGACGCGGAACAGATTGCGATTCTCGAAAAGGCGCGGCTCTCGAGGAAGATCGCGGTATGCGCGAAGCTCAACACCGGCATGAACCGGTTGGGCTTCGGACAAGGAGATCTCGGCGAAGCTCTGGGGCGCCTGCGCAGCTGCGCGGGCGAAATCACGCTGATGACGCATTTCGCCGATGCCGACGGGAAGCGCGGCGTGCGCTGGCAGCTCGAGCGTTTCGAGACCATGACCGCGGGAGCAAAGCTTCCTCGCAGCCTCGCCAACTCGGCGGCGATCCTGCGCTTTCCCGAGACCCACGCCGACTGGGTGAGGCCGGGGATCATGCTCTACGGGTGCTCGCCCTTTCCCGACGAAAGCGCGGAAAAGCTCGAGCTCAGGCCTGCGATGACTCTCTCGAGCGAGCTCATCGCGGTGCGCAAGCTCGGGGCCGGCGACAGCGTCGGCTACGGCTGCACGTTCACGGCGAGCGAACCGATGCGCGTCGGCGTGATCGCCTGCGGCTACGCCGACGGCTACCCACGCCACGCGCCGACCGGAACGCCGATCCTCGTTTGCGGCAAGCGCACCCGCACCCTGGGGCGCGTGGCGATGGACATGCTGTTTGCCGACCTGAGCGGAATTCCCGAGGCGGCGGTCGGATCGCCCGTGATCCTGTGGGGCGAGGGCTTGTCGGCGGACGACGTCGCGGCGAGCGCGGGGACGGTGAGCTACGAATTGCTTTGCGCGCTTTCGCCGCGCGTGCCGGTGACCGAGGTCGGTTGATGGCAAAACCGAAAAGCATCTACGCCTGCACCGAATGCGGCGGCGAGTCGCCCAAGTGGCAGGGCCAGTGCCCGCACTGCGGCGCGTGGAACACGCTCGTCGAGGGCGTTTCCGAATCGGCGCCCAAGCATCGTTTCTCCGGGGTGGCCAAGGCTTCCGCCCTCCGGCGGCTTTCGGAAGTGAGCGCGCGCGAGGCCCAGCGGATCGCGACCGGGATCGGCGAGCTCGACCGCGTGCTCGGCGGCGGCTTCGTCGCCGGGCAGGTGGTGCTGATCGGCGGCGACCCGGGGGTCGGCAAGTCCACCTTGCTCCTGCAGGCGCTCGCGCAGATGAGCGCGGCGCACAAGTCGGTGTACGTGAGCGGCGAGGAATCGGCCGAGCAGGTGGCGCTGCGGGCTTCGCGCCTTCAACTCGATTCGGGCGGACTCGAGCTGCTGGCCGAGATCCAGCTCGAGCGCATCCTCGCCACGCTCGAAAAGGCGAAACCGGTAGTCGCCGTCATCGATTCGATCCAGACGCTCTACTCGGAGCAGCTCACTTCGGCCCCGGGCTCGGTCGCGCAGGTGCGCGAATGCGTTGCGCATCTCGCGCGTTACGCCAAGGGCAGCGGCACGATCATCGTGCTCGTCGGCCACGTCACCAAGGAAGGCGCAATCGCCGGCCCGCGCGTGGTCGAGCACATCGTGGATTCGGTGCTCTACTTCGAAGGCGACACGCATCAGAGTTTTCGTCTCATCCGCGCCTTCAAGAACCGCTTCGGGGCGGTGAACGAGCTGGGCGTGTTCGCGATGACCGACAAGGGCCTGCGCGGCGTGTCCAATCCTTCGGCGATTTTCCTGTCGCAACACACGGGCGAAGTGGCGGGTTCCTGCGTCCTCGTCACCCAGGAGGGCACGCGGCCGCTGCTCGTCGAGATCCAGGCGCTGGTGGATGCGGCGCACGCGCCCAATCCGCGGCGGCTCTCGGTGGGTCTGGAACAGAACCGCCTTGCCATGCTGCTCGCGGTGCTGCACCGCCACGCCGGGATCGCGTGCTTCGACCAGGACGTGTTCGTGAACGCGGTCGGCGGCGTGCGCATCAGCGAGCCGGCGGCGGATCTCGCCGTGATGCTCGCCATCGTCTCTTCGCTCACCGACAGGCCGCTTCCGGCGAAGCTCGCGGTGTTCGGTGAAGTCGGCCTTGCGGGCGAAGTGCGCCCCGCGCCGCGCGGCCAGGAGCGGCTGAGGGAGGCCGCGAAGCTCGGCTTCACCCAGGCGATCATTCCCAAGGCCAACCAGCCGAAGCAGAAAATAGACGGGCTCGACATCATCGCTGTCGAGCGCGTCGCCGAGGCGATCGCGCGGTTTCGGCACTAGGCAATGGACACCATGAACAACGCTCAACCGGGAATACTCGCTCCGATACCGCGCCACGCGCGCTACCTCACGTTTTCGCTGAAGCAGGGCGCTCAACCGCAGGAAGCGGTCAAGGCGCTGGCGTCGGCGGCGGATGGCGAGGCCTGCGTCGTCGGACTGGGCGCGCTGCTGCTCTTCGCCATGCAGAAGGAGATCAAGGGACTGCGCCCGTTTCCGCATCACAGGGGCGAGGGCTTCGAAGTTCCCTCGACGCCGGCCGCGCTGTGGTGCTGGCTGCGCGGAGAAGACCGCGGCGACATCGTGCTTCGCGGGCGCGCGATCGAGAAAGTGCTCGTGCCGGCGTTCGAGACGACGAGCGTGATCGACGCGTTTCGTCACGGCCGCGGGCTCGACCTTACCGGCTACGAGGATGGCACTGAGAATCCGAAGGGGAAGAAAGCCGTCGCGGCCGCGATCGTGAACGACCAGAGACCGGGGTTCGGCGGCGCGAGCTTCGTAGCCGTCCAGCAATGGATCCACGATCTGGACAAGTTCGCCGCAATGCCGCGAAAGCAGCAGGACAACACCGTCGGGCGGCGCAGGAGCGACAACGAAGAGCTGGGAAATGCGCCGGAGTCGGCGCACGTGAAGCGGACCGCGCAGGAGAGCTTCACCCCCGAAGCCTTCGTCGTGCGCCGCTCGATGCCGTGGGTGGATGCGGGGCGCGAAGGCCTCGTGTTCACCGCGTTCGGCAGATCGCCGGATGCGTTCGAGGCCTTGCTCAAGCGCATGGTCGGGGCGGAGGACGGGATCGTGGATGCGCTGTTTACGTTTACGCGCCCGGTGTCGGGAGCCTTCTTCTGGTGTCCGCCGGTGAGGAAGGGGCGGCTCGATCTGCGCGCTATCGGGCTGTAGATGAGCTGAACAGAGGAGAGCCAGCAATGCGCGATGTTGTTGCCGTTGACCGTGTCGAGGTCCTCGTGCTGGTCGACAATACGACCGACAGCCTTTCGACCAATCCGAAGAACGTGGAGTCCGAGTGGTCGGTTCTGCTGACCGGAGGACGACTGCGCATGCTGTCCGGGCAGAACATCTGTTGTGCGCATCACGGTCTTTCTCTCCTGATAACCGCGTACGTCGGGAGCCAGACACGCACGCTGCTTTTCGACGCGGGGCCGGCAGCGGCCACGTTTGTGCGCAACACCGAGATCCTGGGCGTCGATTTCGCTGCGATCGAGGCCGTCGTTCTGTCTCACGGGCATTGGGACCATGCCGGCGGTCTGCTCGCAGCGGTAGAGTCGATCGCGAAAAACCGCACCGGCAACGGCCTCGACTGCTACGTGCACCCCGGGATGTTCGCGCAGCGCGCGACGAAGCGGCCCGATGGCAAGCTCTACGTCAACGAGCTCGTTCCGAATCCGGACACTCTGACCAAGGCGGGGGCCAACGTGATCAACACCCGCGAGCCGCAGGTTCTAGCGAGCGGGGCGTTCTACGTGAGCGGCGAGATTCCGCGCGTGACCAGCTATGAAGCGGGGGTGCCGAATCACCTGCGCCGCAGCGCGGATGGACAGTCCTGGGATCCCGATCCGCTGATCATGGACGAGCGGTTCGTGTCGGTGCAGGTGAAGGACAAGGGCCAGTTTGTCTTCTCGGCCTGCTCGCACGCGGGCCTGATCAACGTCCTGACGCACGCACGCTCGCTCTTTCCGTCGGTCCCGCTGTATGGGGCGATGGGCGGTCTGCATCTCTCGGGAATAAACGAAAGGGTGATCCCGCAGACCATCGCCGACCTGAAGCAGTTCAGCCTGAAGCTGCTCGCTCCGGGACACTGCACGGGCTGGAGAGCGCTGAGCGTGATGGCGAGGGAGTTCGGCGACGAGCTGGTCCCGTCTGCGGTTGGGAAGCGCTACCTGATCTGACCGGCGCGAGGTCAAGGCGAACGCTAATTGTTTCCCACCGCCCTCGCCGCATTGATCCCGCTGCGCACCGCGGCCTCCAGCGTCCCCGGGTATTCGCTTGCCACGTAATCCCCCGCCAGCATCAGCCCGGGAACCGCGGTCTGCGCTTCGGGTCGAGCGAGCGCGGGCGTGCATGAAAACGTCGCGCGCTTCTCGGTGATGACCTGCGACCAGCGCAAGGCGGGCAGGGTGCCGAGTGCTGATCGAAGCTCGGCTTCGATTCGCGACGCCAGCGCTTCCTTCGTGAGTTCTTCGTGCGCACCCGATGCGCTGATCACGGCAGCCAGCAGGCCCTTGGGTCCGCCGAGCCGGCCGCGGTCGAACGCCCACTGCACGATGCCTCCAGTGAAACCGAGCATGGGCGAGGGCAGCGACACCGAGTCCGGATACTGCAGGTAGCAGGTGACGATGGGCTCGTAGCCGAAGGTACCGATGCGGGAAAGCGCATCGGCCAGCTCGGGCAATTGCACCAGCAGCTGCCCCGCCTGGTGCGGGCCGCAGGCGATGACCACGCAGGAAAACTCGAGCGCGTCGTTGATGCGGAAGCCGCCATGGACGCGCGCGATGCGGCGCACCGGTAGGCCGAGCTCCACAGTGCCGCCGTGCGCCTTAATGTATTCCGCCGCCGGCTCGGGGAACACGCGGCCGAGGTCCGTGCGCGCGATGAGGAGGTCGCTCGCTTCGCGCGTTCCCGTGAGACCGTCGCGCAGCACGTTGGCGAAAACCCGGGCCGAGGCGCGATCGAGCGGCGTGTTTAGCGCCGACACGCACAGCGGTTCCCACAGGTGGGAGCGAAGCGTACCGGGCTGCCGGTGCTCATCCAGCAATTGCCTGACGCTGCGATCGGGCTCGATGCGGTACCTGAGTACGCGAAGCGTCGCCATGAAACGCAGGGCACTCATGGCCTCCGCGAACGAGATGCCTTTCGCGGAAAGCAGCGCGACGATGAGATTGAGCGGGTAGGGCAGTCGCGGCGCGCGCAGGTGAAAACCGTCGGTAAAGCTCAGCTCCAGAGGTGCGCGAAGGAGGAGCTTGTCGGGATCGGCACCGACCTTTCGCATCAGTCGCAGCGTATCGCGATACGCGCCGATCAGGACGTGCTGCCCGTTGTCGAGATCGACGCCGTCCACGCTCACCCGCCGCGCACGGCCGCCCAAGCTGCGCGAAGCCTCGAAAACCGTGACCGGGACGCCGCGCTCGGCCAACGTCACCGCCGCGGCGAGGCCCGACCAGCCCGCGCCGACGACGGCGACTGGACTCAAGTGCTGGCCCAGGTGCGCCACGCGATCCAGAGCTTGCGCACCGGCGTGAGCGCGACGCGCTGCTTGAGCACGCGAAAGCCGTCGTCGGCGATTTCCTTGAGCAGCGTCCGGTAGATCGCGGCCATGACCAGGCCGGGCCTTTGCGCGCGGCGGTCCTCGGGCGGCAGCAGCGCGAGCGCTTCGTCGTAGCAGCGCAGGGCGCGCTCGGCCTGGAAGCGCATCAGGCGCGTGAAGTTCTCGCTGTGGCGGCCTTCGAGAATGTCCGCGGCGCTGACCTCGAAGCGCTTCAGCTCGTCCATCGGCAGGTAGATGCGGCCGTTGCGTGCGTCTTCGCCGACGTCGCGGATGATGTTGGTGAGCTGAAACGCGAGGCCGAGCCGCTCGGCGTAGTCGAGCGTCTTCGGATTGCGGTAGCCGAAGACCGCCGCGGCGAGTGCGCCGACCACGCCCGCCACGCGGTGGCAGTAGAGCCGCAAGCCCGCGAAATCCAGGTAGCGGTTCTGGTTCAGGTCCATCTCCATGCCGTCCAGGATCTCGTTGAGCCGCGCCTGGGTGATTCTGAAGGGCCCGGTGGCAGGCGCCAGCGCGCGCGTCACCGGATGCTGCGGGCTGCCCTCGAAGAGCTGAGCGACTTCGCCGCGCCACCACGCGAGCGCCGCCCGCGCCGCGGAGGGCTCGCTCGGCTCGTCCACCGCGTCGTCCACTTCGCGGCAGAAGGCGTAGAGCGCGGTGATCGCGCGACGGCGTTCGAGCGGCAGGAACAGGAACGCGTAATAGAAACTCGACCCGCTCTGGGCCGCTTTTCTCTGGCAATACTCGTCGGGCGTCATCGCATCACCAGTACGCGCGCCAGCAAGAGCGGCCAGTCCCAGGCCCGGAGCACGGGTCTGTGGCGAAAGACGTCGCCGCGCGCGCTCTCGATCTTTTCCAGGATCCTCAAGCCTCCCTGGACGACGGTCCGGAGCTCGAGGCCGATGCGGCCCGGGAGGTGTTTTGCGAGCGGCGATCCTTTCAGCATCATCGCGCGTGCCCGGTCGACCTGAAAACGCATCAGGTCCCGCCAGCCGCCCGTGGCGTCGCGCGCCGCGATCTGGCTCTCGGTTACCCCGAAGCGCGCCATTTCTTCCTGCGGGAGATAGATGCGGTTCTTGTGGAAGTCGATTTCCACGTCCTGCCAGAAATTGATGAGCTGCAGCGCCGAGCAGATCGCGTTCGAGCAGGCGAGGTTCTCACCGTCGAACCTGCCGTACAAGTGCAGCATCAGCCGACCCACCGGATCCGCCGAGCGCCGGCAATAGTCCATGACCTCGGCGAAGTTCGCGTAGCGCGATTTGGTTATGTCCTGGGAAAAGGCATCGAGCAGGTCATAAAAGGGCTCAAACGGCAGGCGATGAGCCGCGATGACTTCGCCAAGTTGCCGGAAAAGCGAAGAAGCGGGGGATTCACCCGCCTCGATCCGGCGCAACTCCGTGCGATAAGCCTCGAGGCGGGCGAGCCGCTCGGCGCCGGGAAGTTGACCTTCATCGGCGAAGTCATCCGCGCTGCGCGCAAATCGGTAGATGACTGACACGGGGTGGCGAAGCGGTGCCGGAAGCAGCAGCGAAGCAACCGGAAAGTTTTCGTAGTGGCCAACCGGCATTGCCCTAATTTTCAAAGGGTTTCAGGCTGTTAGGCTGACAGTATAGGGGGGTTGCGGTAGAATGGCACGCACGTTGCAGTCCGGTTGCAGAGCAGGGAACCGGCGGCGACGCGGGTGCCGCGCCGCGAAGGTGGCGGAATTGGTAGACGCACTGGATTTAGGTTCCAGCGCCGCAAGGCATGGGGGTTCGAGTCCCTTCCTTCGCACCAGGAGCCGGGTTTTCGGGAATGCAGACGAGTATCGAGACGTTGAGCAAGCTGGAACGGAAACTGAATATGGCGGTTCCGGCCGAGCAGATCGAGCGTGAAGTCGAGCAGCGGCTGCGCAAGCTCTCGCGCACCGTGCGCATGGACGGCTTTCGCCCGGGCAAAGTCCCGCTCAAGATCGTCGCGCAGCACTACGGTCCGCAGGTGCGCTCGGAAGTGATCGGCGACGCTGTGCAAAAGGCATTCTCCGAAGTGATCAAGGAGCAAAGGCTGAAGGTCGCGGGCTATCCGCGCATCGAGCGCAAGGAGGGCGGCGACGAAAAACAGCTCGCATTCAGCGCCACATTCGAAATCTACCCCGACATCAAACTGGGTGACCTGGCGGGCACGAAGGTTCGGCGTCCCGCTCACGCCGTCGATGAAGCCGACGTGGATCATACGATCGGCATTCTGCGCAAGCAGCGCGCGACCTGGGAGGCCGTCACGCGCGCTTCACAGTCGGGCGACCGCGTCACCGTCGATTACACGGGGCGCATCGACGGGAACGAGTTTCCCGGCGGCAAGGGAAGCGCGATGCCGGTCGTGATCGGCGAGGGCCGCGTCCTGCCCGAATTCGAAGCCGGCCTTACCGGCGTGAAGGCTGGGGAACAGAAGACTTTCGCGGTGGTTTTCCCCGCCGACTATTTCGGGAAGGACGTGGCCGGCAAGTCGGCGAGCTTCGAGATCAGCGTGAAGGACGTCGAGGCCCCGAAGCTCCCGGAGGTCGATGCCGAGTTCGCCAAATCGCTCGGCGTCGCCGACGGCGACATCGCGAAGATGCGCGAGGAAGTCAAGGCGAACGTGGAGCGCGAGGTCAAGAAACGGGTCGAGAGCGAAGTCAAGCAGGCGGTCATGCAGGCGCTGATCGACTCGACGGCGCTCGAATTGCCGAAATCGCTGGTCGAAATCGAGCTGCAGCGCATGGTGCAGCAGACGCGCGCTGACCTCGAGGCCCGGGGCGTCAAGCTTGAAAGCTTGCCTGTGAGTCCGGAGGCGCTCGATGCGCAGGCGCGCCGGCGCGTAACCCTGGGACTGGTTCTCGGCGAAGTCGTAAGAGCGCACGATCTCGGCGCCAAGCCCGAGCAGGTGCGCGCCCTGGTGACCGAGCACGCTCAGACCTATGAGCAGCCCTTCGAGGTGGTAAAATGGATTTACTCGGAGCCGCAGCGGCTGAGCGAGTTCGAGGGCTTGGCGGTCGAGTTGAATGTCGTCAAATGGGTCCTCGAGCGCGCCAAGGTGGAGGACGAGGCGATCAGCTTCGATAAACTGATGGGAGGTGCCAAATGAGCGGCATGAGCTGGGATACGCCGCAGGGCCGGTCGTCCCGTCAGGATCCGCAGGCCCTGGGGCTGATCCCCATGGTGATCGAGCAGAGCGGACGAGGCGAGCGCGCCTACGACATCTACTCGAGACTGCTCAAGGAACGCGTGGTCTTTCTGGTCGGTCCAGTCAACGAGATCTCGGCTAACCTGATCGTCGCCCAGCTCCTTTTCCTCGAGTCGGAAAACCCCGACAAGGACATTTTCTTCTACATCAATTCCCCGGGCGGATCGGTGTCGGCGGGTCTCGCGATTTACGATACCATGCAGTTCGTCAAGCCCGACGTCTCCACGCTCTGCGTCGGGCAGGCGGCCAGCATGGGGGCGCTCTTGCTCTCTGCAGGCGAAAAGGACAAGCGCTTTTGCCTGCCGAATTCGCGCGTGCTGATCCATCAGCCCATGGGCGGGTTCCAGGGGCAAGCGTCCGACATCGAGATCCACGCCAAGGAAATCCTTTATCTGCGCAAACAGCTCAACGAGATCATGGCGAAGCACACCGGCCAGAGCGTAGAGCGCATCTCGCGCGACACCGACCGCGACAATTTTCTTTCCGCGGAAGAGGCGGTGAAGTATGGGCTCGTGGACCGGGTCCTGACTTCACGGGCCGAGGCGAGCGCGGCGGCCTGAACGCGGAGAGGACATGAGCGAAAAGAGCGGCGGCGAAAAACTCCTCTACTGCTCCTTCTGCGGCAAGAGCCAGCACGAGGTGAGGAAGCTCATCGCGGGTCCGTCGGTGTTCATCTGCGACGAGTGCATCGAGCTGTGCAACGACATCATTCGCGAGGAAAGCGCAGCCGACAAGGGCAAGCCCACCAAGTCGGATCTGCCGACACCGCGTGAAATCTGCGGGATACTGGACGAGTACGTGATCGGCCAGGAGCTCGCGAAGAAGATCCTCTCGGTCGCGGTGTACAACCATTACAAGCGGCTGAAGCATCTTTCGAAGAACGACGAGGTCGAGCTCGCCAAGTCCAATATCCTGCTTGTCGGCCCGACCGGATCGGGCAAAACGCTGCTCGCGCAGACGATGGCGCGCCTTCTGAACGTTCCATTCGTGATCGCCGATGCGACCACGCTCACCGAGGCGGGATACGTCGGCGAGGACGTGGAGAACATCATTCAGAAGCTGCTGCAGAACTGCGACTACGACGTGGACAAGGCCAAGCGCGGCATCGTCTATATCGACGAAATCGACAAGATCTCGCGCAAGTCCGACAACCCGTCGATTACCCGGGACGTTTCGGGCGAAGGCGTGCAGCAGGCGCTCCTCAAGCTCGTCGAGGGGACGATCGCGTCGGTCCCGCCTCAGGGCGGGCGCAAGCACCCCAATCAGGATTTCGTGCAGGTCGACACGACCAATATCCTTTTCATTTGCGGCGGAGCGTTCGACGGTCTGGAGAAGATCATCCGCGGCCGCTCGGAGAAGAGCGGCATCGGATTCGGCGCGGACGTGAGAAGCCTGAAGAGCGCCAAGGACATCAGTGAGGTGCTGCGCACGGTCGAGCCCGAAGACCTCATCAAGTACGGGCTCATTCCCGAGTTCGTCGGGCGGCTGCCGGTGATAGCGACGCTCGAGGAACTCGACGAGAAAGCCCTGATCCAAATACTCACCGAGCCGAAGAACGCGCTCATCAAGCAGTACCAGAAGCTCTTCGGCATGGAGGGCGTGGACCTGGAAGTGCGGCCGCAGGCGTTGCAGGCGATCTCCAAGAAGGCCTTGGCGCGCAAGACCGGCGCGCGGGGGCTGCGTTCTATCCTCGAGCAGGTGCTGCTGGACCTCATGTTCGATCTTCCGACGATGGAGAACGTGAGCAAGGTCGTGGTGGACGAGAACACCATCGTCGGGGAGGGCAAGCCCCTTCTCATCTATACCGAGCCCCCGAAGGTGGCGGGCACCGCTTGAGCGACGACCGCCGTCCTCTATCGGGGCGCGGCTTGAACCGGGGCGTGCCGCCCCAACGTAGCGATTGATTCATCTTTCCGGGAATACCATGGCCAACGAGATCGCAACCGTAACCACCGAGTATCCGCTGCTGCCGCTGCGGGACGTGGTCGTATTCCCGCACATGGTCATTCCCCTTTTCGTGGGGCGACCGAAATCGATCAAGGCGATGGAAATCGCGATGGAGGCGGGCAAGAACATCCTGCTCGTCGCGCAGAAGTCCGCCGCAAAGGACGAGCCCGGGGCGGAGGACCTGTACAGGATCGGCTGCATTTCCAACATCCTGCAGATGCTGAAGCTCCCCGACGGCACCGTCAAAGTGCTGGTGGAGGGCGGCCAGCGCGCGCGAATCCAGAAAATCGACGACATGCGCAGCCATTACGTGGCCGAGGCCACGGCCGTGCCCGCCGAGGCCGGAGACGCCACCGAGATCGAGGCGATGCGGCGGGCGCTTGTCGGGCAGTTCGACCAGTACGTGAAGCTCAACAAGAAGATCCCGCCCGAGATTCTCACTTCGCTTGCTGGAATAGAGGAAGCCGGGCGGCTTGCCGACACCATTGCGGCCCACCTGCCGCTCAAGCTCGAGCAAAAGCAGCAGGTTCTGGAGATGTTCGAAGTGAAGGCGCGTCTGGAGCATCTGCTTTCGCAGCTCGAGGCCGAGATCGACATTCTCCAGGTCGAGAAGCGTATCCGCGGCCGCGTCAAACGGCAGATGGAAAAGAGCCAGCGCGAGTACTACCTCAACGAGCAGGTCAAGGCCATCCAGAAGGAGCTCGGCGAAGGCGAGGACGGCGCCGATCTCGAGGAGATGGAAAAACGCATCAAGGCCGCGCACATGCCCAAGGAAGCGCGCAAGAAGGCCGAAGCCGAGTTCAAGAAACTTCGCCTTATGTCACCCATGTCGGCCGAAGCGACGGTGGTCCGCAATTACATCGATACGCTCGTCAACCTGCCCTGGAAGAAACGCAGCAAAATCTCGCGCGACATTGCGGCCGCCGAGAAGATTCTGGACGCCGACCACTACGGACTGGAGAAGGTCAAGGAGCGCATCGTCGAGTATCTCGCGGTGCAGATCCGCGTCGATAAGGTCAAGGCGCCGATCCTGTGCCTGGTGGGCGCGCCGGGCGTCGGGAAGACCTCGCTCGGACAGTCGCTCGCCCGCGCGACCAACCGCAAGTTCGTGCGCATGTCGCTCGGCGGTGTGCGCGACGAGGCCGAGATTCGCGGCCACCGGCGCACCTATATCGGCTCGATGCCCGGCAAAATCCTGCAGAACATGAGCAAGGTGGGCGTGCGCAACCCGCTGTTCCTGCTCGACGAGGTGGACAAGATGGGGATGGATTTCCGGGGCGATCCGAGCTCCGCGCTGCTCGAAGTGCTCGACCCCGAGCAGAACCACACCTTCACCGACCACTACGTCGAAGTCGAGTACGACCTCTCGGAGGTGATGTTCGTCGCGACCGCGAACACGCTGAACATCCCGCCGGCGCTGCTTGACCGGATGGAGGTGATCCGCATTTCCGGCTATACCGAGGACGAGAAAGTCAATATCGCCACGCGTTACCTGCTTCCCAAACAGCTCAAGAACAACGGACTCAAGAAGGAAGAAGTATCCGTGTCCGATAGCGCGATCCGCGACATCGTCCGCTACTACACGCGCGAGGCCGGGGTGCGGAATCTCGAGCGCGATGTATCGAAGATCTGCCGCAAAGTCGTCAAGCTGCTGGTAACCAAGGAAAAGAAAAAGAGGATACTGGTCACGCCAAAAAACCTCGACAAGTTCGTCGGCGTGCGGCGCTTTAACTACGGGATTGCCGAAAAGAAAAACCAGATCGGACAGGTGACCGGACTGGCGTGGACCGAAGTCGGGGGGGAATTGCTCACGATCGAGGCCGTCACCATGCCCGGCAAGGGCAAAACGATCTCTACGGGCAAACTCGGCGAGGTGATGCAGGAGTCGATCCAGGCCGCGCTTTCCGTCGTGCGCAACCGTTCGTTGAAACTCGGGGTCGCCGAGGACTTTTATCAGAAGAACGATATTCACGTGCACCTTCCGGAAGGCGCGACGCCCAAGGACGGGCCGAGCGCAGGCATCGGGATCTGCACCGCGATGGTGTCGGTGCTGACCGGGATTCCGGTCCGGGCGGATCTCGCCATGACCGGCGAGATCACCCTGCGCGGAGAAGTACTGGTGATCGGCGGACTCAAGGAGAAGCTCCTCGCGGCGCACCGGGGCGGCATAAAGACCGTGTTGATTCCCGACGAGAACGTGAAAGATCTGGCCGAAATTCCCGACAACATCAAGAATCGACTGGAAATTGTTCCGGTCAAGTGGGTCGACCAGGTGCTCGAGCTCGCGCTTGAGCGCCTGCCGGAACCGCGCAAGCCCGCGCCCGACGCGCCGCCGATTCCTCCCGCCGCCGACGATAAGACCTCTACCACAGTGCTTACTCACTAGATTTGGCTGCAACGCGGAGCGCATCGCTCCGCGTTCGCAAGCTTCCGGAGTCTCTCCCGGGACGTCGTGCCCGCGGAAGCAGGAACAAACTGGCGCGTCTCTTGCAGCTTCAAAAAAAAATGCCGCGGCAAGATAAAACCACGGCGAATGCTTGACACGATGCTTTTGCAGTTGCTATAAGTTACAAACGGCGCGCGAGACGTCCATCCCCGGGAGGCCGAATGAACAAGCTGGAAATAATCGATCACATCGCCAAATCCGCCGACATTTCCAAGGCCGCGGCGGGACGCTCGCTTGATGCCGCCGTCACCGCGATCAAGACCGCGATGAAACGAGGCAGCATGGTCACCCTGGTCGGATTCGGAACGTTCTACGTGGGCAAGCGCGAGGCGCGCACCGGACGCAATCCGCGCACGGGCGATGCGATCAAGATCAAAGCCGCCAGAGTCCCCAAGTTTCGCGCTGGCAAGGCTCTGAAGGATGCAGTAAACTAGCCACCCTTCCGAGACCGGTTCGGCGCGCATTGAACGGGGGCCGCGCTGGTCTCCTGCGAAGAGGTGCTTAGCTCAGCTGGTAGAGCGTCGCCCTTACAAGGCGAATGTCGGCGGTTCGATCCCGTCAGCACCTACCAGTGGAGCGGTAGTTCAGTTGGTTAGAATACCGGCCTGTCACGCCGGGGGTCGCGGGTTCGAGTCCCGTCCGCTCCGCCAGAATTCTTGAAGAGGCGCACCAGGGTTCGCCTTTTTTTCGCCGAGAGATGCCATGTTCGATTTCGTTACACAGCACAAACGTCTCCTGCAGTTCGTGCTCGCGCTGGTGATCGTGCCGCCGTTTGCGCTCTGGGGCATCGACTCCTACCAGCGCGGGGGAGTCCGTGCCGGCGACGTGGCGGACGTCGACGGGCAGAAGATATCCGAGCAGGAATTCTCCGAAGCGATGAGGCAGCAGCAGGATCGCCTGCGCTCAATGCTCGGGAAAGACTTCGATCCGGCGATGTTCGATTCAGTTGCAATACGCATGGAACTGCTCGAGGGCATGATCTCGCAGCGCTTGCTGATGCAGCACGCGGTGCGGAATCATCTCAACGTATCGAACGAGACGCTCATCGAGACGACGATGTCCATCCCCGCCTTCCAGGTAGACGGAAAATTCTCCCGGGAGCTCTACGACACGATGCTTCGAAACGAGAGAATGAGCCCGGACACCTTCGACGCTGCGCTGCGCCGCGATCTCCTCGTGCAACAGCTCAGCGGCGCTGTGGCCGACTCGGGACTGGCGTCGAAGGCGGCGGCGCGCCAGTTCGCGCTGTTGCGCGCGCAGCAGCGCGAGATCGCCGAGCATCGGGTTCAGGCCGATGCCCAACTGGTCCAGGTCAGGATCACTCCCGAGGCGGTGCGCGCGTTCTACGAGAGCAACCCCGCGCGCTTTTTGGTGCCCGAGGAGTTGCAAGTCGAATACGTCGTGCTGAGCACCGATGCGCTTCTCGCGTCGGAGAAAATCGGGCCGGAAGAGATCAAGGCCTACTACGAATCGAACATTTCGAAGTACGGCGAGCCCGAGCAGCGCCGCGCGAGTCACATCCTGATCGCGACCAAGAGCAGTGCGGGCGAATCGGAGAAGGCCAAGGCGCGGGAGCGCGCGGCGCAGATTCTCGCCCAGGTGCGCAAGTCGCCGGAAAGCTTCGCTGAGCTTGCGAAAAAAAGTTCCGATGACCCGGGCTCGGCATCGCAGGGAGGCGATCTGGGGTTTTTCGCGCGCGGCATGATGGTGCGTCCTTTCGAAGATGCCGCGTTCCGGCTCAAGCCGAATCAGATCAGCGATCTCGTTGAATCGGACTTCGGCTTCCACATCATCAAGATAACGGGCGTCAAGGCGGGGAAGATGAAAAGCGTGGAGCAAGCCCGTCCGGAAATCGAGCTCGAGCTGAAAAAACAGCGGGCCGGGAGGCGTTTCGCCGAAGCGGCTGAAACGTTCAGCAACCTGGCGTACGAGCAGGCCGACTCGCTGGCGCCGGCGGCCGAGAGATTCAAGCTCTCCATCCAGCGCGCCCAAGGGATCACGCGGCAATCGGCGGGCGTCCCGGCTCTGAACAACCCCAAGCTGCTCGCGGCGCTGTTCGCAGACGATTCGATCAAGAACCGGCGCAACACCGAGGCCATTGAAACGGCGCCGGGCGCGCTGGTTTCCGCGCGGGTGGTGAGTCAAAAACCCTCGACCCTGCGCCCGTTCGACGAAGTAAAGGGCGAGATCGGCAAGCAGCTCGCGCGGCAGGAGGCCCAGGCGCTCGCCAGGAAGCAGGGGATGGAACGCCTTGAAGAGCTGAACAAGGGTAATGCTTCCGCCGCGCGCTTCGGTGCGACCAAGCTCGTCAGCCGGGACCAGCCTCAGGAACTCGATGCAGGGGCCTTGTCGCAGATATTTCGCGTGGACGCGGCGAAGCTGCCGGCGTATGCGGGCCTGGAGTCGAACAACGGCTATGTGATCTATCGCGTCAGCCGCGTCGTCGACGTTCAGCCGGACGAGACGCGCGCGCGCAGCGTCCAGAGCGAGCTGGGGCGGGCCAGCGGATCGCAGGAATTCAGGTCGTTTCTCGACGGGCTGCGCGCCAAGGCGGGCGTGGAAATCAACAAGGCGGCGCTGGAAAAAAAGAATTAAAGCCGGACCGCTACCGCGGCCGGTTTAATTTCGCCGGTTCGAACGGACGCGGCGCGCCGTTCAACCGGCGACTACGGCGCCGGTTCTCCCGACACCGGTATTCCTCCCACCACCGTATTGAACCCGGCGTCGGCGTAGACGATCTCCCCGGTCACGGCCGCGGCGAGATCGGACAGCAGGAACGCCGCCACGTTGCCGACCTCTTCGGTCGTGACGTTGCGCTGAAGCGGCGAGTTTTCCGCGACGTACTTGAGAATCTTGCCGAACCCGGAAATGCCGCTCGCGGCGAGGGTTTTGATCGGCCCGGCCGAAACGGCGTTGACGCGAATTCCTTTCGGGCCGAGGTTCGCGGCGAGGTAGCGCACGCTCGCCTCCAGGCTCGCCTTGGCGAGCCCCATGGTGTTGTAGTTCGGCACCACGCGCTCGGCCCCGAGGTAGGTGAGCGTCACCAGAGCTGCTCGCCGCCCCTGCATGAGGGGCAGCGCCGCCTTGGCGAGCGCCGCAAAGCTGTAGCTGCTGACGTCGTGCGCGATGCGGAACGCGTCGCGCGACAGGCCTTCGAGGAAATCACCGGCGATCGCCTCGCGCGGAGCAAAGGCGATCGCGTGCACCAAACCGTCGAGCGCGTTCCATTTCTTCCCCAGCTCGGAAAAGAGCGCGGCGATCTCGGCGTCGCTCGCGACGTCGCAGGGAAACGCAAGGCTGCTGCCGAATTCGGCCGCCATTTCTGCGACCCGGTCCTTGAAGCGCTCGTTCTGATAGGTGAACGCGAGCTCGGCTCCCTCGCGCCGCGCGGCTTCGGCCACGCCATAGGCGATCGAGCGGTTGGAGAGTAGGCCTGTGACGAGTATCTTCTTGCCCTGGAGAAAGCCCATTGGCGGTCCCGGTTGAGGAGCTTCGATTATACTTTCCAAAATGAGCGGTGGATCACGATTTCGCTCTCTTGCCGCGTCGCTCATGCTCGCCGTGCCGATGGCATCCGATGGCGCGGACCCCGACAAAGTTCTGCGCGTCACGTTTCAAGCCGCCGAGACCGGATTCGATCCGGCCAAAGTGTCCGACTATTACTCGGGCACCGTGATCGAAGCCATTTTCGATCCGCTCTTGACCTACGATTATCTGGCTCGCCCGGCGAAGCTCGTGCCCAACGTCGCGGAGTCACTGCCCGCAGTCTCCGATCGCGGCAAGACCTACTCCCTTCGAATCAGGAAAGGGATCACCTTCACTCCCGATCCCGCTTTCAAGGGAAGGAAGCGCGAGCTGACGGCCGCCGACTACGCCTATTCGATCAAGCGCTTTCTCGATCCCAGGCTCCGCTCGCCGTACGCGTTTCTCTTCGAGGGGAAAATCGAGGGGCTCGACGAGCTTGCCTCGCAGGCAAAGAAGAGCGGCCGCTTCGACTACGACGCCAAACTCATCGGCCTCGAGACGCCAGACCGCTACACGCTGCGCATCCGGTTGAAGGGGAGGGACGTCAATTTTCCGTACGTGCTCGCTTTGCCTCTCGTCGGCGCCGTCGCGCGCGAGGCGATCGAAACCTATGGCGACGACAGCGGCTCCCGTCCCGTGGGAACGGGGCCGTATTTTCTGAAGAGCTACACCCGCTCTTCGAAAATCGTTCTGGAAGCGAACCCCGATTATCGGGGCAAGATATGGGATTTCCGCGGCGAGGACCCGCGCGACGCGGAAATCGCCGCCCGAATGAAAGGCAAGAAGCTGCCGCTCATCGGAAGAGTGGAAATCAGCATCATGGAAGAGACGCAGAGCCGCTGGCTGGCTTTCCAGAGAGGCGCGACCGACATCGAGTATCAGCTCTCGGAAGTCGCGCCGACCTTCATGACGGAGGACGGGAAGCTGAAGCCAGAATTCATCGGGCGCGGCATCCAGCTCGATCGCAGTGTCGATCCGGAGATCATCTATCTGTACTTCAACATGCAGGACCGGATCGGCGACCGGCCGAACCCGGTGGGCGGGTTCGCCAAGGAAAAGATCGCGTTGCGCCGCGCGATCGCGATGGCCTACAAGGTGGACGATCAGATCCGCATCATCCGCAAGGGGCAGGCGATCCGGGCGCAGTATCCGATTCCGCCCGGCGTCGCCGGCCACGATCCGCGATACCGCAGCGGCATTCCCTACGACCCGCGGGCGGCGAACGCCTTGCTGGACAGGTTCGGCTACAGGAAAGGGCCGGACGGGTACCGGGCGCAGCCCGACGGCAATCCCTTGGCGATCCGCTATTCATCGACGCCCAGCGAGCGCGATCGCCAGTTCGACGAGCTCATGAAACGCTCGCTCGATTCTATCGGCATCCGTCTGGAGATACACAAGGACCGCTTTCCCGAGCTGATCAAGCTGGAAAACCAGTGCCGGCTGATGATGCGCACCTCGGCCTGGATCGCCGACTATCCGGACGGCGACAATTTCATGCAATTGCTCTACGGACCGAACTCGGGCCAGAGCAACAACGCCTGCTACCGTTCCCCAGAATACGACGAGCGCTACGAGAAATCGAGGCTCCTGCCCGACGGTCCCGAACGCAACAGGCTTTACCGGGAAATGACGCGGCTGATGGAAGTGCATACCGTCTGGATGCTGACCGACAGCCGCTACCGCAACGCGCTCTTGCAGCCCAAGGTCGTCGGCTACAAGAAGCATCCCGTGCTGAACTCGGAGTGGCTTTACATAGACCTGGAGTCCCGATCCGGGAAGTGAAGCGATGCTGGCTTACGTCGTCCGACGCTCATGGCAGTTCGTGCCGACGCTGCTCGGCGTGGTGCTGCTCGTCTTCATCCTGTTCAACTGGATAGGAGGGGATCCCGCCTACCTGCTCGCCGGCAAGATGCCCGACCCGGAAAGAATCGAGAACATCAGGCGGCAGCTGGGCGTCGACCGCCCGTACGCGGTGCAGCTGTGGATTTTCATCAAGCAGGTCGCGACCGCCGATTTCGGCGTCAGTTGGTCGACGAACGAAAGCGTTTCCGCGATCTTCGCCACCCGTTTGGGACCGTCCCTGACAGTGCTCGTTCCCATGCTCGTCATCAGCACTTTGATGTCGATGGCGGCGGCGATGTTCGTGGCGTACCTGCGCGGTTCCCTCACCGATCGCGCCATCATGATCGGCTGCACGGTCGGGCAGTCGATCAGCATCCTCGTCTACATACTCGTGTTTCAGTACGTCCTGGCCTACCGGTTCGGCTGGTTTCCGGTGCAGGGCTGGGGCAGCGGCTTCGCCGAGAACCTCTTCGTATACAGCGCGCTGCCGGTCATCGTCGGGGTCATCGTATCGCTCGCGCCCGACACGCGGCTCTACCGGAGCTTCTTCCTCGAAGAAATCAACCAGGATTACGTTCGCACCGCGCGAGCGAAGGGCATGAGCGAGACGCGCGTGATGTGGGTGCACGTTCTCCGCAACGCGGCGATTCCCATCGTCACCAACGTCATGATCCAGCTTCCCGGGCTGCTCGCGGGCGCGTTCCTGATCGAGCGTTTCTTCTCCATCCCGGGCATCGGCCGGGAGGTGATACTCGCGGTCGAGCGCAGCGACTTCCCCGTGATCAAGGCGGTGACGATCTATGTCGCGATCGCGACCATGGTCCTGAACCTCGTGGCGGACCTGCTCTACAAGGCGGTCGACCCGCGGGTGCAGCTCAAATGAATGCCGGCGCGGCGAGCTTCCCCGGCGTCCCCGGCTCCGCGTCCCCTGGGCTGTGGGCGCTCGCGTGGCGGCGGCTCCGCCGGGACCGCGTGGGGTTCGTCTCCCTCGCCATCGTCCTCTTGTTTCTCGCCCTCATGGCGGCGTCCGGGGTCGGGCTGATCGCTGCCGACTGGTCGAAGGAGGTCGGCGTGAGCTACGCTCCGCCGGGTTTCATGGGGCCAGGGGCCGCTGATTCTTCAGCAGCGCCTTCATTCGCACCCGACGCATCTCCGGGTTCACCGATCGAGGAAACCGGCATAGCGGACCCGCTGGCCGAGACGCTCGCCGAGATCAGGAAGGAACTGGCGGGCATGTCGGCGTCGGAAGCCAGAGCGCCGACGCTCGCATTCGGCGGCGACAAGTGGGGACGGGACGTGCTGAAAAAGGCGATCAAGGGCACCGAGACTTCGATGCTCGTGGGTCTGGTGGCCGCCGCGCTCGCCGTTTTTCTGGGCACCGTCTTCGGCGCCTATGCGGGCTACTACGGCGGACGGGCCGACGATTTCTTCAACTGGATCTACAGCGTCTTTACCTCGATTCCCTATCTGCTCCTCGTGCTCGCGATCGCCGCCGTGCTCAACCAGAAGGGCGTGCTGACGGTGATCCTGATTCTCGGGCTCACCGGCTGGACGGGGACCTTCAGGCTGGTGCGCGCGGAGTACATGAGGCACAAGGCGCGCGAATACGTCCTCGCCGCCGACGCGATCGGCGTATCCCATGCGCAGCGCATCTTCGTGCACATTTTCCCGAACGTGAGCCACGTGGTCCTGGTGCAGCTGTCCCTGCACGTCGTGCTGTTCATCAAGTCCGAAGTGATTCTCTCCTTCCTCGGCTTCGGCGTGGGCGTGGACACGGTGTCGTGGGGCAGCATGCTCAACGAATCGAGCAGCGAGCTGCTTCTCGGCCAGTGGTGGCAGCTTGCCGCGGCGACCGTCGCCATGGCGGTGCTAGTCACGGCGTTCAGCCTGTTCACCGACGCGCTGCGCGACGCGCTCGATCCCAGGCTCAAATGACCGCCTCCGCCGACGCCGGGATCCTCCTCAGCGTTCGAGACCTGAAGGTGGACTTTCGCACCGACGAGGCGACGCCTTTGCATGCGCTCAAGGGCGTGAGCTTCGATATCCCGTCCCACGGCACCGTTGCCCTGGTGGGCGAGTCGGGCAGCGGGAAGTCGGTGAGCGCGCTGGCGATTCTCGGCCTTCTGCCGGCCGAGAACGCCACGGTGCTTCCCGGCAGCCGGGTCGAGTACCTCGGACGCAACCTCCTGGAGTTGCCGCTGCGGGAGATGCGGGCCCTTCGAGGGTCCGACATCTCCATGGTGTTCCAGGAGCCGATGAGCTCGCTCAATCCGGTATTCACCGTCGGCTTCCAGCTCGCCGAGGTCCTGAGAAAGCATCTCGGCCTTGCGGGCAGGCAGGCGCGCGCGCGTGCCATCGACCTGCTGCGCGAGGTCGGCATCCCGGAACCGGAACTGAGAGTCGACGCGTATCCGTTCCAGCTCTCCGGCGGCCAGCAGCAGCGCGTCATGATCGCGATGGCGATCGCCTGCGAGCCCAAGCTCCTCATCGCCGACGAGCCGACCACCGCGCTCGACGTCACCATCCAGAAGCAGATCCTCGACCTCATCGCGAAGCTCCAGGAGAGCCACCGCATGTCGGTG
>Ga0105252_10000321_pt1 | contig 36868 bp, 34 predicted proteins | sample EasRivMeERMZT100_FD_89675 | JGI IMG/M metagenome (GOLD analysis project Ga0105252, IMG submission 89675) | Soil microbial communities from meander-bound floodplain in the East River, Colorado, USA - East River MetaG ERMZT100 | ecosystem: Environmental > Terrestrial > Soil > Floodplain | place... | reverse complement strand
TCAAACACATCTCCAAATATCAAAAGCTCACACACCCTCGCCATCAGCAAAAAGACCGACCCTCTCGCAGCGACCGCAGGAGCATTGCACAAAAACGTCATGCTAATTAAGCGCCATTCCCCCCTACGGGGCTGACCATATCTTTCCTGGCGTTTCTACAGCGATGCCGCGCCTACGGCGCTGGCGTGCAGCGAACGGGCACATGCGAATGACCCTTCCCAAAAACTGACTGGCCGGATACTCTTCAGATATGAACCGAGCCAAAATTCTCGCTCCATCAAAAATTGAGCTAAGGAGCTCACTTGTATTGGAAGGCGACGTGACGGAAGTGTTGCCACGCCTGGTCAGCGAATCAGTTCAGTGCGTTGTCACTTCCCCGCCGTATTGGGGACTTCGCGACTATGGAATTGAAGGACAAATCGGACTCGAACCTACTCTGGCAGGCTACATTCATAAGCTCACCAGCATCTTTGCCGAGGTTCGACGAGTTCTGAAGCCAAATGGCATCTTGTGGTTGAACATCGGTGATGGTTTTACGAGCGGGAACCGCGGTTGGCGTGCGCCTGACAAAAAAAATCCAAACCGCGCGATGTCCGTTCGCCCGGATAATCCGCCCGGTCTGAAAGACAAGGACCTCCTCGGTGTGCCGTGGCGACTTGCATTTGCGTTGCAGGCGGACGGATGGTTTTTGCGTAGCGACATTATTTGGCATAAACCCAATGCCATGCCTGAGAGCGTGAAAGACCGGCCCACACGCGCTCATGAGTACCTGTTCATGTTCACAAAAGAGGAGCGATACTCGTACAACGCGGAAGGGCTGATGGAGGATGCTGATGATGGCGGAAAACGCAATTGCCGCAGTGTGTGGAGCATTAACACGACTCCCACAAATGGCAGTCATATCGCCGGGTTCCCTCAAGAGTTGGTGGAGCCGTGCATCCTCGCTTCAACGAAGCCGGATGATTTCGTTCTCGACGCATTTTTCGGGTGCGGCACTGTCGGCTTGGTTGCTGTCCGATTGAAGCGACAATTCATCGGCGTAGAATTAAATCCGGTTTACTTGGACGATGCTATGCGATTGCTGGAACGACAATCGCAGACAGCAGAACCCCTCAAACGCCCAGTGCGGTATTCGGCAAAGCAAAATGGCCATCAACCTGCCTTCCTCGACGCCGCAAGCAAACGTCGCCACGTTTCTTGAAGCGTTTCGAAAGCTCTATCTGCAACAGGCGCTCTCCAATGCTATTTCAGCGGCGGATCTGCGCGCCATTAACACGGAGCTTGACGAGTTCGCACCTGCAGAAGATTTGAAAACACTCGCGAGCCGCGGCATTCGCGGGGAATTCCTGTTCGCGTTGCCGAGTATGCTGAAGATGAAGCCGAACCTGCTAGGCTATTATCGATTGCTATTGGGCTACAGCCAGAAAGAGTTCTACAGTAAAGCAAAGCTCGCGCGCTTTAAGTGTATGGAAGAACCAGGACGAATGACTCCGCGGCTGGAGGCGGAACTGCCGGACTTGTGCGCGGCTCTCGTAAAAAGGGCGTCGGAGTTGCTGCATGAGATTGGCGCAGAAAAGCTCACCCTGGAGTTGCTGGACGATCTCGCACTCCTGACGCTTGGACCGCAGCTCCGCGGAAGCAACAACACGCGAATCGGGGTCATCGCCAACAGGGCAGTGTTTGAAATCATTCAACAGATCGCCAAGCACGCGATTGTGAATGCTACCGAATCACGGCTCGAAATTTTGAACGCGTCGAAGCGGAAAGTGGTGATCGCGTTCTCCGCAGATCCCGACATAGGCATCTTTGAAGAAATGGCGACTGGCGCGCGGAATGTGGTAGCGATTGAAATCAAGGGTGGAGCGGATTACTCGAACATATGGAACCGGTTGGGTGAAGCCGAGAAAAGCCATCAATCCGCAAAGCAGCGTGGGTTCGTTGAGTTCTGGACGATTTATAACGTGCCGAATCTCAATCTGAACAAAGCACGCGTGAAGAGTCCCACGACGAACCGCTTTTATAGTTTGATCAATTTGTCCTCAGGAAAAAGCGAGGAGTTCCCCGATTTTCGCGAGCGGCTGCTGTCCCTTATGGGCATTGCCGCAGCGCCCGAAAGGCGGGCTCGAAAGCCGAGACAGTGATTGGCAGCAACGAGATCACCACGCACCTCCAGAAAGCCGCTTCGCGGCGGCCAGAATGGCATCCAGTTCGGCGCGATCGTAAACCCGGACGTTGATAACAGCGGTTTCCAATTCGGGTGCTGTTGCGGATGTCGTCGAGGGGATTGGCGTTGAGGACGAGTAGATCGGATCGGGCAAGTTTGCCTGGTGCAACCGTGCCGAGTTCTTTGTCACGTTCGAAGCATCGCGCCGGAGCACGAGTTGCCGCGCCATTCATTCCGCGAAAACGAGGCGGAAGAAGCGTTTCGGTGCATCCGCAAACGACGTGGCGCCGGGTTGCAACAGCAGTTGCTTCTCTTCCTCGGTGAGCACGCCCCAGTTTTGTAAATCCGCGGAGGCTTCGATTCGAAACGATTCCTGAGCCGGCACGCTTAAATGGAAGGTTCCCCCTGCGTCTGCAATCAGTTGCAGGCGAAACGTGCTCGCGGGATCGCGCTGGCGGTAATGGAGTAGACTGAAATCTCCGCTTGAATCCGACCCGGTGTTTTCTATCGACAACACGCGGATGTCCCCCGCCGCATCCGCCCCGACGGCGAGGCCGTATTGCCAACTACTCTGCGGCCCGTTGTAATACACCAGCCAGTGCCGGTGCCCATAGGCATCGTACTTGGCCGTCACCGCGTCTGCTCCGGTCGCGACTCGGCCGCCCCAACCGGTCACGTAGGCATTGCCGAAATTGTCCAACGCCAGTTGCGACGGGCTCGAAACCAGGATTTGCGGCTCTGCGATGCGATACCTTAATTGCCCGTCGGGTCCAATCCGGGTTACACCCGACTCTTCTCCCGGAGGGTAATCGTCGTCGCTCCTGGTCAGCACCGTGATCTCGTCGCCCGGGCCGACAGCGATCGCCTGGATGTAACTAATCTCCAACCAACTGCCGGTCTGCGTCTCCCATACCTTCTGTCCGTCGGGAGAATATTTTTGTACGAACATCCGGCCGTCAGAAACGTCTGTCAGCGTAATACGCGTACCGGCGACAACGAGGTGGCCGGCGGCGTCAACCGCAAGCACGCCAAGCCGGTTGTACTGTCCTTCGGCATAGGAACGCGTCCAGACGATCGCGCCCGTTGCATCGAACTTGCGCAGCCGGATTTCGTTGCCGTCTCCCACGCGAATGGTCGTTCCCAGGTAAGTGTTGCCCGATGCATCGACCGCCACCGCGATGGTGTCGTTGTCGGGCGAGGGATCAACAAAGGACCACTGAAGATTGCCCGCGTGATTGTAGCGGGTAACCGTCATCACGCTCGCGCCCAACCCGCCCAATACGGCAATCGCGCTGTTCCCCTGGGGATCGACGGCAAAAGCATGAATGCTGCCCCAAAGGTTCGTTCCAGTGAGAATGCGTGACCAGAGAAGCTGGCCATCCGGGTTGAATTTCAACACGGCCAACGCGGCGGTGAGATACGGCTGTCGGGAAAGCCCGGCAATGTAAATGTTCCCTGCGCCATCGAGCACAAGGCGTGATGGTTCTGCATTCGTGAATTCAACGCTTTCAAATGCCGTGGTCCACAGAAGCTCGCCATCGGGCGCATGCTTGTGGAGCACGATGCTTGAGCCCCTGAGATGATTCGAGCGCGCGGCGATGAGGGATTCGCCGTTGGGCAGGACCTGAAGCTGCGGCTGATAATCATAACTTGAGATGGAACTGCGGTGAGGAGTGGTTCCAATTAGTTCGACCGCGCGTGAAATCCTCAGGCCAGCAGCGCTGCTGGTAATAGTTCCGCCGAAGGTGGACACCACGATGTCATAGCTTCCGCTCGTCTCGGCATTCAAGTTGACCAGTCGAAATATTTCGTTGGTCGCTCCGGAAATGTTCGTGCCGTTGTGGCGCCACTGGAGCGTCGCGAAATCGTTGCCAAAAACCGTGGCGCCAAACGCCGTATCCGTCCCGATGTAAGCGACGGACTGCGTGGGCGCGATGACCACCTCCGGCAGAGTCCGCACCGAGAGCCGGGCTTCAGGACTGACGGTCGCGCCCGCCAGGTTGGAGAGGACCACCGAGTAGTCACCACGATGAAAGGCCTGCACGTTGGACAGCGCAAGGGTCGAGTTGGTGGCGTCCGGAATGGGGCGGCCATTCCTGCGCCATTGAAAATGGATGGGGCCCGGCCCAATCGTTTCAGCCGTGAAAACCACGTTGGTTCCCGGATCCACTACTTGAAGCGCGGGCGTAACCACCGCTGTGGCGGAGCCAGTTACCGGCTGTTGCGTATATTTCACGAGTGAGAGGAAGGCTTCTGAAAAATGAGTTGAGCGACCGGCCACGAAAACATCGCCCGAGGGCGTCACTTCGAGGATTTCACCGTAGTCGCTGAACAATCCCTGGCTGTTGTAAGTCACGGACCAGAGCTGGGCCCCCTCTGGACTCACCTTGGTCGTGATCACATCAGAGGCAGGCGACATGGTCAGATAGGAATTGCCGTCGCTATCCAGGTCCAGGGCGTTAAGATGGGCCGGCCCGTTGGGATGGGACATTCGGGTGGCCCAAAGCTGCTGGCCATCGGCAGCGTATTTCACCAGCACCGTATCGTTGGTCCCGCTGCCGTATAGTTTGGCGGCAGTAATGATCTTGCCGCTCCCGTCGAAGCGGACATCGTAGGCATAAATGGAGGCAGGGTCCTCGGCCCGGTAGCGCGCCATCCACTGGCGGTTCCCATTCGCATCATACTTCCACGTAGCGCAATAGGACCGCTCGATGCCCACGAGCACCACGTTGCCCGCTGAATCGATATCGAGGCTGTTCGCCCTGACGCCGTAAAGGGCTGCCGAAGTCTCCCGCGCCGTCCAAAGCTCGTGGCCATCGGGGTCCAGCTTGAAGGTAATGCTCGAAGACTCCTCACTCGATGGCCCCGCCGATCCTGCGACATGAATGTTCCCGCCGGCGTCCACCCGGATTCCGACTGCGAAATCCGCAGCGTGCGCGGGGCTGTCATAAGAATACGTCCAGAGAAGATTTCCAGCCGGTCCATACTTCAACACCACGATATCACGGCTCCCATTGTTTCCGATGGAATGGCCCAGAACCAGTACGTTTCCCTGCCCATCGATGGCGATGTCAGTGGCCCCGTCGTTGTTGTGCCCGGGGCCATCCAAACGAACCGCCCACTCCAGTTCTCCGCTATCGCGATACTTCAACGTGAGAAAATCAATCGCACCATTCGTGCTCATAATGTGTCCAGCCACGTAAACGTTCGTGCCGTGCACCACGATGGCGGAGGCCGTTTCGTTGGCGGACGGTCCCTCCGGCGGTTCGTAACGCCTCTCCCAAACCAGGGCCCCGCTGGAACTGCGGCGGGTTATCAGGACGTCGTGGAGGTAGTAGCCACCGCTGCGGAAATAACCGGCGAGGAAGACATCGCCGGACGGGCCGATATCCATGCCCGCACCCTGGATCGGCGTATTCGTCGGCCCATCAATGCGCATGGCCCAGGCTTGCGAAACCGGGTCTTGCGTCGCTGCCGAAGCCAACACACCGGCCCCGTTCAAGATGATTGTCAGCAGCAGCAAGCAGAAGGGGCAACAAGTCGTTCTCATTAATGCACGTAATCTTTTAAGCGATGGCCACCTCAGGGCATGGAGACATACAAGATTATGAGTGCAGGCTACACCGCCAACCGTCGCGACGCCACCGGAAACGGCGGAGGGCGTGTTCGAGCACCACGGGAGTGTGGCGGTACCTATGTGCTTGAACATTCATTTCAGGTTATCACATTCATAAAGCTCAACCCGCCCTCTTCTGCCGCCACACATCGGCGCTCACGGCGGCAAGCAGCACGGCGCCTTTCACCATGTATTGAATGGAGAAATGGACTCCGGTTTGATTAAGCCCTTTGTCGAGGATGCCAATGATGATGGCTCCGAGCAGCGTGCCACACAGGGTGCCGCGTCCGCCGCTGAAACTCGCGCCACCCACCGCCGCAGCAGCAATGGCGTTCAGTTCGAATCCCTGGCCACTGGCCGGTTCGGCGCTGTAAAGCTGCGCAGTCTGAATGGCGCCGGCCACGCCAGCCAGCGCGCCGCACACCACGTAGGCGAGCGTCTCGACGCGAGCAACGGGGATGCCGGCGAAGCGCGCCGCCTCGCGGTTGCCACCAAGGGCGTAGAGATGTTGCCCGTAGCGAGTGCGATGCAAGAGCACGGCACACGCTGCGAAGAGCGCCAGCATGATGATCACCGGGACGGGCACACCGGCAATACGCCCATTGCCGAGGGCGAGAAACGATTCATGCGTGAGCGCGATGCTCATGGGGCGGCCTTCATTGAACCGCAGCGCGCAACCGCGGGCCAGGAGCATCGTGGCGAGTGTCACGATGAAAGGCGGCAAGCTGGTGCGTGAAACAGCCGTGCCATTGATGAAACCGAAGAGCGCGCCGAGCCCGACGCCCGCGACCACGGAGACGGGCACCGGTAATCCAAGTCCAGACTGCAAGAGGCTGAAGGTGGCGGCGGTGCCGGTGAGCGCGAGCAGCGCACCGACGGAAAGATCGATGCCGCCGCTGAGAATCACCAGCGTCATGCCGAAGGCGAGAATGGCGTTAACGGAGATTTGTTGCGTGAGATCGACCAGGTTGCTGCTGTTGAGAAACGTCGGCACGAACAGACGAAACAATGCCAGCAGCAGCACGATGGAACCAAGCAGCGGCCAGGTGGTCTTGAGTGTTTTCATGTGACGGCGCCCGTAAGTTCCGTCATGAGAGTTTCCATGGTGAAGTCGGCGGCGGCGCCGCTGCGCACGATACCGCCATCACGATACACGGCGACGCGATCCGAGAAATGTAAGACTTCGTTCAGGTCGGACGAAATGAACAGCACCGCCATCCCTTCGGCCACCAGCCGCGCAACCGCGCCGAACAAATCTGCGCGCGCGCCCACGTCCACACCGCGCGTCGGCTCATCGAGGATGAGCACACGCGGCCTTCGCTCCAGCCAGCGCCCCACCAGCACTTTTTGCTGATTGCCTCCGGACAGCGTCGCAACGCCTGACTCGGTGCTTGCGGTCTTCACGGCAAAGGCTTCGAGTGCGCGCTGCACGATGGCCGCGCGCTTCTCCCAGTCCGGCCAGCCAAAACGAATCCATTGCGCCGTCCACGGCAGCGCGGCATTGAAGGCCACGGTGTTGCCCATGACGAGACCTTCCAGCTTGCGATCTTCCGGCACAAGCACCAGTCCTGCCGCGAGCGCGTCGCGCGGCGAATGCTTCGTGAGAGGTTTCCCGCCGATCTCGATGCTGCCTGCCTCCAGCGCATCCACGCCGAACAAGGCCCGCCCCAGTTCGCTGCGTCCCGCGCCGACCAGGCCTGCCAGACCCAGAACCTCGCCGGCACGGAGTTCAATGTTCACCCCATGAATATGACGATTGCGCAAGCCCTCAGCCCGCAGCACGACGTCGCCCGGCCGGGAGGCGGCGCGCCGATGTGACTGCGCCAGCTCACGGCCGACCATCCACTTCACCAGCGCCGCTTCATCGAGATGCGCGGCGTCCTGCGTGCCGATGCTTTCGCCATCACGCAGGACGGTGACGCGGCTGGCCAGGCGGCGGATTTCCTCCAGCCGGTGCGAAATGTAAATGATGCCCACGCCCTGAGAGCGGAGACTTTCCAACTTGCGGAAAAGCACTTCTGTTTCCGCTGCCGTGAGGGAGGTGGTTGGCTCATCCAGAACGAGAACGCGGGCGTCGCAGAAAAGAGCGCGTGCGATTTCCACGAGCTGCCGCAACGCCATCGGCAACATCTCGACGCGCGCCTCGACGTCGTTCAATTCATGGAACCCAAGGGCCTTTACCCGCGCCGCGCTTTCACGCTTCATCGCTGCCTTATCCACAAAGCCAAAGCGCGCCGGCTCTCGACCGAGAAAAAGATTTTCGGCCACGCTGAGGTTCGGAGCGAGCGCGAGCTCCTGATGAATGACGCGAATACCAAGGCGGGCCGCGTCCGCCGGAAAGGCAATACGCACAGCGCGGCCATCCATAAAAATCTCGCCAGCGTCCGGTGTGTAGATACCGGCCAGCGTTTTGATCAAGGTGGATTTACCCGCGCCGTTCTCGCCGAGCAACGCATGGATTTCACCCGCACGCAGTTCGAAGCTGACTCCGCGCAGCGCCCGCACGCCGCCGAAGGATTTCTTGATTCCACGCAGCTCCAGCAGGCTCGGGGAGGTGGACGCGAACGGAGTCATCGCTTGCTTTGTCTGATGACTTATTTCAAAAAATCCTGAGCGTTTGCTTTCGTTACCAGCTTCACGGGTACCTTGATTTCCTTCGGCACCATTTTGCCTGCGAGATGATCATACGCGGCTTCTGCCGCAAGGTTGCCAATCTCCTTGGGGAACTGTGCGGAAGTGCTGTGCATTCGCCCATCCAAAATGAATTGTGCCGCTTCGCGCGACCCGTCCACCGTGACCACGGTCACCTTGCCCGCGCGACCTGCGGCTTCAATCGCGGAGACACAGCCGATGGCGCCAGGGTCGTTGATCGGAAATACGGCATCGAGTTCTGGGAAACGTCCGAGCAGATCGCGCATGACCGGGCGCGTGGCTTCACTCGTGCCCTTCGCATCCTGGATGGAGAGGATCGTCATCCCGGGAAATGTCTTCGCCACTTCGGTAAAGCCAGCGACGCGGTCAATGCACGCCTTGTTCACACTGTAGTGAATGATGCCAATCTTGGCGTTCGGATTCACCTCGGCCAGCGTCCGAGCCGCGAGTCGCCCCGCCTCCACGTTGTCGCTTGCCACCTGGGTCAGCACCAGGTCCGCATCTTCGACGGGAGCATCCACGATGACGACCGGCACATTGCGCCGCTTCGCTTCGATGAGCGTCCCGCGAATGCCCTCCCAGTTGACCGGATTGACGAAGATCACTGCGGGTTGCTGTTGCAGCACGTCACTCACGTCGTTCTTCTGCTTCAAGCTGTTGAATTGCGCATCCAGTGTCACCAGCCGGTCGCCCCGCGTCTCCACGACTTTTTTCAAACCTTCGTTCAAGTCCACGAAAAACGGGTTGTTCATCGTCTGGAACGACACGGCGAAAAGTCTGCCCTTGGCGGCGGGGGCTTTGTTGGCGTCCGACGATGCCTTGGGGCCACAGCCAGCGAGAAGGACGAATGAAACGAACGATGCGAAGATTTGCGCGACGAATTTCATACGCCGGGAGATTGCCAGCGGCTCGGACAAAGCACAAGATGCCTCGCGCTACAGAAGGCTCTGCTTCGTTTTCTCCTCGTAGGAATGTCTTCGTTTCTGCCGGTGCGTCTCGCGTCAGGTCAACCGATGGACTCAATTCGCTCTGTGAGACCTTATGTTTATCACAGGTGTTACATTTTGGTAACGCGGCAATTTCGTAATCGTCCCAGCCGCGCTTGCCAAACCGGCACCAATCCCGAGTCGTTGGAACGGGCTGTTGTGTTTAGCGCTGGTGATCCGGTGGCGAAGATTGGAGGGATGACGTTTGCGTTCTTACTCAATTGTAACCTGCCCGTCATGCGTATGTGATGCATCTTTGCCAATTTCGCCGCCGACAGATCAAGACCTTAACCACTGAATATCGACGTGAGCGAAGATTACATCCTGATCAATGAAGAAGATATTGCTGAGAGCCGCGTGGTCATGGCGGCAAAGGTCGTAAGGGAAGCATTTGGCAGTTAGACTCAAACCCACAATCACCAAAGCTTTTAAGGAGGATTGTCCATACTTGAAGGAACTATGTGTGGACATTACGAACTGGTGCTCCGCGGCAGCATCGGACCTGTGTTCGATGCTGCCTTTCTTTTGTCATCTGAGATTGCTGCGCCGGTTGGTGCTGGCTCTAAGTCGCGCGCGCAACCAATAAGAAACCGCTAGCCACTCCCTTTCAGTATGAAAGCCAAGTCTCTTCACATTCAGGTCACTGAAGCCGCCGAGACCCACATCGACCTGACGTTTTGCGCCAGCCTCACCGAGCATCTGCCGCGGCTGTTTCCAAAAGCAGTACGCGCCAAACTCCAGAAGCACGCCATTAACGTGGCCCGCATTGCGGCCCGTGCCCAGGCTCAGGAATACGCTCCAGGGGAACTGTTTTCCTTTGTAGAAGGGGCGCGCGTGTTGCGGGCTTGGCTGGAATGAGCCTTGTCACGCCAATCGCAGCGGGATGCTGTTTCGGCGCGTTGACGCTTATGGCTGCGAGGAGTTTGAGTGCACCGGCCAATGACTCCTTCTCCAATGCCATCCCTGTCAGCGGCACGAGCCTCCTAACGAATGGCACGAATGTTGGCGCTTCGAAACAGCCGGACGAACCGAATCACGCGGGCGATACCGGAGGACGGTCTGTGTGGTGGTCATGGAATGCGCCCTTCAGCGGCAGCGTTGTCATTACTACCGCGGGCAGCGATTTTGACACGCTGCTGGCGGTTTACACGGGGACAACGGTGTCATCATTAACGCTCGTGGCAGCGAACGACCAGGATTTTACCGATCCCATGGGCGGCGACGCCAGCCGCGTGAAATTCGATGCCCTGACCGGAACGACGTATCACATCGTGGTGGATGGATTCAGCGGAGCGTCAGGTTCGATTGTTCTCAGCATCGGTCCGCCGCCGCGGCCAGCCAACGATAACTTTTCCGACAGCACGACACTGGACGGATCGGATCTGACCGCTGCTGGGTCGAACGTGGACGCAACGAAGGAAGTCGATGAACCCGATCACGCCGGCGAGCCGGGGGGACATTCCGTCTGGTGGAACTGGACGCCGCCGTTTGCAGGCAGCGCCACGGTAGCGACCCTGGGCAGCGACTTCGACACCGTGCTCGCTGTCCATACCGGGACGGCTTTGGATGATCTCTCCGAAGTGGCGAGCAACGATCAGGATCCGCTCGGCGGGGATACCAGCCGCGTGATGTTCGCCGCTCGCACCGGGACTCGCTATTGGATCGCGGTGGATGGCTGGAATCGGGAGAGTGGCCCAATTGTCTTGAGCTTGAAACTGCGTCCGCCGCCGCCCGAACTGACCAATGCCACACGCCGAGAGGACGGCTTTTTCGAAGTGAAGCTGCGAGGTGTGGCCACAGCAAGTTACGTGATCGAAAGGCGTGATAGTTTTAGCATCTCAAACGCCTGGACCGCGCTGGCGACCAACCGAACGGACACCTCCGGCGTTTGGGTCTTCCATGATGCTTCTGCGACGAACGCCCCGCGGCGGTTCTATCGAGGCAGGACCCTGTTTTAGCAACTATCACGATCCGAAGTCGCTGTCGTTTCAACCATTCAGGCAATGCCCCCGGCTATCGCAGAAACGCATCGGTTCAAGAAATCAATGGCACTCCTGCAAACATGTCTTGCGATGGCCATTCTGTTCCTGGTCAGTTACGTTCGCGCCGAGATAATCGAGTTGCCAGCGAGCGCCGATACAACGCTTTTTGAACCCTATCCGACAAATAATCTTGGCGCCGTGCTCTCGACTGCGGCAGGCACCACGGCGCGGAACAAACGCACGCGCGCGTTATACCGTTTCGACGTGGCCGCACACGTGCCTTCCAACGCAATAATCGTAGCTGCGACGTTGCGGTTGACCGTCGTGCGCACTCCCAGCGGCGGAGGCGGAATCAGTTCGACCTTTGGTCTGTATCGCCTTCTCCGTGCCTGGACGGAAGGAAACAAAAGTACGGGTGGCATTGGTGCCGGCGCCAGCAGCAGCGAAACCACGTGGCTGGCCCGCCAGCACCCGGCGGGGTTGTGGTCGGCGCCCGGAGCGGCTTCGCCGCTCGATTTTGTCGAGGAACCCACGGCCACTCAATTCGTTGAAGGGCACGGCACATACGAATTCTCCGACGTGTCCGCCGACGTACGCCATTGGCTGGCGCAGCCCGCGAGCAATTCCGGATGGATACTCATCAGCAGCGACGAAGAAACGGCCCTGACTGCGCGCCGCTTCGGAGCGCGCGAAGATGCTGCCAACGCGCCAAGTTTGGTAATTGAATACAGTCGGCCCTTGCCGCCGACACCGCGCATCAACCTGCCAGAAGTCGTAACGAATGGATTTCGGTTCCGCTTCACGGCTGCCGCAACGTTTATCTACACCGTCGAACGCAAGACGAGCCTCAGCACTGCCACCTGGATTGCCGTCACCAACATTCCCGCCAGCGACATGCCACGCACGATATCAGTAACGGATCCGCGATTAACGGCCGCTCAGTTCTACCGTATCGTTGTGCGTTGATAAAATTGCCAAAGATAACATTTACGCTCGTGCTCAATTGTAGCCGAAGTCTTGGGGAATGCTTCCGAACGCCTTCGGCGGTTCCACTGGAGCATTTTAAATAAAACTGTAGCCAGCCAGGCGTTTGTTCGGTAGGGCGGCGCTGCGGCGGCGCCTGGCCGCGCAGCAGCGCGGCCCTACCCTTCCGCATCGGCCACAGAATTTCTGAAAACGCTCTAGGGCAGGACGCTATTGGGAACGGTCACGATCTCTGAGATCCTACGGCTTCATCAAGCGGAAGAACTGGTTTGCTCCACCCATTGAGAGTGTGGCTTGGCTCTGTCCTTCCGAGCCGGGCACGTCGGTCCAACTCGCATCGGCCAGCGAGGTGCAACGCTGGAGTTTCAGTCCGGGTGAGCCGCTCCATGACAGGACAACGTTGCCACCAACATGCGTCACGGAGTTGATGCGGGGAAGTCCGGTGATTTCAAAGACGAGCAGACCATGAGCCCCGCGCGTCACATAGGCGAGATTGCCGACGACCTGGATATCGCATCCTTCGTCCTCGTCGTGGAAATTGTCGAAGGGGTAATGGGCCAAACGGTACGGAAACGCTGGCTCAGTTACATCCAGCACCATCACACCGATGTGTTGACCGGCGAGATAAGCGTAGTCGCCGACGACTTGCACGGCTTCTGATGATCTGTCGCCGTAACGGCCGACCGGCAATGGATTCGCCGGATTGCTCACGTCAACGATGGTCAACGACACATACTCACCGGCAATGAAGGCCCATTGCCCTTTCAATGCGATTGAATGTCCGATCGTGGCGGTGTCGGTTTGGCCAATGCGGACGGGACTCGCCGGCTGCGTCACGTCGAGAATGAGCAGGAATCCAATGTTATCATCTTCATTCAAAGGTCTTGTGCCGACGAGGTACGCGCGGTTGCCTGCGACATGAACGCCATAAGCTCGCCCATTGGTGACCGCATACATGCCGACGGACACGGGATTGGCCGGATTGCTGATGTTAAGGATTCGCAAATCACCGCTACCATCCACCAGGTAGGCCAACTGATTCACGATCTGAATGGCGCTTTGTTCTCCATCGCTGCCCGTATCAAAGCGGCCAATCTGGATCGGCCGTGATGGATCGCTGATGTCGGCGATCGCGAGGCCGGCGTTTGCGTCTGCTATGTAGGCGCGGTTGCCTGCTACATCGATATCCAGCGCCCATCCGGTGTCGTAGCCGCCGACGCGAAGAAGGTTGGCGGGATTGCTCACGTCGAGAATCTGCAAGCCTCCAAAGCCGTCGGCAAGATAGGCACGATTCCCCACCACGCGCACCGCTCGCGCGAACCCGAAAGTTTCACTGCCATTCACAGGGACAGGATCCGCCGGGTTGCTGAGGTCAATCACCTGAAGGCCGGTGTATCTGGATGCCACGAAGGCGTGAGTGCCCGCGACATCCAATGATGCGCTGGAACTGTAGGTCTCCACTTCGGTGCGGCCAATCCGGACCGGATCGGCGGGATCGGTCAGGTCGAAAACCATCAGCTCGGCAACATAGTGATTGCCAGCCCAATAATTGCCGAGCGCATACAAACGATTGCCGGCGACACGCACATTCTCTGCTCCCAAGGGCTGTCCGTTCGCACCGGCGCGGATTGGATTGGCCGGATTGCTCACGTCGATAATCACCAATCCATTGATGGGGTCAGCCGCGTAAGCATAGTTACCCGCCACGGCGACATCGCGAAACTGTCCGCCGCAGGCTGCGTACGCGCCGATGCGCTTCGGGTGGACGGGGTCGCTCAAGTCGAGAATGTGCAGGCCAGCGAGTCCGTACGCGACAAACGCGTGATTCCCCACCACTTGAACCCGCGAAGCGAATCCGTCGTTAGCGATGTAGCCACCGACGCGAACAGGTTGCCAGGGAAGCGTCACGTCCACCACCTGCACACCGGCGCTGCCATCGGCGACATAAGCATATTGGCCGGCCACTGCCACATTGTTATTCCCAAACCCCGCATAGCCCGAACTATCAAAACTCCCCAAAAGCCAGGGACTGGCAGGATCACTGACATCGAAAATCTCCACCGATCCAAGGAAGTTTGAACCGGTCCACCGCCGTTCCTCGATGACATAGGCATAATCGCCTTGCACACTCACCGTTCCAGCATCGCCAAGAGTAGGATGGCTCCCCAGCCGCACCGGCACGGCTGGATTGCTGATGTCGAAGATCGTCAATCCCTCCCCGCCCATGGTGACATAGGCGCGGTTGCTCACGACTGCAACGTCGTAGAACGGTCTTCGGGCGTAACCGGGCCACGCTCCCCTCAAGGTGAGTCCCAATGATCCCGGCACGACGGTGAGCTTGTAGGGCTGGCTGACGGCCATGCCATACGCGTTGCTCACGACTGCCGTGTAGAGCCCGAATGACGCCTCTTGAAGATTCGAGAGCACGAGCGTAGCACTGGTCGCATCGGGAATCACTTCGCCATCGAACATCCACTGAAAGGAAAGGGGCCCTTCACCTATGGTTGTCACGGTGAACGTGATACTTTCTCCCACCAGCACTGTATTCGTCTGGCCACGCGAAGTAACGGTCGCGGGAACGTGGAGGACCAGGCGCGCCTCCGGACTGATGGTGTAAGCAGCGGAGTTGGACACGATGACCGAATAATCTCCCGCCGCCGCCAGAGGCACATTCGTGAGATGGAGTTGGGGGCCAGTGGCGCCGTTAATGAGTTTCCCGTTGAAGCGCCATTGGTAAGTGGTGTTGATCGAATGTCCCGTGACGGAAATATCGCCCCAACCATCCACCGCCATGGCAACAGCGGTATCGAAGGGGCCACCATTGTAGCTGTGCGCCCAGGCTTCCTGCACTTGGGCGTGCATGGGCATCTTGATGAGGAAGAGGCTGCACAGCAGGAGCGCCATCCCTCGGCAGTGGATTGGCTCTAAGAATGTTGTTTTCATAACTGAATGCCAGGTCCGCGTTCACTCCCTTCATCAGGAAAAAACGGATTTTGTTACAACCTTGGCGGTGGAAAGTGAGTCCTTTGTCGGATGCTGCCGAATTTACGGAGCGCTTCTCAGACGAAAGAATCGACCCGCGTTTGTCCGGCCAAGAGTCATCGGACAGTTTAGTAACACCAGCGGCAACTCATTGGCGGAAACAGCATCGTCAACGGCCCCCTGCGAACGTTGCTTACAATTCGAAGTCGGTGGCGGCAGCGGGCCAGTCAACCAGGGCCGAGAAGTTCGGGCAAACGACGGCTCATTGGCCGCAACTGCATTGCGCAAACATCCAGGCGGTCGACCCGGACGGGACCGATGCGAAGCGGACCGGGCGGTCAATTCGGCATGCTGCTAACGGCCACCCCGATAACCGCCGCCGCCGCGTTCGCCGCGACGACCTCCCCCGCCCCCGCCGCCGCCGGAACGCTCCTCACGCGGACGCGCCTCGTTGACGGTCAACGCCCGCCCCTTGAAATCCTTTCCGCTAAACATGGAAATGGCCTTCTTGGTGTCTTCTTCTGTTGTCATTTCGACAAAGCCAAAGCCGCGAGAACGGCCAGTGGCCCGATCCTGCATGATGTTCACGGAGCTTACCGGCCCCGCTTGTTCGAATAGATCCTGCAGATCATTTTCAGTCACATCAAACGTGAGGTTTCCGACGAATAACTTTGTGCCCATAAGAATTTACTTTTATGTGTAACCTGCTGACCGTGAACGTTCCAGTAATGCGATCTCAAACCGTCCTGCTCCAACGAGCACGATAGACAGTTTTTCGCATCACGAGCCGTATAGCTGCAAACGGCGGCGTCATTGAAGACATTAAGCCCCGCCATTGGAAGGAAAAACTCAAGATAACGGGAGTATCACCGTCACATATTCGTAACACTCGACAATGCACTCCTGCCTTGCAAAGGAAACGGCGCCCTGTGACAAGACCGGAAAAACTGCTCAGGAGATTAACGTCGCGTCCGATGGCCAAAATCAAAACACGCCCTTTCTTGATAGCCATTTTGTGTATTGGCGGAGTTGTCCTCACGTGCGCCGCTTTCCTTTTGCCGCGGCTCAAGGAGGCCAATGCTGAACGGAAGTGCGGGGTCTCGCATGTCTTTAACATGACACATTCTCCGGCATTTTTGCCTGATGGCCTCGCGTTGAAGAGAGCTGTTGACGCTGTGCAGCTACAAGGTTTCGACACGAACCGCTGGCGAGCCGCGCCCTACACGCAAACAAAGGCGCCGGACGGAACTCAGGATCAGTTTTTGTGCCGAAATGTTGCCGATGACAATCGAGGCATCGTCACCTTGACCAACACGGTGGGGAGCACACGCCATGTGGATGTCCGACTTTCCAATTCTCTGGTTATCTGTGTTGTACGCTCGGAGCGACGTCGGTCCGCGAGCAGGTGATATGGCGAATCGTCGTGCGGCAAAAACGACTGCCAAGCGCGTTACTCAGTCGCGACGCGAAGTTCACAGGAAGATCGCTTGCGGAAAGACCACGGGGCAAGCCAACGTGCTCTTATGGCCGCTCCGGCCTGTAGGCAATCGGTCAGACATTCCGCTGGAGGTTACGATCTTACATCGCCGAAATCACTCGGCGACTAACGATTTGGATTGGACTCCGGATCAGGCCGCCATACCACATCAACCGGCGGATAAATGGATTTCCCATAGCTGTTGCCGGCATTGGCAGGATCTGTATCAACGACCTTCGGTCCGCGCATGGTTTCGGCATGCCCGTCCGCCATAAACAGGTTTCCGGACCCGCCGTGACGCGCCGAAAAGCGCGAAGCATAGGCGTGCGGCTGACCATTGTAGGGCTTTTGGCCAGTGATTGTGTTTTCGCCAGGAACTCCTGAGTCGATGAAGAGCGGAGTTTGGGTGGCACGTTGAATTGCGGAGTATTTCACAACCAGCGCTCCCGGCACCATGAGTTTCGAGTTCATCGCCAGTGAAAACTGTGGATACGTGGGCGCGCCGGCTGAGAAACGTGCTGCTGGACAGTGGAACAAGGCGGCCTTCTCATAGAAATCCATCTGGTTGGCGGTGATTGCCGCGTAGGTGGCGAGCGGTTTCGTCCCCATCTCTGGTGGCAGCGCGTTGTACCAGACATCGCCGCTGGTGGTGTCTGCGGCCTGGTCCCAGCTATTGATGTTGTCCACGGCGTTTTCTCTGGGAAAGAATTCATCATGATCGGCGAGGTAGTGAATCATTCCATTGCCCCATTGTCTGAGGTTCGAAATGCAGGCAATGCGCTGGGCCTGCGCCTTGGCGCGCCCAAAGGCAGGCAAGAGCAGACTGGCGAGAATTCCAACTATGGCGATAACCACCAGCAACTCGATCAGCGTGAACCCGCGGCAAGCAATCGGTCTCATAGCGGCGCCTTTGAAGGGCCGGAGCCACCGGTGCTTCGCTCGACTCGGGAACAGTTGTCAAAAACCTGCTCGGCAGCGAGGGTCTGCTTTACTCGTGATAGGAAATCAGCAGCAGCGGGAACAATTCTAACTTCATACCCCGCTCCGTAGCTTTCGCTCGTGACCTGCGAACCTTCGGCAGGCCGCGCGTGTAGAAGAGCGTGCTGAAATACTTTGGCGGCTGACGAGTCACGGTGGGGAGCGGCAAGCCAGACGTGCCGCACAAATGGAAACCGGGCAAGCACGCGCCACTCGTCGGCATGCTTCAAACGAAACTGCCGTTCCCGCGCTACACCAGCGTCGCAGGCTCTCACGTCGAGGACTTGATGAACCGTTTCGCACTAACGATCAAAGTAGCCCCGGTCGGGCGATTCAAAGTAGGTCGACTTGGCCGGTTCCAATGCCGCGTTAGCATCCAGGTTCGGGAAATCTCTTTCGCAGAAACCGTGCGTTGCCAGAACTTCTTTGGCCGCAAGTGTGACGCTTGAATGCGGATCAAGCATCCTAAGTGAACGGCCTTTGAGCTGAGTGAGGTTGGTCAGACCACTTTGGGCGCGCGCGAAAATCACGGCCAGATCGTTTCCTGCCTGATCTTGTGCCAGGACTTCAACATTGCGTTCCTCGATCAACGCTGCGGCGGTCCTTGGATCAGCTCTCAAAAAGTCGATTCGACCTGATGCCAGATGCTCACCTGCCTGGCGGTGATCGATGTAAATGCGAAAATCCAGTCTCACCGGCCGCTTCAGCTCGGCCGTCATCGATTGTTCGAGCGCCGAGAAGAAGCGGCCATACCCCAGGGCTGTCTCCAGAGGATTTCTAAAAATGAAAATGCCAATTGTATAGCGAGCCGGAGCGGTTTGCGCTTTCGCGGGCTGCGCGCCGGCGAGGTAGGCAAACTGTTCCGAAGTGATCTCATAGTAGGCATTGGATGATCCCAGATGGTCAATTTGCCGGCTGATGGCCCGGCTGAGAGTGACCAGCGCTGATTCCTTGGCGCGACGCTCTTCATTGGTCCGTTGAAGCGCCACGGCGGTGACCAAGAGCCCGGCGAAGAGCGACACGATCACTGCGGTGCCCGTACGGTTCCGATCTACCCATCGCCGCGAACGCAGCCATATGTTGGCACCGCGGGCCTGAATGGGTTCCCGTCGCAGCCAGCGGCCCAGGTCCGCAGCGAACTCCTCCGCTGTGGAGTATCGTTGCAAAGGATCTTTCTCCAAACACTTCAAGCATATGGTTGCGAGATCGGGCTGAATACCGGGACGGCACTTCTTCGGGTTCAAAGGCTCCTCGTCTTTCGTACGTCGCAATATTTCGAGCGGCGTAGGACCTTCAAAAGGCGGCTTGCCGGCGAGCAACTCATAGAGGATCGCACCCAGACTATAAATGTCCGCGGCAGGCGTGCATTCTCCGCCCGATGCCTGCTCGGGAGGCATGTATCCTGGCGTGCCGAGCACCGACGTTTTCGGCGTCAGGCTCATTTCGCTGTCCGCCACTTTCGCCAAACCAAAATCGGTCAGATGCGGCTGCCCGCTCGAATCCATCAGAATATTGCTCGGTTTGAGATCGCGATGCAGCACGCCCCGTTCGTGAGCGTAATGGACTGCGCGGGCAACCGCGGCCATGAGTGTGGCGATCCTTTCCTGGGTTTGGTCACGGCCGGATTGAAATGGGCTTGCCGGTTTGGGAACGTTGAACTCACCGAGTGCAATCTTCTGCTCCAGACTTTCTCCTTCAATGAACCGCATGCTGAGAAAATGTTGCCCTTCCACTTCCGCGATCTCATAAATGGGAACGATATGGGAATGCTCCAGCTTGGCCGCGGCTTCGGCCTCAATGAGAAAACGGCGTAACACCACCGGAGACGCCAGATAGGAATCGAGCACCATCTTCAGGGCTACCATGCGATTCAGACTGACCTGCCGAGCCTTGTAAACGACCCCCATCCCTCCCCGGCCAAGCTGCTCAATCAACTCGTAGTCCCCGAATTTCAGGTGAGCGCGACTATTTTTGAAATCCAGCTCCTCACGCGAGAGGAAGCCCAGTTGCATCAGGCACTTGGGGCAATGTCCGAACGGCGCCCCTTTTCCAATGGCTGCTCCACACCCGCGGCAAGTGTGGCTCTTTCCTATAGTTGTCATCATGGCGCCCAACATCCAGTGCTTACGGAAATGCAGAGCCGCGTTACAAGGAAGAGAGATCTTAGCCGCCGAGAGCAGCGTATAAACTCCTGAGTTCCTCGTCCACTGCCGCTTCCGAATCCACCGTTTCGGCGATTTGTTTCCGGAGGAGTTCGCCGTAACGCCGGCGAATCCGATGCACCCATACACGGGTCGCCCCTTCACTGAGCCCGAGCGCAATCGCCGCATCGGCGTAGCTTTCGTCCGCATCACCCACAAGGAATGCCTGCAACACGTCCAGGACCTGACGCTTTCCAGCGCGCTCGTACTCCGATTGCAAATCCAGCCGCGCCTTTTCCAGAAGCGCAACGGCCCACTGACGATCGAACAATTTCTCTGGCGTGAGATCGTGGGACGGCTCCTCACAAAATCTTTCCTCAGCCGCATCTGCATCCCACGTCAGGAGCATTGTGCCGCCGCCCCGTTTCTGCGCCTGAGACCGTTCCCATTCGTTACACAAAAACCGTTGAACGGTAGTCAGCAGAAAGGTGCGGAATCGCCCCTTGGCCCTATCCACCCCGGATAAAAACTCTTTGCTGATGAATCTATGGAAGAACTCCTGTGACAGGTCCTGGGCATCGTGAGGACCATGCCCTCTTCGACGAATAAAGGCATATACGGCGTCCTGATATTGCTCGCAAAGCGTTGCGAGCGCCTGTTCGGAGTTGGCATCGCTGAGGTTCTGGGCTGAAAGGACCACGCTCCATCGCGTCTCTCTGAAGGCGGCTCTCACTGGCGTATTGGGGCTATCAGAAGTGATTTTCATAGCCTCTCAGGTGTTCGTTCATAGGTAAACGAACACAGGTTATTTAGCAAGGCGGCCTTTTTGCTGTTGTCGCGAGCACTCAGCTAAGTGTTTCGTTCGGCTGTCAGGATTCAAATGTAACAATTGAATTGTTGCGGGAGGATGACGCGATGGTGACAATCACGTTTCGGTGACTTGATTTACCTGACTGCGGACTGAAAACGTTAAGGAATTTTTATTTTATGAAAAGGATAGACTTTGAAACAGCAGCAAGCGTGATGCGCCAAAAAGCCAATGCAGCGCAGGCGCGCCTCAAACAGGGTGAGAACAAAGCGAGTTCGGCCAAAACAAAAGTGCGCATGGCAAAATCGGCGTTGAAGCAGGCAAAGAAGAGTTTGAAAGCGGCTCGTAAAACCGCGAAGGCTGCCAAGAAAGAGTTGGCTGGCTTGCGCGATGCGGTGGCGCAAAGCGAACAAGCAGCAATCAAAGCCGATAAGAAAGCGGTCAAAGCGCAACGTCAGGCCAAAACGCAAAGACCCCGCAAGCTGGCGACCGCAAAGTCTGCTTCGCAGGCTTCCGTCAGGACGAACGCAACTGTGTCAGCCAAGCCGCCGACGCGGCACAGGCTTGCTACAACGAGCAAGCCTGCCCAGCGCCCAGCAATTTCAAGAGCGCGCTCGGCAGTGAGGACTGGGAGGCCGCAAGGCGCGCCAGTTGTTGCGGCAACCGTGCCCGTGACGACTCCAATTGCGAAGCCGATCCAGTCGGCCGAAGGCAGTTCACCACCCAATACTTCTGGTTGACGCTTCCCGCTGGCTGTTCTCGATGCTATGCGCCCGGATTCCCTGGCGGGAGCGTTTAGTGTTTTACTTGGACCGGCCTAATGCCACTTTGTAATGCACTTACGTTTTTTGGTGTCCGCTGACCTTCCTCAACTCTGTAAATCCTTGATGCACCCACATCAAGGCTTGGTGCCGGTGGTCGGACTCGGACCAAAAAAGCGGCAACTACGACCGAAAAATACATTTTCTGTGAAGTTAGTCAATCACTACTCAGTCACTAGGCAGTCAGTAGGTCTGAACTAGGCGTTTGTGCACAGTTTTGTGCACACCCACCGCCGCCGATGTGGTCTTCTACAGAGGCAGACTCGCTCTGTGCAGTGAACAGGTCGCCCCCCTTGTGACTCCCTCTTCAAAAAGATCGAATCTCTGTAAAATCTGGACTGCATCCGGTGTAAGAGAGACGGCTCGCATAATCCATTTTCAATCGAGCGTACAAGGCAGTGAAAACCAACCGAGAAGGGTCTGTGCGAAAAGGGCGGGACCACGGATTTGAAAAAGAAAAATTAAAATTTTTGAAAGATTGCGTTACATCCACCGTATGGAGGGATGGTTCATGCGATGTAGTTCAACTGGGCCGGAAAGGATTCGAGTGAGTTAGTGAATATTGGTCGTCGAGGGATCGAAGGAACGGAATGATGTTTTCCGGGTTGACATCGTTGCCAAGTCGGAAGCAGAGTCCTGACGATTGTCCATTTTTTCCCTTGGAGAGAAACAAGGATAATGGCATTTGGCTTCCATGTTTGGAGGAGGACGAAGGGTTGATATATTTCCTTACGCTTCTGGAGGCAGTGACTTACGAAACTATTCCTATCGTCGACTCGATCGATTTTGGAGGGGCCGATGTTTGGAAACCAGATAAGACAGACCGAACCCGCCATTTGGGTCCCCAACGGCGGTAGCGCAAATGGCTCACTCACCGTACCCCTTTTCACCTGCCGAAGCCGCTCGGAGTTGTCTTCAAAACCTTCGCTCGGCTACGACTACGGCGCTAGCAACGGCCCCTTAGGTTTCGGTTCGTCGTTAGGCCTCCGGCAGATCACGCGCAAGACAGGCAAGGGCGGGCTCCGCTGCCGCAACACCGATGAGTCTGACACCTTCATTCTTTCCCACACCGAAGATCTCGTGTCGCTCCCGGTGAAGGACGGTGCCGAAATAATTGGCCGAGTCACCGGGCAAACCGCCTTCCAGGACAGGACTGCCCACCACTAAGGACTGCGCATCCAATGAAAGCAGCAAGTATCTTACTGTTCGATTTCAGCGATTCGCTCGAATTGGGCAATACCTTGAAAGGAGAGTTGGTAGCGGGGTCGGAGGGTTCGGTGGTCATTCTTCATGAAAAGTTCAATGGCACCGACATGAAGGAAGCGGCTGAAGAACTTTCAGCAACGATGAACAGCGCTGTGCCAGATTTGCTAATCCTGCTTTTGTCCCCGGCAGCGCAAGCGGCGGCGCCAAGCATTTTTAGTGCGCTGCTTGGACAGAGACACACTTCACCGGTCGTCGCAGTGCCTTGCTCTGACGAACCGGCCATCATCAGTGAGCTTTTTCGATTGGGTGCCAATGACTATTTGGTTCCGCCGTTTCGTCCGGTGGACGTGCGACCGCGCCTCCAGCGACTGCTGGCTTACCATCTCAGTCGGCGAACGCCTTTGGCGAAGGTCAAAGAGTTGTTGGGTTTTCAACAGTTGGTGGGCGAAAGCCCCGCCTTGCTGGAGCAAATCCGCAAGATCCCACAGGTCGCACGCTGTAATGCTTGTGTCTTGATTACAGGCGAAACCGGCACGGGCAAGGAGGTTTGCGCGCGGGCTATTCATTACATGAGCCCTCGGACGGATCATCCTTTCGTCCCGCTGAACTGTGGGGCTATTCCCATTGAGTTGTTAGAAAACGAATTGTTCGGCCACGAAGCCGGCGCTTTCACGAGCGCAAACTCCGCGCAAGCTGGAGTCATCAGCCAGGCGACTGGCGGCACACTGTTTCTCGACGAGATTGATTCCCTGCCTCTTTCTGCCCAGGTCAAGCTCCTCCGTTTTTTGCAAGACAAAGAATATCGCCCGCTTGGATCTCGTAAAACTTCGACAGCCGACGTGCGTATCATCGCCGCCTCCAACGCCCGGATGGAGGAATTGCTCAAGTCGGGAAAGATGCGGCAAGATTTGTTTTATCGGCTTAACGTGCTCCCCTTGCCTCTCCCTCCGCTGCGCCAGCGCCAGGAGGACATCCCTTTGTTGGCACGGCATTTTGTGGCCAAATACGTGGCGGAAAAGGATGGTAAGGCACGTGAGATTGCCCCTGCCGCGCTGCACAAACTCTCGGCCTACGATTGGCCGGGCAATGTGCGTGAGTTGGAAAACGTGATCGAACGGGCTGTTGTTCTCTGTGCTGGAGATGTCATCCAAAGCGCCGAGATCGATTTGCCTTTCCAGGAGGAATGGGTTTCCCGACCGCAGTCATTTAAGCAGCTTAAAGCCAAGGTCGTCGCGGATTTCGAACAGAATTATCTGCTTACTGTGTTAGATCGGTATCAAGGGAACATTGCTCAAGCCGCTCGCGCATCTCAAAAGAACCGGCGCGTCTTCTTCCGGCTCATGCACAAACACCACATCCGCGTGGAGCGAGTGACGACGACCGCAGCCGACAAGCCGGTGATCAAAGTTGTGATCGGGGTGGACAAAAATGTCAGCCCTCGGGCTCGCGCATAACTCGGGGGCGCGGGCGCCTCGCTTAGCCTCGGAGAAAAACAAGGTGGACATATTTGGCCTCGTCTAAGAGCGGGCAGAGCTCAAAATCCGCGATTTTCAGAGGTGGCATCTCCGCTGCTTTTCGGAAGCGTTCACACGGCAATAAAATGGCGAAGCGCTCAGCGAACAAAGGCCGGGGCTCGCTGGCTGATGAGGTTCTACAATACCTCATTGACCATAAGCGAGCGCATGCCACGAAAGGGAACCCAAGTGATACCGTGGAAGGCATTGTCGCGTGGTGGCTGCCGCTACAGAGAATTCAATATGCCATCAATGAAGTTGAGGCCGCTTTACGGGATCTGGTCGTCAAAAAACTTGTCATTGCCCGGAAAATGCCCGATGGGCGACTTCATTACCGAATGAATCCCAAGAAGGAACAAACGATTCGCCGCTACTTCAAGAGGAAGGCCGCACGCCCGATCAAAGGAACCACTCGGTCGTCGAAAGCCCCGAAGCGCTGTTGAGAATCTGATAGTTGAGTCATGGACTTTTGGAGTGAAACAAATTGGCTCGCGATCCTGACCAGGCGCTTCCGCGAAAATCTGGCAGCGACGCGCGTGGCCAGGCACCGCCAGAATGAGACGCTCTGGAATCGCCATCCATAAAACCACCATGACGACGCCGAGCGCAAACTGGAAGCACCTTCACAATGAGATCGCGCTTCTGAAGCTGTGTCTGCTGCACGAGGTGCGTCGTCTTACGCAAGAAAGCGGGGAAAAACAGCCGGACCATTTTCGCGGCCTGGTTCTGAGCGAGCAGGAGATTCTCTCAATTCTTACAGACAAGCCCGATGGCGCCTGGGAAGACTTCAGTTCGGAAATCCGGAAACGGATTGAAGAACTCGATGCAACCTGCATCGCATGTGCCCAATCAGCCAAGTCTCCGTCCACGCTCCAACGCCTTTCGGAAATATTCGATCTCAGTCGAATCGAGCAACAATGCCTCATCCTTTGCCTGGCGGCAGAAATCGAACCCAAATATGCAAGAGTCTATGCTTTCCTCCAGGACGACATCACACGGAAGCTCCCCGTCATGGAGCTGGCGCTTCGGCTCTTCCGGCGCACACCAGAGGAGAGGGTTGAGGCCCGTGTCATTTTTTCCCCGCAGGCGGCGCTGCGAAGAAACAAGCTCATTCAATTTCAGGATATCCAAGACCTGCCGGGCTCTCTTTCGCAAAGATGGATGAAGTTAGATGAGCGGATCGCCGCCTTTCTACTCGAAACTCCCGGGCTTGATTCATCTCTCAGCGGCTGGGTGGAATACCAGCCGCCCGGGGAAGAAAAATCTGCATCCCTGTCCCTGTCTGATGAGTTGTGCGACCGCACAGCGAAACTAGCCCACGCTTGCTTTGCAGGCGGTGAGGCTAAGGTGCGTCCCATCCTGCACCTCTACGGCAAGTATGGAGCCGGAAAAAGGGAGTTGGCGGAGCACGTTTGCGGACTTTTGGGTCTTCCGCTCCTGCTCGCCGATGCGGCTCGAATCCCTTCCTCCTGCGACCGTCAGGATGCCTGGTGGCGCCTGGGCAGGGAATCGCTGTTGCAGCCGGCCGCCATTTTTGTTGACCACTTCGATGACCTTCTCGAAGAAAGCCGAGCTGCCGAGAGAAACACATTCATGGATGCAGCCGGCCTCTTTTCCCCTCTGACATTTCTTGCCGGCAATGCGCCTTGGAAAGGCATTCGACATACTCATCGGAAGCTCTTTCTCAGCTTGGAGTGCCAAGTTCCGGACATGTTAACCAGGATGGCGATGTGGAAACAAATTCTCGGCCAGGTTCGCCACGATTTGAGCGGGGAGGATATCGCCGAGTTGTCTTCGAAGTTCCGCTTCACCGGCGGGCAGGTCGGGGACGCATTCTCAGCCGCGCACAGCAGGGCCGTGTGGATTAGCCAGCCTCCGCCGCCCTTGGGCATGGCGATCATGAACCAGGCGTGCCGGTCGCAGGCGACGCCGAACCTGGGACAACTCGCCCGGAGGATCGAGCCTGCTTATGGCTGGAACGACATCATTCTTCCCGATGACCTGATGGCCCAACTTCGGGAGATAGCCACGCATGTCAAACGTTCTCAGGTCGTGCTCGAGCAATGGGGATTCGAGAGCAAGTTCCCTTATGGCCAGGGCGTCACTGGTTTGTTTCACGGAGGCAGCGGCACGGGCAAAACGATGGCCGTCAGCATCGTCGCCGCCGATCTTGAGCTTGATCTCTACAAAATCGACCTGTCCATGGTCGTCAGCAAGTACATTGGAGAAACGGAGAAGAATCTGAACCGCGTGTTTGCCGAAGCGCAGGCCAGCAATGCCATCCTGTTCTTCGACGAGGCCGATGCCCTCTTTGGCAAGCGTTCTGAAGTGAAGGACGCGCACGACCGTTATGCCAACATCGAGACTGCTTACCTGCTGCAGCGCATGGAGGAGTACAGCGGCGTCGTCATCCTCGCCAGCAATATGAAGCACAACCTGGACGAGGCGTTCGTGCGCAGAATGCGATTCATCCTCCATTTTCCCTTCCCGAACGAGGAGGAACGCGAACGGATCTGGCGGGGCGCTTTTCCCCAGGAGGCGCCCCTCGGCGAGGACGTGGACTTCTCCTGGTTGGCGCGAAAGCTGAAGATCACCGGCGGCTACATCAAGAATATCAGCCTGCGCGCGGCTTTTCTGGCGGCGGATCGAAAAGGCGTTATCAGCATGGACTGCCTGAAGGAAGCCGCGAAGCTTGAGATGGAAAAGATCGGAAAGATAACGGACTTGGCGACGTTTCAGCCTGCCACCGAACCCCATCAGGCAAAGGATACGGCACAGGTGGAGGTGGCATGAGCACAGAGATGAACACCGCGATCAGCGATGTGAGTGAAACTTTGCTCGAGCTTTTGCGCTCGCAGGTGCGGGACACTGTTCCCTCCATTCCCTCCGATTCGATTGCACTCGTTTCTCCAGCCGAGGTCATGCAAACCCGCGGCGTTCTTCTCGGACTGTCACTTTACTCGTTGCTGCCGACAGCCGACTATCGCAATGAGTTGGAGGTTTCCGGTGACAGAGATCGCGGTGAGCCCCGCTCTCAGCCGCTCGATCTCTATTATCTTCTAACTGCCTACCCAGCCGGAGGAGAGACTCCTACCGCGCGCAATCTGGGCGCACAACACGTTCTGGGCGTTGCGATGCGCGTCTTTTTCGAGAACGGAATTCTGACCGGATCCGTTCTTCGTGGTGCTCTTGCGCGCGACCAGGAACTTCGGCTTACGCTGCAGCCGATGACCGTCGAGGACCTGACTCGAATCTTTGGAGTGTTTCCTGATAATGCCTTGCAGACCTCGGTGAGCTACGTTGTCAGCCCCGTGAAGCTGCGTTCGACAGGAACCGTGGATCGTCCCGGCGTGGCTGTTCGTCAAACGGACCTCGATCATGCCATCCCCGTGATGGAGGAGGTGTAAGCCAATGCCCTACACGCGACCATTTGTCACCAGGTTTTTGGTTGGCCATGCCGGCGATTCGAGCAAACGCCGTCTTTTGCTGGCCGTGCGGCCCATTGACACTTTCACGAGCAGGCCGGCCGTTGCTCCGATGCGGGTGGAACTAAAGGAGTTGCCGCATCTTCAGCCGGTTCGCAACCAGAGCGGCTTCTTCTGTTTTGAAGCCAAGGTCGAAAAGGATGAAACGTCTACCTTGGCTGGGGAGTTTACCTTGATTGCAGAGCCGGACCCCGTCGTGGCGAACTGGTTTTTCATGGAGCCACCAACCGGCAAGCCGTGGTCCTTTGAATTCACCCGAAAGGTCACGCTCCCCATGAAGGATCCAGCGAATCCGAATGAGCCGACCCGATGGCCACAGGAGCCGATCCGATGGGCACCGAACCCCTCCTACCCTTTTCCGGAGAACAGCACATTGGTGCGCGGCGTTGTGCAAGGGCCGGGGCAGGATCCACCAAAGCTGCCCGGGATTGTGGTGCGTGCGACCTACAAGCAGACAACGACAGATCCACAGGCCACAAGGCCAACCATCGACCACACCATCGCAACACAGTCCGACGAAAAAGGAGAGTTTGTTCTGTTTTTTCAGGCTTTGCCCGAGCCAACGCAGAAAATCACCGTGACTGCGGTGAAGAACGGACAGCAGATCGAGCAATCACCAGAAATCAAGGAAGGCAAAACGACCAGCAAGGTCGTATTCGCCTTTCCGTAAAACAAACGAGGAGTCCCATGGACGACACAGCCAAAGACCAAATAAAACCCCGAAACTCGGGCGCAGGAGAAGCGCAAAACGGCCAAAGTAAATGCGAATGTATCCCCTACAAACCGAAAAACGATCCCGGTAAAGACCAGCCCATCAGGCGCCTCATCAAAGCTCTCGAAGAAGAACTGGCGTCCTACTCTCAAACCCCGACCGAGGCGACAAAAAAGTTCGCCGACGACCTCAAGGATTGCGACAAGGAGTACCAGGGTCTTGCCGACATCGTCAAAAAATACGAGGAGGCTTACGAGAAGCTCGATTGCATGCTCACGGAGGCGAACAAGAACAAGCAGGACCTCCGCGAGTGGTGCGACGAGAAGGGTGGCAACGAAAACATCGATGAGCTTTGGGAAGAGGAGTACGAAAAAAAGGAGCACGACATCTGTTGCCGATGGATTGAGTTCCGAGAGAAGTTCAATTCCCTTCACGACTGCCCATGGCAAAGTGACAAGACCGCCGAGGAGCTGAAGGAGGACTTCGAAGCCTTCAAGAATTTCGAAAAGACCGTGAAGGATCGACTCACGGAACTGAAGTCGCTCCACGCTAAAGCCGAAGAGCTCCGCGCCAAGGAACGCCACAACTCTGTTTGCGCCATCCTCATCGAGTATTGCGAGCTTTTGCTCAACTTGGGAGTCGTCCAAACCTGGGCCTACCGCCGCGAGGAGTGCGCTGCCAAAGCTCAAGCCCCAAGCCAGGGGGCATCATCCGAACAAGGGACCGAGCAGTCCACGGCGGATCCGTGTCAGGAATGGACTCCCGAGACCTTCCTCGACAAATGGACCCCGGAGTGGCTGAAGGAGAAGCTGAAGGCCGCCCTTCGCGATCTCATTCTCGGCAAGTACGATCGATTCCGGCGCTATCAGTATTGGCTCCAAACCGAAAGCGAAATGAAAAAATGGAAAGAGGAATGCGAGAAATTCCGCAAGAGCCGGCGCGAGGAGTTCATCCAGGAAGCCGAAGACGTTCCAGAGCCGGCTCCCGAGCCCACTCCCACGCCCACTCAACAGTCTCCCGGGCAATCGACTCAACAGTCTGCCGAGCAATCCACTCAACCCTATCCTCAAAAACCTACCCAACAATCTGGTCAAAAGCCGACGCAACAGGCCGCGCAACCCGCGCGGGGGACAGCGGCTTAGCCCAACCGACTAACAGGAAGGAGAAATAACTATGCCTGAGTATCTTTCACCTGGAGTATATATCGAGGAAATCGAACTTGGACCGCGCCCCATCGAGGGCGTCGGCACCAGCACCGCCGGCTTTCTGGGCGAAACCCTCCGCGGCCCGCAGGAACCAAGGTTCGTGTCTGGATTCGAGCAGTTTAAACGCCTTTACGGCGGGTATCTGCCGGTTGACCAATCGACCTTGCCATTCGCGGTGGACGGCTTTTTCCAGAACGGCGGGAAACGTTGCTTCGTAGGGCGGGTCGCAGCCGGTGACGCGGTTCCGATGGTGGCTCAATATGATGGAAAGATCCAGTTCTCTGCCATTGGTCCCGGCGCATGGGGCAACCGTATTGCCGCCAAAATCGAACCTGGGAGTTTGCAGGATCCGAATTTGCCGCCGGCTCGATTCAAACTCACCGTCATGTATTGGGATACGGATCCGCCGGTTAGCCCTCCGGTGGATCCCACGAACCCCGCGTTCATCACGGATCCCAACCGGCGTGATCCGACTCTGCTCGAAGTATACGATAACCTCTCGGCACTGGAGTCTTCGCTCGATTACTTCGAAAAGCGGGTCGCCGCCGGTTCGAGTCTTATTCGCGTGAGAAAGATCGGACCTGACGTTCCTGCTAATTTGCCTCTGACGATGCTCGCAGGTCTGGGACAGCCGGGGACTGATGGTTCCGCGGTCACAGTCACAGATTACGAGGGCAAGGAACTCGATCCGCTCCCGGATGGCACGATTTACAAATCGGGCATCAAGGGGTTCGAGCAGGTGGATGAAATCGCCATCGTTGTCGCGCCGTCTCACGAACGGGTGCCGGATCTCACCAACCGGCTCATCAATCACTGCGCGAGCATGAAGGATCGCTTTGCCGTCCTGCACTCGAATCCGTCCAACGACACTATAACGAACATAAACAACATCCGACCGCCCCAGGACACGACCTACGCGGCTTTTTACTTTCCGTGGATCAAGGTGTTCAATCCCCTCATCAACCGCGACTCGATGATCTCCCCCTCGGGACATATTGCGGGAATATACGCGAAGACGGACATCGAACGGGGAGTGTTCAAATCTCCGGCAAACGAGGTGATCACGGGGTCGACCGGAGTCGAGTTCCAGATCACCAAAGCGGAGCAGGACCTCTTGAACCCACGTGGGGTGAACTGCGTGCGGGTCTTTCCTGCGCGGGGGATACGTGTGTGGGGTGCGCGGACAAGTTCCACTAATTCCCTGTGGAAATACATTAACGTTCGTCGCTTCTTTTTGTTCTTGGGGGAATCGATCGATGAGGGCACGCAGTGGGTCGTCTTTGAAAACAACGACGAAAGGCTTTGGGCGCGCGTGAGACAAACCATCACCCAGTTCCTCATCACGCAATGGCGCAGTGGGGCACTCATGGGAACCAAACCTGAAGAGGCGTTCTTCGTGAAAGTCGATCGCACCACGATGACCCAGGACGACATCGACAACGGACGCTTGATCTGCATCATCGGCGTGGCGGTAGTGAAGCCGGCGGAATTTGTCATTTTCCGTCTGGCTCAGTTCCAAGGCGGATCGGAGATCGCAGAGCTCTAAGCAAAACCAGAGGAGAATCATCATGCCCAGAAAAGATCCATTGAGAAATTTCCGCTTCCGAGTGGAAATAGACGGTATCCAACAGGCCGGGTTCAGCGAAGTGAGTGGATTTGATGCCACGGTTGACCCGATTGACTATCGCGAAGGCACGGACCCCACGCATGTCCGAAAGCTCACCGGACTGACCAAGTTCGGAAACGTCACCCTCAAGTGGGGCGTCACCGACTCGATGCTGCTTCACGACTGGCACCGGCAGATCGTCGATGGCGACATCCAGCGCAAGAACATCGCGATTGTCGTCGTGGACGAATCCGGCGCCGACAAGGCACGTTGGGAGATCGTCGAGGCCTGGCCGAGCAAGTACACGCCAACCACCCTCAATGCCAAAGGTAACGACGTTTCGATTGAAACGTTGGAAGTCTGCAACGAAGGAGTCATTCGCGTGAAATAGCGCGAACAAAGAAAATCCATGCTTATGCCATTCAAGACGGAGATCGAGTTCAGTTTGCCGCGCGGCTTCCTCGATAATGACGGTACGCTGCACAAGGACGGTGTCATGCGGCTGGCAACGGCCGCCGATGAGATCCTTCCTTTAAAGGACCCCCGCGTGCAGGCCAATCCGGCCTACCTCACCATCATCGTTCTATCCCGCGTCGTGACCAGGCTCGGCAGCCTGCCGGACGTGAATCCCAGGATTGTCGAGAACCTTTATGCCGCCGACGTTTCCTACCTCCAATCCCTCTACCAACGCGTCAACACCGATGGAAACGGGACGACGAAAGTGGTCTGCCCGCAATGCGAGCACAACTTTGAAACAGGGAGGAACGGCCTGGGGGAAGCCTGACCGGCTATCCCCTCAACCTGTTGTATGAGGAGATGGCCTTCATTGCGTATCACTTCCACTGGCCGCAGGAGGAGTTGATGACCATAGAGCATCGACAACGTCGGCGCTGGTGCGAGGAGATCTCGCGGATCAACCGCAAGCTGGGCGATGAGCCGCAGAACATTTTCGACATCGGAGACCAGGGCGCGTCATGAGGCCGAAGGATCCATACAAGGCTTTTCGGTTCATTGTCGAAATCGACGGGACCGAGGTCGGAGGATTTTCCGATGCGGCCGGACTGGAGGCCCGGACCGAGACCGATGATTATCGCGAAGGCGGCACGAACGATTACGTTCACAAAATCGCCAAAGAGACCAAGTATCCCAATCTCACTCTAAAGAGAGGCCTCACCGACAAAACCGAGCTTTGGAATTGGCACAAGGACGTCGTAGCCGGGGTAATTCTGCGCAAGACGGTTTCCGTGATTCTGCTCGACTCGCAACGCCAGGAGAAGTGGCGCTGGATCTTCTCCGACGCGTTTCCCGTCAGGTGGTCCGGAAGCGATATGACTGCCACCGGCAACAGCGTTGCGGTGGAAACACTGGAACTAGCCCATCACGGAATGAGGAAACAATGAGCCTGCAACCCATTCCCGAACGAGCGCTCTGCTCGCCCGCGTTTCGCCCTGTCATCAATGCTTCGCTGATTCGTCGTGCCTGCGCTCCTCGGGCAGCGGCATCCTTCGCGAACTGGATCGCCAATCGCTGGAGTCCGGCCGGGGTAAAAAGGCCCTCTCATGCGCGCGTGCTGTTTCGCAAGGAGCGGAAACCGGGGGCGCTGTCCGTGGCCCTCCGCATTTTCGTGCGCCAGGCTCCGGCGCTTCTTCACGAATCGTCGCTGCACCTGGCTTTCTTTCACAATCTCTTGCTCTTGTCGAACCGTCCGAAACTTCATTCCACGCAACCGAACATCCCTGAAGCGCTCCTCAAATTCCATTTCTTTAACCTCCGCCTCTGGGAGAAGACCTTCGATCATCCCCGTGGCCGGTCTGTAGCGCACTCGGCATGCTTCCAGACGCTGAACGCGTCGTTTGTGGGGGATCGAGCGCCCCTCGCCTCGGGCATGTGCTCACAACGCGTTGGCTGGCCCACACGCTGGAATCGCTCCTTCATTTCCGCCGGGGCGGCGGGCCTCACGTTGCGAGCGTCCACAGTCTTCTTCGTCCTGAGCAATCGGCTGCGGCTGACTGTGGTGCTGCCATCCGGAACGGAATCCAGATTTAACTGCCGTCACTTTCTGACTGGCGGCGGCTTTTTTCTCCGCGGCCATGGCTCGGCTTCGTCCCCCCTCGAGTTCCTTGCGATTTCGGGTGGCGCGTCGCGCCTGGTGCACGAAAACTCAACGAGCGATGACGGGGGCACCACGCACCCCACGCCAGTGTCGCTGGCGCCTCCGACCCAGATGAAGTTCCGCGGAGCCGAAATGGCTCGCTGGGTCCATCTGAAGCCGGCCGCCATGGTTTACGCCCGCGTGGAAGGCCCGGGAGTGAAAGCGTTTTCCAGCTTTCTACACGAAGTAAAGAAGTCAATCAGCGAGATCCGCGTGCCAGCCGCAGCATCGGCACCGGAAGTGGACGTCCGACAACTGACACGCCAGGTCTATGGCGAGCTCGAACGCGAGCTGCGCATCGAAAGAGAGCGAAGGGGGCGATAAACGATGTCGAGCAAGAATCTCAAAGTCGCTTTTATCCGTCCGGTGAATGGCCGCTTCAAAGACCAACCGATTGAGGTTTTGTTTAACCCCACGGAGTACTCGATGGAGAAGGGCAACACCTATCAAAGCACGTCGCTTCCCGGTCTGGCCACTCCCGTGACTCAGTTTGTAGCCGGCAACGCGGACACTCTGACCATGGAGCTGTTCTTCGACACATACACCAAGTCATCGAGGCATTCCTCCGTCACGGCCCGAGAAGACGTCCGCAACTACACCAAGAAAATCGCCGCGCTTCTCGATGTGGATCCGCAATTGCACGCTCCTCCGATTTGCGAATTCACGTGGGGACCGCCCATGGGCAGCCCCGACGGAATCCAGTTTACGGGTATCATCGAAAAACTTTCGCAGAAATTTACATTCTTTTTGGACGACGGCACGCCGGTGCGAGCCACACTCAACGTGTCTTTCAAGGAATACAAGACCGTTGAGCAGCAATTGCAGGAGATCGGGTTCGAGTCCGCCGATCGCACCAAGCGCGTGGTCTTCCGCGAAGGCGACAGCCTGTGGCTGTTTGCCAGCAAGGAATACAACGACCCCACCGAATGGCGGGTGATCGCCGACAAGAACGGGATCGACAATCCCAGGCGGGTAGTTCCAGGCACGGAGCTGGAGCTTCCCCCTTTGCCCTTGGGGAGAAAGCCAGGCTTGGCGGTGGCACTTTCTCCTTCGTCGTCGAGGAGGTAAACGATGCCACTGACGATTCCCGACCTTGAGCACAAATACGGAAACTTTTACGTTCCCGTATTCAAGTTGATCGTGAACGGAGAGGACCTGCTTTCCAAACATTTCATCGAGATTGCCACTGTTCAGGTGGACAACACTCTCAAAGGAGCCGATCGCTTTTCCTTTACCGTCAACAGCACATTCAACTTCCAGAATCGAGAGTTTGCCCATTTGGACGACTTGTTTCGCTTCGGCAATTCCGTCGAGATCTACTTCGGATATAAAGATGCCGGCTCACTCACGCTGATGCATCACGGCCTTATCACCGCGGTCCAAACCAGCTTTCCGGCGTCGGGACTTCCTCAGATTAACGTCAGCGGCTATGACCTCTCCTATCGGATGACCAAAGGCAAGCGGTCTGAGAATTGGGACAATAGGAAGGACAGCGAGGTGGTCGGACTGATCGCCAAGGAATACGGCCTGACAGCCGAAACCGAGGATACGCGAGTGACACTGGCCAAGATTGAGCAGAGCCAAGAAAGCGATTTCCAGTTCATCGAGAAGCTTGCCGATCGCAACGGATTCGAGTTCTATACCGTCGGTGAGAAGCGCGGTGGTCAGATCGTTGATAAGCTCCTGTTCCGACCGCCAGCTAATAACTCAAAGGAGGCGGACCTGACGTTAGAATGGGGAAAAGGCCTCGTTAGTTTTTCACCCGAAATCAATATCTCCGAACAGATTAGCAAAGTGGAGGTGCGGGGTTGGGACGTCGCCAAAAAGGAGGAAATTGTCGGGACGGCTCAGGCGGGCGACGAGCCCGGACGCGATCCCAACCGCCGCAGCGGTGCGGAATTCATCAAGGCTATCTGCAAAGATGCGGGCGAGCTGAAGATCCGCATTCCGGTCTATTCCCGAGCCGAGGCGGAACGGCACGCCAAAGCAGTCCTCAAGAAACGGGCTGAACAGTTTGTCCAGGGCAGCGGCGAATCGATCGGACTGCCTGAGATCATGGCGGACAAGAACATTGAGCTTCTCGGATTGGGCGAGAAGTTTAGCAGAATCTACTACGTCGAACAAAGTACGCATACGGTCAGCACCTCCGGCTACCGCACGACTTTCAAAGTAAAGGACACCACTATATGAGCATCCTCGACATTCTCCAGCAGGAGGACAAAAGAGAAGACGGCCGCGTGGAAGGCGTCGCCACCGGTATCGTCACCAACAACAAGGACGACGAAGGCCTTGGCCGCATCAAGGTCCGCTATCCGTGGCGCGAGAACAAGCAAGACAGCTATTGGGCGCGGCCGGCCATGCCCGCCGCGGGCAATAATCGCGGCGTTTTCTGGTTGCCTGAGGTCGGCGACGAAGTTCTGCTCGCTTTCGACAAGGGCAAAATTGAGCATCCCTACTATCTTGGCTCATTGTGGAATGGGAAGGACAAACCGCCGGCCGGCAACAGTGACGGCGAAAACAACACCAGGCTCGTCCGCACTCGCGGCGGACACGAGTTCCGTTTGTTTGACAAGGCGGGCCAGGAAACGGTGGAACTCAAAAGCAAGAGCGGCCACCATCTCTTGCTGGATGATTCATCCGGCTCGGCGAAGATCGAAATCAAAGACAGCTCCGGATCCAACAGGATCGTCATTGAGACCGCCCAGAACAGCCTCAGCATCGAAAGCGGCCTAAGCCTCACGATCAAGTCCAAGACCATCAATATCGAGGCCGGAGCCTCTATGACCCTTAAGGCCAGCGGCACGCTCACCATCCAGGGGGCGCTGGTGAAGATAAACTAGAGGAGGTTCTATGGGACAACCCGCAGCGCGAACCGGAGATCAAACGAGCCACGGAAGCCCCTTGGCGCCAGGCCCTGGCAGCGTGAACGTGCTGATCGGAGGCAAGCCGGCTTGGCGCGCCACATCCGACTTCCACGCCTGCCCGTTGTCGGACGGCCCGAAACCGCACGCAGGCGGAGTGGTCGCCGTGGGCAGCTTAACTGTGCTCATCAACAGCCTTCCCGCTGCGCGGCAAGGCGACCAGGTGGTGGAGGCGAGTGCGCCCAACCCCATCGCTGCCGGCGAATTCACTGTGCTCATTGGATAGGACCGCCATGTCAAAAGCGTTTCTCGGCCGCGGTTGGAAGTTCCCGGTGGGAGTCGATCCCGCCAGCGGCCGTATCGCTATGTCCGCGTTCGAGCAGGACATCCGGGAATCGATCATCATCATCCTGTCCACCGCTCCTGGAGAGCGCGTGATGCGGCCGGACTTCGGTTGTGGGATTCATGAACTGGTATTCGCCCCGATCAGCCGCGCGACTCTCAGTCTATTGGAGAGCCGCGTGCGCGACTCGATC
>Ga0105252_10000320_pt1 | contig 36896 bp, 30 predicted proteins | sample EasRivMeERMZT100_FD_89675 | JGI IMG/M metagenome (GOLD analysis project Ga0105252, IMG submission 89675) | Soil microbial communities from meander-bound floodplain in the East River, Colorado, USA - East River MetaG ERMZT100 | ecosystem: Environmental > Terrestrial > Soil > Floodplain | place... | reverse complement strand
GGCTGGTCTCGCTGCGCCAAGAGTGGCAGCGACTCCAGTGTGTTCGTTGAACCGCCGGATGCGGAACCGCACGTCCGGTGGTGTGGGAGGGCGGCGAGCGTAAGCTCGCCCCCTACCCGATTGCTAGAGCCGCTGGCCCCCGTCGACGTCGAGCACTCGGCCGTTGACGAAATCGTTCTCGAAGATGAAAGCCGCGGTTGCGGCGATTTCTTGCGGCTCGCCCAGGCGCTGGACGGGAATGCCGGCGGCCATCTTCTCCAGGATCTCCGGCTTCATGCTCGCGACCATTTCGGTCTTGATGAATCCAGGTGCGATCGCGTTCACGCGAATGCCGAAGCGCGCCAGCTCCTTCGCCCACACCACGGTGAGCGCTGCGACGCCGGCCTTGGCGGCCGAGTAGTTGCTCTGGCCGAAATTCCCGACGCGCGACAGACTCGAGATGTTGACGAGGCAGCCCCCGTTGCCGAGCTTCACCATGCGCTCGGCGGCTTCACGCCCCGTCAGGAACACGCCCGTGAGGTTCACGTCGATGACGGCTTGCCATTGCGCGAGGCTCAATTTGCCCGTGACCTCGCGATCCTTGGCCTTGATGAGCAAGCCGTCGCGCAAAATACCGGCGTTGGCGATGGCGCCGTCGAGACGGCCGAAGTCGGCCACGACGCGATCGAATGCCATGATGACGTCGGCTTCGACGGCGACGTTGGCCGCATACGTCTCCGCGCGGACGCCAAGAGCCCGGCACGCGCCGCGCACGGCATCTGAACCCGCTGCGTCGACATCGATGAGCGCCAAGTTCGCGCCGCGCTCGGCGAGGGCCAGCGCCATCGCTGCGCCGAGTCCGCGGCCGGCCCCCGTGATGAGAATCGTTTTGCCGCGGACCTGCATGCCGAGCCCCCGCCTGTATCCCTGCCGGTAACGAAAACAAGCGTACAGGTGGTTTCGCTCGATGGCCATAAAGCGCCCCCACCAGGCCAAACTGCGGTATGCTCGCCCGCCCGTCCGGCGAATTGAACCTTGATCTCGACGCTTCGCATGCCGCTAGCCCGATACTTCGATCACCTCGCCATCGCCTTGTCGACCGTTTGCATCATCCACTGCTTAGCGGTGCCGGTCGTCATTGCACTACTGCCCGTGCTGGCACTCACGTGGGGCAGCGATGCGCACTTCCACACGCTCATGTTGTGGTTCGTTCTGCCGACGAGCCTGCTCGGTTTCGCCTTCGGTTATCACGCGCACCGCGGCGTGGCTATCGTGCTGCTCGGCGCCGTCGCGGTCGCCACGCTCGTGTTCGTCGCCCTCTGGGGCCACAACACCTGGGGGTACACGACCGAGACGGTCGTCAACGTCGTGGCCAGCCTGCTACTCGCGGTGGCGCATTGGCGCAACTTTCGCGCTGTGCGGCGGCAGCACGATCACCACTAGGGAGAGGCGACGGCGCCGGTCCGTGTCACGTGGCCGGCCGTCAGCACGAGCTCATTGCTGAAGTGCTCGCGGTGGGCGTGCAAGTGCGACGCACAGACGAGCTGTGTGCCCTCGCCGATGACCGCCGTGAGCATCCGATTCAAGAGCGCCGCCATCGGCGCATCGAGGCCTTCCCACGGTTCGTCGAGCAGCAGCACGCGTGGCCGATTGACGAGCGCGCGCGCGATCAGCACGCGGCGCATTTGCCCGTAGGACAAGGAGCCGAGGGTGCGATCGGCCAGGCCATCGAGCGCAAGCTCCGCGAGCAGCTCGTCGACGCGAACGGCTTCTTCGGCGAGTAGTGGGCGTGTCTGGCCAATGCTCGACTCGAAGCCCGAAGCGATGCAGGCGCGCGCGGTCGACGGATAGCGATACGCGGCCTGCAGCTCCGGCGATAGCCAGGCGATCTGTCTGCGCAGTGCCCAAACGTTGCGTGGATTGCCGAGGGCCGGCCAGGTGATCGTGCTACCGAGGGCGGGGCGCAGTTGCCCGTGCAACAACCGCAGGAAACTGCTCTTGCCCGAGCCGTTCGCGCCCGTCACGAGCCACTGCTCCCCTGGTTCGAGCCGCCAGTCGACGTCGTGCAGCACCTGGCGGTTACCAAGCCAGACATTGGCGCGCTCGATCACGACGAGTGGTGGCCCAGCCGACGCGAGCTCGGCGCGTGCCATGGCCTGCGTCGTGGCCGGACGCGTTGAGGCTCGGGCATTGGCGGGCACGAGGGGTGCTGCCGTCTGTGGGTGCGACTCCGTGGCCGCGATCCGACCGTGCTCGAGGCAGAGGTAGCGCTCGATCATTGGCGGCAGATCCTCGGGGACGTGCGCCGTGCAGACGAGCGTCCGCTCCATGGCCACGCGCGTCAGCATGGCGGCGAGCTCGGCGCGGGCGTCGCGATCGAGCCCGCTGGCCGGCTCGTCGAGTAACAGCACGGTGGGCTCGAACGCTACACCGCGCGCGATCAGCACGCGCCGTTGCTCACCACGTGACAGCTCGAGAAAGCGGCGCTCCGCGAGGTGAACGACACCCAGGCGTCGGAGCACGGCGAGTGCGCGGCTGCGCTGCTCGGCCGCGGGGCGGCGGCGCGGCACATCGGTGCGATAGACGCCCGACAGCACGACGTCGAGCGCCGTGAAGTTCCAGCCAAACCGCGCGTAGCGGTCTTGCAGCTCGTGGCCCACGAGCACGATCTCGCTGCGAGCGCCGACGGCGTCGGTCTCCGTGCCGGCGCCGAAGTCGTAGCGACGCTCGCCGCGGTCGGGCGCCGGCCATGCGGTGCCCGCGATCAAGCCTAAGAACGTGCTCTTGCCGCTGCCGTTGGCCCCGACCACGCCCCAATGCTCGCCGCGCTGCAGCTGCCAGCTGACGGCGTGCAGCACGGACGTCCCGGCGATGTCGACGTCGATACGATCGAAAGTGACTAAGGGCACAGCGGCCATCTGCAGTGCTCGATCCGTTGGTCGCTCCAAAAAGCTGCGCGAGTGTACCTGAGCTAGACTATCAGGCGAGTTGTGAGACGCCGATGAGCAACGTTCTGCCCACGATCGCCGATGTCGCGGATGCGTACGTGCGCCTGCGGGATTGGGTTGTGGATACCCCGGTGCTCGAGTCCCCGGCCTTGAACCGACTGGTCGGCATGCGCCTCTTGTGTAAGGCCGAGTGCCTGCAGCATTCCGGCAGCTTCAAGATTCGCGGCGCCATGAACCGCCTGCTCGAGCTGCGAGCGGAGGAGCGCAGCGACGGTGTCGTGGCATTCTCATCGGGCAATCACGCTCAGGCCGTCGCGTTGGCAGCCCATTGGCTCCGTGTTCCGGCAACCATCGTGATGCCCGCCGATGCCCCACAGGTGAAGATCGACGGCACTCGTTCTTGGGGTGCGGAAGTGGTGCTCTACGATCGCGAGCGCGAGGATCGCGAGGCGATCGCTTGCAAGCTCGCCACCGAGCGTGGCGCGGCTCTCGTGCCGCCGTTCGACCATCCGCTCGTGATTGCGGGGCAAGGCACGGCCGCCCTCGAGCTCGGCCGCACGGCGCGCGTCCGGCACGCCGAGATCGAAGCGCTGTACGTGCCCTGCAGCGGTGGCGGGCTCGTGGCGGGCTCCGCGCTCGCCATCAAATCGGTGTTTCCACACTGCGCAGTGTATGCCGTGGAGCCGCAAGGCTACGACGACACGGCGCAGTCCCTAGCGGCGGGTGAGCGGCGCGTCCTCCCTGCGGGTGCGCCGCCGACGATTTGCGACGGGCTGCGCGCGCCCACGCCCGGCGCAATCACGTTCGCGATCAATCGGCGGGAGCTCGCCGGTGCGCGGAGTGTCGATGACCGCGAGGTGCGCGCGGCGATGGCGCTCGCGGCCGAGCATCTCAAGGTCGTGCTCGAGCCGTCGGGCGCCGCGGCCCTGGCCGCAGTGTTGGCCGGGCCCCCGCCGGGGTTGCGCTGCGTGGCCGTGATCCTGTCGGGCGGCAACGTCGACCTCGAGCTGCTCGCGAGCAGTTTGCGGCCGCCCCGCGACCGGTAGATACGCGCGCGACCGTCTAACGCCAGAATGGCCCATAATGCCGCGTCCGGCTTTTCGGGCTCGCGTTGGGGGAGTTAGCTCCGGCATGCAGTTGCGGCAGATCGCGCGCTTGGATGAGTGGTATCGGTTCGATGAGGCCGGCACTCTTTTCATTACGGGGCTCCAAGCCCTCGTTCGGTTGCTGCTGGCGCAGGGCTATCGTGACCGCCTGGCGGGCCTGAACACCGCCGGTTTCGTCTCCGGGTATCGCGGCTCACCGCTCGGTGGGCTCGATCGCGAGCTGTGGCGGGCGGCCAAGCATCTAGAGGCCGCGCAGATTCGTTTTCAACCCGGCCTCAATGAAGACCTGGCCGCCACGTCGATCTGGGGCGCGCAGCAAACCAACCTGTTCTCGGGTGCGCGATACGATGGCGTGTTCGGGATGTGGTATGGCAAGGGCCCGGGCGTCGACCGGTCCGGCGATGCCTTCAAGCATGGCAACGCCGCGGGCACGTCGAAGTATGGCGGTGTGCTCGCCGTGGCCGGGGACGATCACACCTGCAAGTCGTCGTCGCTGCCGCACCAGAGCGAGTACGCGTTCATCGACGCGATGATGCCCGTGCTCAATCCTGCCAACGTCGAGGAGCTCGTGGAGCTCGGTCTTTACGGCTATGCGCTGTCGCGTTTCAGCGGTTGTTGGGTCGGACTGAAAGTGACGCAAGAGACGGCCGACGCCACGCAGAGCTTCGCGTTGCTGCCGCAAAATTTCGCGATCGTGACCCCCGAGATCGAGCTGCCGCCCGGCGGCTTGAATATACGCTGGCCGGACCCGCCGAACGACCAAGAGTTCCGGCTGCAGCGGCATAAGCTTCGCGCGGCGCTCGCCTTCGTTCGCGCCAATGCCCTCAATCGGACGATCATCGACAGCCGCTATCCGCGTCTCGGCATCGTCACCACGGGCAAGGCACACCTCGACGCGCTGCAGGCGCTCGAGGACCTTGGCATCGATCCGCTGCGCGCCGGGGAAATCGGCGTCAAGGTGTTCAAAGTTGGGATGAGCTGGCCGCTCGAACCCGACGCCATCCGGCGTTTCGCCGAGGGTGTCGAAGAAATTGTCGTGGTCGAGGAGAAGCGCGGCGTTGTCGAAGCTCAGCTCAAGGAGCAGCTCTACAACTGGCAGGCCAAGCTGCGACCGACGATCGTCGGCAAGCAGGACGAGCGCGGCGAGTGGTTGCTGCCGTCCAACGGCGAGCTAACGCCGGCGCTCATCGCGCGCGTGTTGGCCAAACGTATGCGACGGTTTCATTCGAGCACGGATATCGAAGAGCGCGTCCGATTTCTCGAGCAGCAGGATCGGCACTTGCCCGTGTTGGCGGCCGACGTCGAGCGGCAGCCCCATTTCTGCTCGGGTTGCCCGCACAACACGTCCACGCGCGTGCCTCAAGGCAGCCGGGCCATTGGTGGTATCGGCTGTCATTACATGGCCGCGTCGATGGATCGGGATACCGTCACGTATTCGCAGATGGGCGGGGAAGGGGCCACCTGGATTGGCCAGGCGCCCTTCACCTCGACGCCGCACGTGTTCCAGAACCTCGGCGATGGCACTTACGCGCACTCCGGAGTTCTCGCCATCCGTGCCGCCGTGGCGGCCGAAGTCAACATGACCTACAAGATCCTATTCAACGACGCGGTGGCGATGACCGGTGGTCAGCCCGTCGAGGGTCACTTGACGGTCGCGCGCGTCGCTGCCCAGCTCGTCAGCGAAGGTGTGCGGCCGATCATCGTGATCACCGACGAGCCGCAAAAATATGCCGGCACCCACGACTTGCCGCCCGGCGTGCCAGTGCACCACCGCCGCAATCTCGATCGCCTCCAACGCGAGCTGCGCGAGGTGCGCGGTGTCTCGGCGCTCATCTACGATCAGACCTGCGCCGCCGAGCTGCATCGCAAGCGCAAGCACGGCATCGTGCAGGCGCCCGACAAGCGGGTCGTCATCAACGAGCTCGTTTGTGAGGGTTGTGGCGACTGCAATGTCCAGTCGAATTGCCTGTCCGTCATGGCCCTCGAAACGGAGTTCGGGCGCAAGCGGCGCATCAACCAATCGTCCTGCAACCAGGATTTCAGTTGCCTCGAAGGCTTCTGTCCGAGCTTTGTCACGCTGCGCGGAGTCAAGCGCAATCCGCCGCGACCGCTCGCTGCAACCGTGCTGCCGAGCTTGCCAGAGCCGCGGCAGGCTGAGCTCAAAACCGTGCACAACGTCCTGATTGCCGGCGTGGGCGGAACCGGGGTCGTCACGGCCAGCGGCCTGCTCGGCTTGGCGGCGCATCTCGAGGGCAAGCACGTGTTGCAGCTCGATCAGACTGGTCTCGCGCAGAAGTACGGTGCGGTGTTGTCGCACGTGCGGATCGCGGCCGATCCGCAGCGGTTGCACGGCATGCGGATCCCGGCCGGCCAAGTCGATCTGCTGCTCGGCGCCGATCTCATCGTCGCGGCTGGCAAAGAGCCGCTCTCGATGTTGTCGACCGAGCGCTCGGCCATCATCGTGAATACGCACGAGGAGCTGCCGCCAAGCTTCATTCGCGACCGCGATTTCGTCTTTCCGGGCGACAGCCTGCTCGGCAGCCTGCAGGCCGCGAGCCGACCTAACGGCCTGGCGGCGCTCGATGCCACGCGTCTCGCCGCGTCGTTGCTCGGTGACAGCATCGGCGCCAACGTCCTGATGCTTGGCTTCGCGTTTCAACGTGGCCAGTTACCGGTATCCGGAGCGGCCCTGTACCGGGCGCTCGAGCTGTATGGCCGCAACGTCGAAGAGAACAAGCTCGCATTCGATTGGGGCCGATTCGCCGCGCAGAACCAGGAGCAGGTGGAGCGGCTCGCTGCGGCGAAACAAGGTCGTGAGACCACGGACCAGTCCCTGGCCGAGAAGATCGCCCGCCGCGAGGAGTTCCTCACCGCGTATCAGGATCGCGCCTATGCGCAACGCTACCGTGCCCGTCTAGCACGGATCGCCGCGGCCGAGCTTCGTCTGCGCCCGGGCAGTCAGGAGCTCCAGGAGGCCGTTGCGCGTCACTACTTCGCGGTGCTGGCCTACAAAGACGAGTACGAAGTGGCACGCCTGCATACCGACGCCAAGTTCAACGCCGATCTACGGCGCAATTTCGGCGCCGACTTGCGCATGAGCTACAACTTTTCGCCGCCGTTCATCGCCCGGCTGGATCCAGCAACCGGGCGGCCGAAGAAGTACGAATTCGGGCCATGGATATTGCCGGTGCTGCGCGGGCTCGCTAGGCTGCGCTGGCTGCGTGGCACCAAGCTCGATTTCTTCGGCTACGGCGCGGATCGGCGTTTGGAGCGCGACCTGTTGCGCCGCTACGAGCGGTCGCTCGACAAGCTCGTGGCGGAGCTCGACGAGTCGCGTTTCGACTTGGCGGTGAGGCTCGCGTCGCTGCCCGATCAGGTTCGCGGTTACGGGCCCATCAAGCGGGCGGCGGCCGAGCGCGCGTCGGCCGAGGAACGGCGCCTCTGGGAGGCCTGGGCTGCCGCGCCGGCCGCGGCGGTGCCGTTGCAGAGTCGGGCGACGGCTGCCTGAGATGGCGCGCGGCTAACGCAGGCGGCGCCCGGACTCGGCCGCCGTGGCGCAGCGAATGCAGCGATCGGCGAACGGAGATGCCTCTAGGCGCGCCATGGGAATCGTTTCACCGCAGTCCAAGCACACGCCGTAGGTGTGATTCTTGATCTGATCGAGTGCCTTGGCGATCTTGCTGATCTCGACCCGGGCTTCGTTGCCGAGTGCATCGACGACCTCGGCATTCTCGAGCTCTTGTGCTTGCTCCTGCGAATCCGCGCTGCGCCCGCCCGTCAGATTCTCCTTGAGACGTTCGAGGCGGTGCGATAGCTCCGCCTGCTTGGCGAGCAGTTGGGTCTGGATCCGCGCGTACTGGCTCATTGGCTTAATCCCTTGGCGGGTCTTGCGGTTGGTCGGCGGCGCCGTCTAGCATCCCTCGCACGCCGTGGTCGATACGACTGCTTCAGTCGAAGCATAGCTCGTCTCGCCCCGGCGGCGAAGCGGAAGGTGTTTTCATGCGCTTACTCGCCGGCACCAGCGGCTTTTCCTATAAAGAATGGCTTGGCGAGTTCTATCCAGAGAAGCTCCCGGCGAAAGCGATGCTCGAATACTATGCGGGCCGCCTGCCGGTGGTGGAAATCAACAACACGTTCTATCGCATGCCCACGCCGGCCGCGCTCGAAGGATGGCGGCGGCAGGTGCCGGATAGCTTCCGTTTTGCCATCAAAGTGCCGCGCCGGATCAGCCACGTGAAGCGGCTGCGAGGTTGCGCGGTAGAGGCGCGCGCTCTGCTCGGGTCGTTAGTCACGCTTACGCCCTGCCTCGGCTCGCTGCTCGTGCAGCTCCCGCCGTTCTTCAAGCTCGATCTTGCCGCCCTCACGGAGTTCGTCGCCGAGCTGCCGGAAGGCTGCCGCGCAGCGTTCGAGTTTCGCCACCCTTCGTGGCTCACCGCCGAAGTGTTCGATCTGCTGCGGCGGCGCAATTTGGCCTTGGTGCAGAGCGAGAGTGACGATCGCTTCGAGGTACTGCCGTGGACCGCAGACTGGGCCTACCTGCGCCTGCGCAAGGTTAGCTACGGGGACAGCGAGCTTCGCACCTGGCTTACGCGCCTGCGAGCGGCCGGAGTCGCTGAGGCCCAGGTGTTCTTCAAGCACGAAGACGGGGCGACCGGCCCGAAGCTCGCCGAACGGCTGCTGGTGCTGGCGGGACAGCGCTGATCCGCTCACCGACTGGAAGGAGCCGCTCGCAGGAAAATTCCCCCGCCGTGAACCACGTCGTGTTTGGGCCGCAAGGGTGCGCGTACGCTACTTCGGTCGCGCGAATCGTCGAATACTCGCGCCGCGTCGGGTGCAGCAGTAAATTCGGCGGGGTGGCATGGGCGTCAGCAAACTAGTCGTGGCCGCGGACGCGGCAGGTGGATCGTCGAGGCAAGGTCGGGCGCTACGGCAGGCACAGGAGCGGCTGCAGTGCGTGATCGAGCTATCGGCGGATTTCTACTGGGAGCAGGACGAGCACCATCGGTTTAGGGTGTATCGCCCGAGCCGTGAGCCCGATCCGGAGCTCAGCGAGCTCATCGGCAAGACGAGCGCGGAGATCGGCCTCGAGCCGGTGGAGGCGGGACGCGCTCGGCACCAGGCCGCCCTTGAGTCGCACCAACCGTTTCACGACGTTCTCCATCGCTTCGAGAGCACCCGGGCCGGTGTGCGTTATCTGCGTCTCAGCGGCCAGGCGGTCTTCGATCAGCGCAAGCGCTTCAAAGGGTATCGCGGCATCGGACGCGACGTGAGCGAACAGACCCGCGCAGAGCGGCTGCGGCAGCTCGAGCACGAGATCGCGCGCGTTATCGCCGAGACTGAAGACGTTGGCGCGGCTTTGCATAAGGTCATGTGGGCGATGTGCGAGTCGGAGCGTTGGACCGCCGGCACGTTCTGGAGCGTCGAGGAGTACCGGGACGTCTTGCGCTATGTCGCCGGCTGGAGCAGCGGCGATCAGGGCTGCGGTTCTGTGTTCGCTGCCGGCGATCGGCTCCCTAGCTGGCTCCATGGCGGGCCGGTTTGGCTTGGCGATGTGGTGCGTGACACGCGCGGGCAGCTCCATCGTGTCGAAAGCTCCGGTTGGAGCACCGGACTCGCGATTCCAGTGAAAGCCGGTAACACGACGATCGGTGTGCTCGATTTCTACGCGCGGCGGGTCGTTGCGCCGGATCCGCAGTTCCTCCGCGTGCTGCGAACTGTAAGCGCCGAGATCGGTCGCTTCTATCAACGCTCGGTCGCGCTGGAGAAGCTGCGCGAAAGTGAGGAGCGGTTTTCTTCGACCATGGAGCTGGCCGCGATTGGCATCGCGCACGTCGGCGATGCGGGTAGGTTCCTCTACGTCAACCCGCAGCTGTGCGAGATGCTGAACTACACCGAGCAAGAGCTGCTGGCCATGACGGTGAAGGATATCTCGCATCCGGGCGACGTGGATGCGACGGAAGAGGAGCATGCGAAGCTGCGCGCTGGCCAGATCAAGGCGTTCAAGACCGAGAAGCGCTATCTGCGCAAGGACGGCTCGTCCGTGTGGGTGGGGATGACCGTCGCCGTGAAGCGAGATCGCTTGGGCGAGCCACAGTACGAGCTCTCGGTGGTCGAAGACATCTCCGGACGCAAGGGAGCCGAGGAGCGAATCCAGTATCTTGCGACTCACGATGGCCTTACCGGCTTGCCGAATCGTGAGATGTTCGGCCAGGTGCTGACGCTCGCCGTCGAGACCGCGAAGCGCTACGGTCGCAAAGTCGCCGTGCTATTCATCGACCTTGACCGCTTCAAAGTGATCAACGACACGCTCGGTCATGAGGCCGGCGACGTGCTGCTGCGCGAGATGGGCGCGCGCATCCGGGAATGTCTGCGGGCGAGCGACGTCGTCGCGCGGCTCGGCGGCGACGAGTTTGTCGTGCTGCTGCAGGAGATCACCACGCCAGCGCAAGCGAGCGCTGTCGCACGCAACCTGCTGTCGGTGATCATGAAACCGGTCGTTATTCTCGGCCGAGAATGCCGCGTGACCGGCAGCATCGGCATCTGCATCCATCCCGACGAAGGTCAAGACGATCAAGCGGTGATGAAAAACGCGGATATGGCGATGTATCTGGCAAAGGACGAGGGCAAGAACAACTATCAGTTCTTCAGCAGCCGGATGAAGCCGCAATCGATCGAGCGTCTAGCGCTCGAGACGAATTTGCGCCGCGCGTTGGAGTTGGAGGAATTCGCGCTGCACTATCAGGCCAAGGTCCACTTCAAGACCGGCGTGATCACGGGGGTCGAGGCGTTGCTGCGCTGGCAGAACCCGGAGCTCGGGTCTGTGGCGCCAGCGCGGTTCATTCCGCTCGCGGAGGAGACGGGTTTGATCGTGCCGATAGGCAAATGGGTGCTACGCACGGCTTGCGAGCAAGCCGTCGCCTGGCAGGCTCAAGGTCTACCGCGGCTGCGGATGTCCGTGAACCTGTCGATGCGCCAGCTCAACGACGAGGGTCTTGTGCGTGAGGTCCGGTCGGTGCTGGCCGATACGGGCATGGATCCGACGTTGCTCGAGCTCGAAGTCACCGAGAGCACGATCATGCACAACGCCGAGCGGGCCGAGAAAGTACTCACCGCGATCAAGGATCTCGGAGTACGGCTCGCGATCGACGACTTCGGCACGGGCTACTCGTCGCTTGCGCACCTGAAGCGGTTTCCGATCGATACGCTCAAGGTGGATCGTTCGTTCATTCGCGAGGTGTCGAACGACGCCGAGGATCGGGCGATCGCCGAAGCGATCATTGCCATGGGCAAGACTCTGAGCCTCACCGTCGTCGCCGAGGGCGTGGAGACTCCGGAGCAGCAGGCGTTCCTGAGCGGCTGCCTGTGCGACGAAATGCAGGGCTACTACTTCAGCACGCCGGTCGCGGCGCAGGATTTTGCCGAGCTAGTGCGCGGCTACGCGCCTGCGCCGCTTGCCTGACTGCCGAGAGCTGTCGCTCAGTCGGCTCGATCCCGCGTCAGCGCCTTGAAGCGCGAGAAGTGGCGCAGAGCCGCTTGCTCGTCGCCGGTCTGCTGATAGAGCCGCGCCAGATTGAAGTGCACATCGGCCACGCGCGGGTCGAGGCGCACGGCTTCGCGATATTGGTCGATGGCTTCCGTGGTTGCACCGCGGTCTTCGAGCACGACGCCCAAGTTGAAGCGTGCCGTCGGGTGATTCGGCTCGAGCTCGAGCGCCTGGCGATACAGTTGTTCCGCCTCGTCGAGGACTTTCGCCACGTGGCGCAACCGCCCGAGGTTGATCCGCGCCGCCACATGTGTCGGGTCCGCCGCAATCACCCTGCGGTAGGCGACTTCGGCATCGCCGCTGTCACCGATCTGCTCGCTTTCCAACGCGCCCTGAAAAAGCTCGTCGGCGCTTGACGCGGTCCGCAGCGTTCGTTGGACCGAGTCGCGGGCCAGGGGTGCCACTCTTTCGCCGAGCTCGCGAATCGAAAAGTCGAGCACCGCCTGGCCGGACTCGGGTTCCCAGCTGGTGTTGTTGTCGCGCACGGTGACGCGGTCGCCTTCGATCTGGACGCGCACGGCGCTGAGCGGTCTATCGATCGGTAATTGCGTCGCGAGCGCTTGCAGTGCTTTGTTGATGCGCCGCGTCGGCACCTTGGCATCGCTTAAGCCCTTGGCCGTGCGCAGCAGCACGAGATCTTGAAAGGTGAAGCTCACACGGCCCGAAGCGCTCTTCTGCGGTGTGACGATGCCGGAGCGTAGCAGCGCTCGGACGCGCGCGGCGGAAATTCCGAGCAAGTCGGCTACCTCGCGCGTGGAGTACGCCTTCATGGCGCGCTATTTGGCGGCGCGCTTCTTCGCGGCAGCCTTGGGTCGAGCGGGTTTCTTCTCCACCGGCTGCGCGGGCTTGCGCGATGCGCCGGCAGCGAGGCTGGCCTTGAGCGCTTCCATGATGTCGATGATCTTGTGCTCCGGCTCGGCCGTCGGCGCGAGCGTGATGTCTTCGCCTTCCACTTTGCGCTGGATCAACGCCAACATCCGTTCGCGCACCTCGTCTTTGTAGACTTCGGGGCGGAACTGCTCGCTCGCCGCCTGCTCGACGAGCTGGGTGGCGAGCTTGAGCTCGGCGGGTTTGACGCTGGCGTCCTCGATCGGCACTTCGGCGAACGCGCGGAGCTCGTCCGGATAGTGAAGCTGCTCCATCACGAGCCCGTTTTCCATGGGCCGAACCATGACGAGGTATTGCTTGCCACGTGCCGCGTACTTGCCGAGCGCGATGCGGCCCGTCTCGACGAGCACCATGGCGAGCAGCTTGTAGGCGCGAGCGCCGCCTTTATCCGTGCCCAAGTAGTACACCTTGTCGAGATAGCGCCGCTCGATCTGATCCGCTTGCAGGAACTCGACGATGTCGATGGTGTGCGTGGCAGCGGCCTCGAGCGCTTTGAGCTCCTCGGCCTCGAACAGCACGTATTGATCCTTGGCGAACTCGTAGCCTTTGACGATCTCTTCGCGGGGCACGACATCGCCCGTTCGGGACGAGATCAGCTGCTGTTTGACGCGCGCGCCGTCCTTCTTGTGGATCTGGTTGAAGGACAGGGCGGCCTTCGATTCGGCGGCGGAATAGAGCTTCACCGGAATCGACACTAGGCCGAACGAGATGGTCGCTGTCGATAACGCTCGCGCAGGCATGGCCTGATCATATATCCTCGTTTTTGCCGTGACAACAAAAAATATCGGCAAGTTAGAGACTTATCGCGCAAAGCGAAAGGCGGATCGAACCCCAGAGCCCTTCGGCGCGCGGCCCGTGGAGGGCCAGCGGTTCGTCGTCCAGCAGCACGCGGCGCGGCGCATGCACTACGACTTCCGCCTCGAGCATGGCGGCGTGCTGTTGTCTTGGGCCGTGCCCAAGGGGCCGTCGCCGAACCCGGCCGACAAGCGTTTGGCCGTCCATGTCGAGGATCATCCGGTCGACTACGTCAACTTCGAAGGCCTGATCCCGCCCGACAACTACGGCGCCGGCGCCGTGATCGTTTGGGATCGCGGCCGCTTCGTGCCGCTCAAGGACATCGACGAGGGCCTCGTCAAGGGCAAGCTGCTGTTCGAGCTGCGCGGCCACAAGCTCCGTGGCAAGTGGACGCTCGTCAAGACGAAGCGCGCGAAGAGCGAGTGGCTGCTGATCAAGGAGCGTGACGCCTACGCGAATCAGCAAGGGACCGACGACTACCCGCACGACTCCGTGCTCTCCGGGCGCACGGTGGAGCAGGTGGCGGGTGGCGACGCGCGCCCCGACACGATCGCTGCGCGTCTGCGCGAGCGGAAGGCGCCGCGGCGCGAGCTGTTGGCCAAGGATCTGAAACCGATGCTGGCCACATCCGGCAAGCCGTTCTCCGATCCGAATTGGCTGTTCGAGCTCAAGTACGACGGTTACCGCTTGTTCGCGGAGAAGCGCGACGGCCAGGTGACGCTCTACTCGCGCGCGGGCAACGATTTCACGACCACCTTCCCCGAGATCGCGGAGATGGTCGCGGCGTTGCCGTTCGAGCGATTCATCATCGACGCGGAGGTCGTGGTGCTCGACGCCCGCGGCTTGCCGAGCTTTGCGCTGCTGCAAAAGCGCGGGCGCCTGACACGCCGTGCGGATGTGGCGCGTGCGGCGCTCGAGCTGCCGGCCTGCATGTACGCTTTCGATCTGCTGTCCTTCGACGGCTTCGACCTGCGGCCGCTGCCGCTCTCCGAGCGCAAGGCCGCGCTGCGAACGCTGTTGCCGGTCTCCGGCGCCGTGCGCTTCTCGGAGCATTTCGAGGCGCAGGGCGAAGCGCTGTTCGCCGAGGCCGAGCGCATGGGCCTCGAAGGCATTGTCGGCAAACGCGCGGCTTCGGCCTACGCGAGCAAGCGCTCCACCGATTGGGTGAAGATCAATGCCGCGAAGTCCGACGATTTCATCGTGGTCGGCTACCTGCCCCCCAAGCAGGGTGGCAGCGGCTTCGGCGCGTTGCTACTGGCGCAGTACCGTGACGGCACGTTGACCTCTGCGGGTCGGGTCGGCAGCGGCTTCGACCGGCGCAGCTTTGCCGCGATCGAACCGTTGCTCGCCGCGCTCGACAAGGCTGACCCGCCGGCAGCGGCCGTCGCCGAGCGTGGCGCCGTGTGGCTCGCTCCTGGGCCGGTGGTGCAAGTGAAGTTCAAACACCGCACGGCGGACGGTGCGCTGCGTCAGCCCGTGTTTCTGCGACTCAGGGACGACAAAGCGGCCAACGACTGTGTGTGGCAGACCGAGGCAACGGCCCCTGCGGACGATCCTCCGCCGGAGGTCGCGGCCGACGACGCCGGCGATGAGGTGCCCCGCGTCGCCTTCACCAATCTCGACAAGGTGTTCTGGCCGGCCGACGGTTTCACCAAACGCGACCTGATTGCCTATTACGAGGGCATCGCCGAATGGTTGCTGCCGTATTTGCAGGATCGGCCCGTCGTGCTCACGCGTTACCCGGACGGCATCGAGGGCAAGTCGTTTTTTCAGAAGGACGCTCCGGTCTACGCGCCCGAGTGGCTGCGGCTCGAGACCATGTGGAGCGAGCACGCGGAGCGCGAGATCCGCTATTTCGTCCTCGACGATCTGCCGTCGCTGCTCTATGTGGCCAACATGGGCACGATTCCGCTGCACGTGTGGTCGAGCCGCGTCGCCTCGCTCGAGCGCCCGGATTGGTGCATTCTCGATCTCGACCCGAAGGGGGCTCCGTTCAGCGACGTCATCAAGATCGCGCGGCACATTCACGCGCTGTGCGAGGACGTGGGACTCGATACCTTCATCAAGACGAGCGGCTCGACCGGTCTGCACGTGTTGATCCCGCTCGGCGCGCGTTACACCTACGAGCAATCGCGAACCCTGGCCGAGCTGCTCGCTCGGTTCACGGCCAAGTCGTTGCCGGACATCGCGACGATTGTTCGCGCCGTATCGGATCGCGACGGCAAGGTGTATCTCGACTACCTGCAGAACGGCCACGGGCGTCTGCTCGTGGCGCCGTTTTGCGTGCGGCCGCTGCCCGGTGCGCCCGTGTCGATGCCCGTCGAGTGGTCGCAGGTGAATGGGCGGCTCAAGCTCGAGCGCTTCAACATCCGCTCCGCCGCCAAGTGGCTGCGCACGCACGGCGACCCGCTGGCCGGTGTGCTGACGGAGTCGATCGACATGTTGGCCGCGCTCGACGCGCTGACTCGGCGCCTGGCCGGTTGAAAGACTAATTGGCGTGTGGAGCGTACCATTCGCTCGATGTGAGCCGCCGGGGGGCGCGTGTTGTTGCTCGACGTTGTCATGGCGCAAGTGCGCCGCCGCTTCGGTTTGGCGGTGCTCTGCATGGCCGTGCTGGCGTTCGACGCCGGGGCGCAGTCGCTGCCCATCGAGAACATCCAGCTGCGCGGCGACCGGTTTCGCGGGCTGCACTACCGCGAGATGACGCCCGAGCAGCAGGCGCTGCTCTTCAACGTCGTCAACAGCGCGCGAGCCGTCACCAACACCACCGGCAACGGGCCGTTCAATACGCTGCTGCGCAGCCCCGCAGTCGGCGACCTCTCGCAGCAGCTCGGCAACGCCATTCGCTTCTCGTCGGGGCTCTCCGGTCGGTTGCGCGAGATCGCGACGCTCATGGCGGGGCGGGCTTGGACGTCGACGTACGAGTGGTACGCGCATGCGCGCTACGCCGCTGATGAGGGCCTCGCGGCCGACGTCATCGCGGCCATGGCCGAGCACAGCCAGCCCGATCTGGCGACAATGCCCGTCGAAGATGCGATGGTCTGGCGCGTGGCGGACGAGTTGCTCTACACGCGCCGCGTCACTGATGCCACGTACAAGGAGGCGCTCGCGGTGCTCGGCGAGCGGCGCCTGCTGAGCTCGGCGACCATTGCGGCCTACTACGAGTACGTCTCGATGCTGTTGAACGTGGACCGCTACCCGTTGCCGGCCGATGCGCCGCCAGAAGCCGCCCAGGCGGCGCAAGCTCTCTCGAAGCTCAGCGCCGCGGCGTTGTATCGACCGCCGGCCGGTCCCGTCACGCCGAGGCCTGCGATTCCGAACGAGGACACGGAGCGCGCCATCGCGGCGCTCGGCGCGAGCGTCAATCGGGACGAGGAGGTGCCGCGCGCAGCGCGCGACGCGGTTCGCGGCGCAGTGCTGCGTCAATGGAATCGAACCGCACCCGCGCCGGAGGACAGCGTCGCCTACCGTTTCGCCACCGAGCTGCTCGACACGCGCGAGGTCGCGGACGCGACCTTCGCTGGCGCGCTCGAGGCCTTCGGCGAGCGCCGACTCGTCAACCTCATGGTCCTAATGGGACACTCGAACATTCGTTGCGCACAGTTGGCGCTCGCGGGTGCCGACTGTGTGTTGTGACATCACCAGGAGAAAACTAGAAATGAACGTTCATCGATCGCTTTGCCGTGCCGCCGCCGCGTCGTTGCTCTGTGCGGGCACCTTCGTGGCCAACGCGCAAACGGCGGTACCGCTGCCTGCCGACATCAACGCGCAATCCTTGGCGCGCCTGCCGTACATTCAGCGCAAAGACACGGACGCGGGGGCCAAGCGGCTGTTCGACATCTTCGTGCGCACGCCGACGCCGAGTCCGACCGACCAGATCAAGGGTCCGCTGGCGTTCGCTTCCTACAACGTACCGGTCGCCACCGCGCTGCTCGATCTACACGACGGCGCCGTCGGCAAAGGCACGCTCGACGCGCACGTGCGCGAGCTCGCGATCCTCGTGGCTTGCCGCGCGACCAACTACAACCTGGAATGGAATGGCCATGAGCCCGCCGCCGTGAAGGCCGGTGTCGATCCCAAGGTCATCGACGTGGTGCGGCACAACGGCGCGTTGACCGGCGTGCCCCATGCGGACGCCGCGGTGATCGCTTTCGGCCGCCAGCTGTTGGTCGATCGCAAGATGGACTCGGCCACGTTCGCCAAGGCCGTCGAGCTGTTCGGCCAGCACGGCGCCATGGATCTCGTGGCCGTGATGAGCACCTACGCCGTCAGCGGTTTTTACGCGATCGCCGTCGATGAGCACATGCCGGCGGGGCAGCCGACGCTGCATTGATCGGTTAGGGGCCGGGGTGCGGGTGAGAGCTCGCGCCCCGGCGCTCAGTCGCGCAGCGCGAACGCGACCAAGTTGTTACCCGAGATCGTCGCGATGTACTGCTTGCCGTCGATCTCGTAGCTGATCGGCCCGTTGACGATCTGCCCGCCCAAGCTCGCGCGCCACAGCAGCTTGCCCGTGCGCGCATCGAGCGCGTGGAAGTAGCCTTCGCGACCGCCTGTGAACAGCAAATCCGTCGCCGTCGTCAGGATGCCGCTGTCGGTAACGTCGTACTGCGGAAACGTCCAACGCCGCTCGCCCGTGCGCGGGTCGAGCGCGATGACGGCGCCGTGGGCCACGGCGTCGGTCCAGTTGTTGATGGGCGTGCGCCGGCCGATGCCGACCCCGGGCGAGTCCGGCACGGGCGTCACGACGCGGTGGCCGCCGCCGGCGAAGTTGCGGCCCACCTCGAACTCCTGATACTCGCTGCGGAAATACGAGGCGTAGCCCTCCCACGCCGAGAAGTAGAAGAGCCCCGTGCGCGGGCTCCACGAGGGCGAGTACCAGTTGGTGCCGCCCTGGTTGCCGGGCCATGTCGGCGCCCCGGGCGGTTGCGGTGTCGGGATGGGGCGGCCGTTCGCGTCGAGGCCGCTCGCCCAGTTCACTTTGACGAACGGCGTGCCGTTCAAGAACTTGCCCGTCACCCGATCGAGCACGTAGAAGAAGCCGTTGCGATTGGCCCAGAGCATGAGCTTGGCCGCCGCGCCGTTCCACGGCATGTCGACGAGCACGGGAACCTGCACGGCGTCGTAGTCGTAGCCGTCGTTCGGCGTGAACTGGAAGTGCCAGCGCAAGGCGCCCGTGTCGGCATCGAGCGCCACGACCGAGTCCGAGTAGAGGTTGTCGCCGGGGCGTTGCGCGGCATTCCAGTCGGGCCCGGGGTTGCCGATGCCCCAATAAGTGAGATTGAGCTCGGGGTCGAAAGACCCTGTCACCCAGACGGAAGCGCCGCCGTGCTCCCAGTCGTCGCCGCTCCAAGTTTCGGCGCCGGGCTCGCCCGGCGCGGGGATCGTGTTGAAGCGCCACACCTCTTTGCCCGTCTCGACGTCGTAGGCCGCGATGAAGCCGCGAATACCGTACTCGCCGCCGCCGACGCCAACGATGACCGTGTCCTTGATGACGAGCGGGGCCATCGTCACGGAGTAGGCGAGCTTCGAGTCGGCCACTGTGGTCTTCCACAGCGGCTGGCCGTTCTTGGCGTCGATCGCCACGAGATGGGCATCGAGGGTGCCCATGAAGAGCTTTTCGCCGTGCATCGCTAGACCGCGGTTGTTGGCGCCGCAACAAATGCGCTGGTCGGGGGAGTTACTGTAGCGGTATTGCCAAAAAACGCGGCCGGTTTTGGCGTCGAGCGCGAGCACGTCGTTCGGCCGCTGCGTCAGGTACATGATGCCGTTCACGACCAGCGGCGAGGACTGCCATGCGCCGAGCACTTGTCCCTGCAATACCCATTTCTGCTCGAGGTTGCGCACGTTTTGCGGCGTCAGCTGACGCAGCGTCGTGTAGCGCTGGCTCGCGTAGCCGCCGCTGTACGTGAGCCAGTTCTGCGGCTCGCGCGCGGCTTCCGCGATGCGCTCGGGGGTCACCTGCGCATGCGCCGCCTGTGCCAGGGAGAGGACAGCGACGCAGGCGAGGAAGGTGCTCCGTTGATAGCGCCGGTTCATTCTCAAAGGCCTTTCAACGAGGAGAGGTAGGCGATGAGGTCGGCCAACTCCTCCGCGCTCAGTCGGTCCTGATACGACGGCATCGCCGCCGTCGTCTCGACCGTGAGCTCTTGCAAGTCGGCTTTGGCGAACGAGTGGAGCACCTCGCGCTCGTCGATGAGCTGCACCGTGTAGGTGTCCTCGTTGAGTCGTCGACCGCGGAGCACACGGCCGTCGTCCGTCACGATCCGGACGGGCCGGTGAATGGGCAGCAGCGACTCGTTCGGTGTCAGCAGGGCGCGCTGCAGGGCGGCCAGCGTGCGAATCGCGCCGATGTCGCTCAAGTCGGGCGCCAGTCGCGGTCCGCGGCCGTTGACGCGGTGACACGTGGAGCACTCGGCCGCGCTTTCGAATAGCAGGCGACCACGGGATCTGTCGCCCACGCGCACGGCGGCCGAAGCAGGGTCGAAGCCGGCGCGGATGAACGCGACGATCGCAGTCAGCTCCGCGGGCTGCAGCTGGAATGGCGGCATGCCGGTCCCCGGCACTCCCGTGGTGATCACGCGAACGAGATCGGCGTCGGATGAAGACTGGCGGAAGCGGCCGAGCCTCAAGTCGATGCCGGGCACGCCGTCGCCCGTCGCCCCGTGGCAGACCTGACACTGGGGGCCGTATAAGCGCTGACCGGCCTCCACGTCGGCACGGGTGTACTGGCCGTGGTCTTGATCGAGCCCTTGCGCGCCGACCTCGCTGACGCCGGCAACGCCGGCGAGCGCGATCGCGGTAACGGCAAGGGCCGCACGCATCGTCACGTTCGCCCGATGCCCGTGCCGGCGAAGCGGGGGTGCCCCGCCACCGCCAGCCGCGGGCCGCAGACGATCGGGCGGGTTAGTTCACGAACCCTTTCAAACCCTTGAGCGGCAACACGCGGACTTTCTTCGAGGCCGGTTTCGCCTTGAACATCATTTTTTCTTTCGTGAAGGGGTTGATGCCTTCGCGCGCCGGAGATGCGGGCTTCTTGACGACCTTCATCTTGACCAGGCCGGGCAGCGTAAAGAGACCGGGGCCGCGGAGACTCTTTCTGACGACACCGCCTAGTGACTCGAATACCGCGGCGACCTCTTTACGCGACAGCTTGGTGTCCTTGCAGATCTGAGCCACGATTTCCGACTTCGTTGGTGCGCCCACTTTCTTGGCCATTACTCGACTCCTGGTTGTTGATAAAAGCGCAGGCTTAGACCCGCGGCGACATTGCGGCGCGAACCATACCACAAGCACGTGCCCGTGCAGATAGTCCTGTGATTCTAGCGTTCGGCACGCACCGGGATGGCGAAACGTTCGCAGTAGTTGCTGAAGCGGCTGACGAGTGCCGCGCGGCTCAAGCCAAATTGCTCGAGCGCGTAGCGGTGCACCCCATGTTTGTTCTTCGGGTTGATCGTAAGGAAGGCGCTCATCGCCGTTCGGGCGGCAGCCGTCAATGGCCAGCCGAGGAAGTTGTAGACGCGCTCGACGGCGGCGAGTGGGTCATTCTCGATGGCGTCGAAGTGGAGGTCGAGAAACTGTCCGGCCGGCGCTTGGTCCCGCACGGTCAGGAACCGATCGAGCGCGCGCGCCCAACGGTCGGTCCAGTCGGCGGCGATCTGCCGCGGGTTCGCGGCATCGCTGAACGCGCGGCGCAGCACCGTAGCGTGGCTCGCCATCGACGCCATGGCTCGGAGCGGGTCGCGGTGGGTCTGAATGATCCTCGCTTGCGGATAGCGCTTGAGCAGCCCTTCGAGCGCGAACAGGTGCCCCGGCGCCTTCAGCACCCAGCGGTTGCCCGGACGTTTGGCCTGCAGGTGCTGCAGCAGTCGGTGATGGAAGTCGAAGCCGAGGTCCTGGGAAGCGTTCTCGAACCAGTCCTGATACGACGGCACGTTGTGCGTCGTATGGAACTGAATGCTCATGAACGCCTGGGCGGTGATCGCAATGCACTCCTGCGGCAGGTCGGGTGCAATCGGGTGGATGCGCATGAACTCGGGGGCGAGACGATTGGCCCATTCGAGGCGAGTGGCCGTCTGCGCGCGCGCGCGGGCGATGTCGTCGGCCGTGGCCGCGGCCGCGGCCGGGAACATCACTTCCCAGGTCAGCGGCGCGCGGTTGTCGGGATCCTGGCTCACGAGGCCGTGCAGGTGTGTGGTACCCGTACGCGGCAGGCCGATGATGAACACGGGGTCGGCGATCTGCTGCTGCTCGATGCGCGGATCGCGAGCACGCTCCGCTTCGAGACGCAGCAGGTTGTCGAGCAGGCCGACGACGAGCTCGCGCGCCGTGAGGCGGCCGAGCGTCGTGAGCGCCGCTTCGTCGCGGTAGGACGTTAGCAGCCGCTCGAGCGGCTCGGCGAAGTCCCAGGCGCCGAAGTCGCTGAGACCGGCGCGGCGGCACGCGGTGCGGCGCAAGCTCTCGGCGTCGAGAGCGGGCGGCACCATGCCGAAACGGCGCAAGGCTCGGCCGCCCGCGTTCAACGCGCTAACCGCGCCGCTAACGCAACTCTGCGAGAAGCTCATCGGTGGGAGGTGAGGGGTTTGCTACTATTCGACGCAGGAATTGTGGCAGAGGTGCCCGCGAAGCAGCAATGACTCCGCTCGAGATCCAGTCTTTCATCGTCGACGTCCCCGACTTTCCGAAGCCCGGGATCGTATTCAAGGACATCACGCCCCTGCTCGCGAGTCCCGCGGCGTTCCGCGCCGTCATCGACGTTCTGGCCGAGCGTAGCGCCGGCCTCGAAGCCGACGGCATCCTCGCCATCGAGTCGCGCGGCTTCATCTTCGGCGCCGCATTGGCGCAACGTCTCGGCTTGCCGCTGCAGCTCGTGCGCAAGCGCGGCAAGTTGCCGCGAGCCGCGATCACCGTTCGCTACGAGCTCGAGTACGGCTTCGATCAGCTCGAGGTGCATACCGACGCGATCACAGAGGGCGCCCGCTATTTGATCGTCGACGACGTCATCGCAACGGGTGGCACGGCCGCCGCCGTGGCGCACCTCGTGGCGCAACGTGGCGCTACCGTGGCAGCTTGCGTGTTTCTGCTCGAGCTCACGTTCCTGCACGGTCGCGCCAAGCTCGACGGCCTCGACGTCGTCAGCCTGATCTCGTACTGAAGCGGCTCCTCAATAGGAACGATTGAGGATGAAGTCCGACAGCCACAGCAGCCCTTGAGAACGCTCGCCTAGCGTTTGCAGAGCGGTCACCGCGTGTTGCTGGGTTTCGGCGGCACGTCGGCGCGCACCTTCGAGCCCGAGCGTCGACGGATAAGTCGACTTCTCGTTGCTCGCGTCGCTGCCGGCGTTCTTGCCGAGCGTGGCCGTGTCTTGCTCGACCTCGAGCAGGTCGTCGCGAATCTGGAAGACGAGTCCGATCTCACTTGCGAATCGGTCGAGGTTGTCGCGCTCGGTCTTGGTGAAATCGCCGAGCTCGCTCGGCATCATGATGGCGGCGCGAATCAGCCAGCCGGTCTTCAAGCGGTGGATCCGCTCGAGCTCGCGCTCGTCCAAGCGCATGCCCTCGGCGGCGAGGTCCAGCGCTTGACCGCCCACCATGCCGGCCGGTCCGGCGGCGCGCGCCAGCCAGTCGATGATTCGGACCAACCTGTCCGGTCGGGCGGCGAGTGTCGTATCGGCGCAGAGGATCTGGAAAGCCAGGGCCTGGAGCGCATCGCCGGCGAGGATGGCCGTGGCCTCGTCGAATTGCCGGTGCGTCGTGGGACGGCCGCGGCGCAGATCGTCGTCGTCCATCGCCGGCAGGTCGTCGTGCACGAGCGAGTAGGCGTGCACGAGCTCCACGGCGGCGGCGATCGTGTCGAGCGTGTCCTCGGCAACCCCGCCGAGCTCGCCGCTGGCATAGACGAGCAGGGGTCGTACGCGCTTGCCGCCGCCGAGCACCGAGTAGCGCATGGCGGCTTGCAGTTGCTCAGGTACTTCGGGGTCGGCGCGCAGGGTGTCGGTGAGCTTGGAGTCGACTCTGCTGCGATAGTGCTCGAGGCGCGCAGCGAATGCGTCCTTGGAGGCCCGTGTTATCATCGCGGGCCATCCTAACACCGAAATGGCGCGCCCGGCGCGAGCCTTCGTGAGCACCGAATCGAGCCGCAATCATCGCGCGTCAGTCGACGATCTCGCCTACCAGCGGCGTATTCTGCCCGGCGTTTCACGCACGTTTGCGTTGACGATACCCGTGCTGCCCGAGCGGCTGGCAGAGGTCATGACGAACGCGTATCTGCTGTGCCGGCTCGCGGATACGATCGAGGATGACGTCGGACTCGATAACGAGCAGAAGTCCGAGTTCCATGCGCGCTTCGTTGCCGTGGTGAAGGGTGAGGCGAGCGCCGCCGCGTTCGCGGACGATCTCGGTCCACTGTTGTCGGCGCGCGTGCTGGCCGCAGAGCGCGACCTCGCGCAGAACACGCCGGCCGTGATTCGCTTGACGCACAGCTTCTCGCCGGCGGAGCAGGCCGCGCTGACGCGCTGTGTGAGCATCATGTGCCGCGGTATGCCGGAGTTTCAGCGCAACAAGAGCTTGCGCGGACTCGCCGATCTCGACGAGCTAGCCGAGTATTGTTACTACGTGGCGGGCGTGGTCGGCGAGATGTGCACCGAGCTCTTCTGTCTGCATAGCCCAGAGCTCGCCAAGCACCGCGAGGGGATGCTGCGCTTGGCCGTGTCTTTCGGCCAAGGGCTGCAGATGACGAACATCTTGAAAGACATCTGGGACGATCGGCAGGTCAATGCGTGTTGGTTGCCGCGCTCGGTGTTCGCCGGCGATTTCGATCTCGCGCGGCTCGAGGAGCTGCATACCACCGCGGCGTTTCGTGATGGCTTGAACGAGCTGCTCGGCATCGGCCATGCGCATTTGCGCAACGCGCTCGAATACACCTGTCTGATTCCGAAGCACGAAGTGGGGATCCGCCGTTTCTGCTTGTGGGCGGTCGGTCTAGCCGTGCTCACGTTGCGCAAGATCCACCGCAATCCGACCTTCCGCTCCGGCAGCGAAGTAAAGGTGTCGCGGCGCACCGTGAAAGCCACCGTGCTCGCGACCAACCTCACGCTCGTGAGCAACCGAGCGTTGCGCCTGATGTTCGCTCGCGCGGCCGACGGTCTGCCGCTCGCGCGCAGTGCGCTGATCCCGCCCGCCAGCGCCGAGCCGGCCGCTCTCGCCAGGCGTATCGATGTCGTTTGACAGCGGCGCCGCGTCGGCCGCCGCACCGCGCGTCGCGATCGTCGCTGCTCTAGGCGTCGAGCGCGCGAGCCTGGACCGGCAGTTGCCGCTGCGCTCGGCCGAGTGGTCCGTGCTGCAGAGCGGTCCCGGACCGGAGCGTGCCGCGCGCGCGGCCACACAGGCGCTCGCCAACGGTGCCGTCGCGCTGGTCTCGTGGGGGCTCGTCGGGGCGCTCGATGCCGCGCTGGCACCCGGGACCGTCGTCATGCCGCGCCGCGTCCTGCGCGAGGGTAGCGCACCGCGCCGTGTCGACGAGGCCTGGCACACACGACTGACGTCGTTGTCCACGGTCTTCGCCACGAGCGACGGCGATCTGCTCACGGTCTCGACGGCGCTCGACTCGCCGCAGACCAAGGCAGCCGCAGCGGCAGCGACCGGCGCCGTGGCGGTCGACATGGAGTCGGCCGCGATCGCGAGTGTTGCGGCGGAAGCGCGCGTGCCGTTCGTGGCGCTACGTGTCGTCGTCGATGCGCGGGACGATGCGCTGCCGGGCGATGCCGAGGAGTGGATCGACGAGCGCGGTAACCGGCGTTTGGACGCGCTTTTGCGGATCGTGATCAAACCTTCGGAGTGGCCTGCGTTGTTGACGCTCGCGCAGCGATATCGCGTGGCGAGTCGCGTGCTCGTGCGGCTCGCTGGCGTGGTGGCGAGTCGGGGCTTGCTCGGCGCGAGCGCCGCGCTGTCCGACCGTAGGAACTGAGGCGCGCTGTGTCGTCGACGGCAGACGCGATTGGCGCGCGGTTAGCCCGGTGGGTGGGTGGTGTGCTCGCCTGGCCGAAGCTCGTGACCGCGGCGACATTGCTGGCGGGTGGGCTTGCGATCTACTACACGGCCGGCCACCTCGGCGTGAACACCGATACGGCCAACATGATCTCGGCCACGTTGCCCTGGCGGCAACACTTCAATGAGTATCGCGACGCGTTCCCCGTTCGCGACCGCAACCTGCTTATCGTCATTGACGCGGTAACGCCGGCCGCCGCCGAGGGGTTTGCCGCGGCCCTGCTCGGCGAGCTGCGCGCGCGGCCGGACTTGTACCGGGCGATCCTGCTACCGGGTGAGGGCGAGTTTTTCGAGCGCAACGGCTTGTTGTACCTCTCGACCGACGAGCTCACCGTGCTCGTCGACCGCCTGGCTGCGGCGCAGCCGTTACTAGGGCTCCTGCAAACGCGCTTCGACGGGGCCGCCGTCCTCGATGTGGCCACGCTGACGCTCACGCAGGCGCCCTCGGGCGATGCTGCGGCGCTTGCGCCGTTCTATGCGGAGCTCACGCAAAGCATCACGGCGGCCGCGGCCGGCGAGCCGGCACCGCTCGCGTGGAATAGCCTCATTGCGGCCGGTGCGATGCCGACGACACGGCGCATCGTCGTGCTGCAGCCTGCGCTCGCCTTCGATCAGTTGCAGCCCGCCACGGCGGCGATCGCCGGAATCCGTGCCGCCGTCGCGCGGCTCGAAGCCGTACAGGCGGTTCCCGTCGACGTGCGGTTGACGGGCAGTGTGGCCATGGAGCACGAGGAGCTCTTGAGCGTCAGTCGCGGCGCCGGCATCGGGGTCCTCGCCACGCTCGTAATGGTGGCGCTCGTGTTGTACGCCGCGTTGCGGTCGTGGCGTTTGCTCGCGATCTCGCTCATCACGCTGCTCATGGGCCTGTCGTTCACGGCAGCCTTTGCCGCGGTCGCTGTCGGGCACCTGAACCTCTTGTCCGTGGCGTTCGTGGTGCTCAACGTCGGTCTGGGTAGCGACTACGTCATCCACGTGCTGCTGCGTTACAAGGAGCTTGCTGCGCGGGGGCAGACCACCGACGCGGCGCTGGTCGAGACGCTGCGCGGCGTGGGCTCATCGCTCGTGCTCTGCGCCGTCACGACGGCTGCCGGGTTCTACTCGTTCATTCCGACCACCTTCTCCGGCGTGTCGGAGCTCGGGTTGATCGCCGGCACGGGCGTCTTCTTCGGCTTGTTCGTCAGCATCACGTTGCTGCCGGCGCTCGTGAAGCTGTTCGGCGGCGCCACCGGCGAGCATGCGGCCGCGACTTGGATCGATCCGCGCATCTTCGTGCCTTTGAGCGCCAGGCCGCGCGCGGTCGTGGCCATCACCACGGTGGTGATCGCGGCGGCGGTGATCTCGCTGCGCTGGGTCACGTTCGACAGCAATCCGATTCATCTGCGCGATCCAGGGACGGAGTCCGTCACGACGCTGCTCGAGCTGGCCGCGACCGGCGAGGCGCCGCTGCTCAATCTCGTGGCCGTGGCGCCGAGCGCCGCCACGGCGCAGGACTGGGCGGTCAAGCTGCGCACGTTACCGGAAGTTCGTAACGTCGTGACCGTCGAGCAGCTCGTGCCGCGCGAGCAAGCCGAGAAGCTGCGCTTGCTCGAGGATCTCGCTCTGTTGCTCGGCCCGCGTTTCGCGGAGCTGCGCCGCGGCACAGCCGATGCCGCGTCCGTTGCGCGCGCATTGGCGGAGCTCGAGGCGGCCGCGGCGCTCGTGGACGTTGCGCAGCCACTGCACGCCGCCGTCGGCACGCTGCGAGCGCGCCTGATTGCGGCGCAACCGGCCGAACGCGAGGCCGCGCTCGTGGCGCTCGACGGAGCTTTGACGACCGGTCTACCGAACGAGCTCAAGCGCTTGACGGCGGGCCTTCTGGCGATGCCTTTCGATCGCGAAGCCTTGCCAGCGGCGGTCGCCGAGCGTTGGCTCACGAACGATGGCCGCGAGCTCGTCGAGATCACGCCGCGCGACGACGTCAGCGACAACAGCGCGGCGTACCGCTTCATCGCGGCCGTGCAGAGCGTCGTGCCGAAGGCGACCGGACTGCCGGTCGTCTATCAAGAGGCGTCCGCGACCGTGGTTGCCGCGTTCGAGCAGGCGTTGCTGTATGCGTTCGTCATGGTTGCGGTCATCATTTGGCTCGTGCTTCGCGACGTCAAAGACACCCTGCTCGTGATTGGGCCCATTCTCGCCGCGGCCGTCGTCACAGCGGGCCTGACCGTGCTCATCGACATGCCGCTCAACTACGCCAACATCATCGCCCTGCCGCTGCTCGTTGGCATCGGTGTCGACAACGGCATCCACGTGGTGCACCGCATGCGCACCGACTCCGCCGAGCAGTTATTCGAGACCAGCACGATGCGCGCCGTGCTCGCCGGCGGCCTGACTACCGTGGCGAGCTTCGGCAACCTGGCGTTCTCGTCGCACGTGGGCACGGCCAGCATGGGCGTGCTGTTGGCGCTTGGCCTCGGCGTGAGCATGGCCGCTACGCTCATCGCGTTGCCGGCGTGGCTCAAGCTGTTCGCCGCCAGTCCGGCGCGGCGCGTGGCATGAGCGCTGCCGCTGCCCCCAAGCTCGTCACTGGCGCCAACGGGTTCCTCGGCGCGGCTGTGGTGCGCGCGTTGCTGGCCGACGGCGAAGTGGTGCGCGCGCTCGTTCGTCCCGGCAGCGACCGGCGCAATCTCGCGAACCTGCGCGCGGAGATCGTCGAGGGCGACATCACCGAGAGGGACTCGTTGCGCGCCGCAATGCGCGACTGCTCGGCCGTGTTTCACGTGGCAGCCGACTACCGGCTCTGGGTAGCGGATCCCGCGCCGATGTATCGCGCCAACGTCGAAGGCTCGGTGAATGTGCTCGAAACGGCCGCCAACGCCGGCGCCGCGCGCATGGTCTACACGTCGAGTGTTGCGGTACTCGGCATCAACGCGGATCGCACGCCCGCGGACGAGACGACATCCGTGTCCGAGGCCGACATGATCGGCCACTACAAGCGCTCGAAGTTTCTGGCGGAGCAGGCCGTGCGGCGGCGTGCGCGCGAGCTCGGCTACCCGGTCGTCACGGTGAATCCGTCCACGCCGATCGGCCCCGGTGACATCAAGCCGACGCCCACGGGACGTATTCTTCTCGACGCCGCCGCAGGAAGGATGCCGGCATTCGTCGACACCGGGCTCAACCTCGTGCACGTCGATGACGTCGCTCGCGGCCACCTGCTGGCGCATGCGGTCGGTGTGCCGGGGGAGCGCTACATCCTTGGCGGCGAAGACTTTACGTTGCAGCGGATTCTCGAGCTCGTGGCGGCCCAGGTCGGCCGACGGGCGAGTACGATTCGTTTGCCGCATTGGTTCGTGTACCCGATCGCGTTCGCGGCCGAAGGCGTGGCGAAGCTGACGAAGCGCGAACCGCGTGTGACGCTCGATGGCGTGCGCATGTCGACCAAGCATATGTACTTTTCGAGCCGCAAAGCCGAACGGGAACTAGGGTATCGTTGGCGCGATCCGCGGCTCGCGATCGCCGCTGCAGTCGACTGGTTCAAAGCGCATGACTATCTCTGACAAGACGCCAACCGGCACCGGCCGTGCGCGCGCGGGCGCGAATTTCGCGCTCATCAAGTATTGGGGCAAAGCCGACGCGCGCCTGAACGTGCCGGCAGTCGGCTCGATTTCGATCACGCTCGATGCGCTGTGGTCGGAAACGACGGTCGAGCTCGACGCCGCGCTGCGCGCCGATGAGTTCATTTTGAACGACCGCCGGCGGGCCGAGGAGGCGGGCAAGGTGTCGGCGTGTCTCGACCTCCTGCGCTCTCGGGCAGGCGTGCGCACGCGCGCCCGCGTGACGAGCCGCAACAACTTTCCGACCGGCGCGGGTCTAGCCTCCTCGGCGTCGGGGTTTGCCGCGCTCGTGACGGCGGGTGTGCTGGCGCTCGATCTCTCGATGTCGCCGCGCGAGCGCAGCATCGTGGCGCGTCAAGGTTCGGGCTCGGCGGCGCGTTCGATCTTCGGTGGCTTCGTCGAGATGCACGCCGGCACGGCTGCCGATGGCGAGGACAGCTTCGCCGAGCCGCTGCTCGAGGCGAGCGCCTGGCCGCTCGAGGTCGTGATTGCCGTCACGGCCAGCGGTGAGAAGGAGGTCGGGTCGAGCAGCGGCATGACGCGCTCAGCCACGTCATCGCCGTACTACCCGGCCTGGGTTGTCGAGCAACCCGCCGACCTCGCTGCGGCCCGCGCCGCGATCGTCAGGCGCGATTTCGCCGCGCTGGCGGACGTGGCCGAGCGCAACTGCTTGAAGATGCACGCTGCGGCGATCGCCGCGCGTCCGCCCCTCCTGTATTGGAACGGTGCTACGGTGGAGTGCATGCACGCGGTGCGGCGTTTGCGCGCTGCCGGCGTGTCGGTGTTCTTCACGATCGACGCGGGCCCACAGCTCAAGGCCGTGTGTGCCCCGGGCGCCCGGCAGCCAGTCGAGACCGCGTTGCGGGCGCTGCCTGGCGTGCTCGAGGTCCTGACGAGCCAGCTCGGACCCGGCGCGGAGCCCTGCTGAGTGATCGTCGCGCGCGCCCCCGGCAAGCTCGTGGCGCTCGGGGAGTACGCCGTGCTTGACGGCGCCCCGGCGCTCGTCTTGGCGCTCGACCGCTACGCCGAAGCCACCATCGCCGCCAGTGCCGACGGCGTTTGCCACCTTGAGACGCGCGCGCCCCTTCCGGTCGAGCGGCGGTTTGCGCCGGGTACGGCGAGCGGCGCCGGGCTCGTGGACCTCGTCGCGGCAACCGCCTCGCCGCCGCTGGCCTGGCAGGCCACCTTGGACTCCTCGGCGTTCTTCGTCGGCCCGGCCAAGCTCGGCCTAGGCTCGAGCGCCGCGGTGCTCTGCGCCTGGGCTGGGGCCTTCGCGGCCTTTGCCCGGGCCGCCGGCCGGGACCTGCCAGCGCCCGCATTGCCGGCCCTGATCGACCTGCATCGGGCCTTTCAGGGGGGGCGGGGCTCGGGGCTCGACGTGGCGGCAAGCCTGACCGGGGGGGCGATTACGTTCAGTTTGGATTCCTCCGGCCTGGCCCGTATCGGTTCAGTCCGGCTGCCGAACAGTGTAGGATTCGCGGGTATTTTTACCGGCCGGTCGGCCTCCACGCCCGAGTTGGTTGCGCACTATCGGGCATGGCGCCGGGACCATCCGGAGCAAGCGGCGAGCCTCTATCGCCGTTTGGCTGCAGTGGCGGAGTTGGGATGTGCGGCTGCTCGTGGGGACGATCCAGACGCATTCGTCGAGTCAATCGCGGATTACGGCCGCGTTTTACAGAATCTTGGGGAAGCGATCGGTGCAGAAATCGTCACGGCCGAGCATCGGCAGATCGGCGACCATGCCCGCCGCTTCGGCGTGGCGTACAAGGTGAGCGGTGCCGGCGGGGGCGATCTCGGACTCGCCTGCGCGGTGGACCGGGAGGCGCTCGCTGCATTCACGAAGTCGGTAACTGATCGGGGTTTTAACGTGATCAATGTTTCCCTGGCCGAGCACGGCCTCGTCGTCGAGCAGCGCGCCGCAAAGGCTGCCCAGTGAGCGGCGATCGCCTCCGGATTCCGGAGTTCTACAAGCTGAGCGTCGAAGAACGTGTCCGCATGGTGCACGAGCGCGGTCTGATCGACACGGCCGATTTTCGCGCACTAGCCACCGGTGGCCATACGCTCGATCTCGAGTCGGCCGACAAGATGATCGAGAACGTCGTCGGCGTGATGGGCATGCCGCTCGGGCTCGGCATGAACTTGGTCGTCAACGACAGACAGTACGTCGTGCCCATGGTGGTCGAAGAGCCATCGGTCGTGGCGGCACTCGGCTCCGCCTGCAAGCTGATTCGCGCCTGTGGCGGCTTCAAGGCCGAAGCCACGGATCCAATCTTGATCGGCCAGATCCAAATCATCAATCTGCCGGACATGGCGAAGGCCAAGCGGGCCCTGCGCGAACGCAAGCTCGAGATCATCAATCTCGCCAATAGCTTTCACCCGAACATGGTGGCGCGCGGCGGTGGCGCTCGCGACATCGAGTTATTCGTGCATCCGTTGCCGTCGAGCGGCAAGCCGATGCTCGTCGTTCATTTGCTCGTCGACACGCGCGATGCGATGGGCGCCAATCTCGTCAACGGCATGTGCGAGGGTGTGGCACCGCTCGTCGAGTCGATCACGGGCGGCGAGGTGTTCCTGCGCATCCTGTCGAATCTCACCGATCGTTCGTTGGTACGCGCGCACTGTAAGATTCCGCTCGAGCGACTCGCGGGGCGGGGCTACAGCGGTGAGCAAGCACGCGACGGGATCATCGTCGCGTCGGAGTTTGCCGCCGTCGATCCGTACCGCGCGGCCACGCACAACAAAGGCGTCATGAACGGCATCGATCCCGTGGCGATCGCCACGGGCAACGATTGGCGCGCCATCGAGGCCGGCGCCCACGCCTATGCGGCGCGCGGCGGTCGCTACTCGTCGCTGACGGAATGGTGGGCGGACGAGGACGGCAACCTCTGCGGCCGCATCGAGATCCCGATCAAAGTGGGCATCGTCGGCGCGCCGATAGAATCCAATCCTACCGTCGCGTTGAATCTACGCTTGCTCGGTGTGGAGTCGGCCACGGAGCTTGCCCAGGTCATGGCCTCCGTAGGGCTTGCGCAAAATTTCGCCGCGATCCGGGCGTTGGCTACCGAGGGCATCCAGAAAGGCCACATGACGCTGCATGCGCGTAGTGTCGTCACGGCGGCTGGCGCGCCGAAGGAAATCTTCGACGAGGTGCTCGACCGGCTCGTACAGAGCGGCGTCATCAAGGTGTGGAAGGCGCAGGAGCTCGTTGCCGAGGTCCAAGACGAACGCCGCCGCGAGAAACCTGGGCGCAAGATCAAGCGCAGCCAGGAGAAGGCCATGGGTGTGGGCCATGGCAAGGTCATCCTGCTCGGCGAGCATGCGGTCGTGTACGGTCGCCATGCGATCGCGGCACCGATTCCGCTCTCGATCAAGGCTCTCGTCGAGGATTGCGACGAAGGCATCCATTTACTGATTCCGCGCTGGGGTGTCGAGTATCGGCTCGCCAGCAATCCGAACGAACGCCGCTCGTTCGAGCGGCCCGCCGGTGTGGTCCTCGATCAGCTCGGGCTCAGCGGTCGCGCGATGCGCATCGAGGTATTCCCCGAAGTGCCGCGCAGTATGGGCCTCGGCGGCTCAGCGGCGATGGCCGTCGCTATCGTGCGCGCGCTCGACAAACACTTCCGGCTGGGTTTGACCGATGCCCAGGTCAACAGCCTGGCGTTCGAATCGGAAAAGGTCGCCCACGGCAGCCCGAGCGGTCTCGACAACACGCTGGCATGTTATGGCAAAGCGCTCGTGTTTCGTCCCGGTGACCCGCCGCTCATCGAGCCCCTGAATATCCGTGAGCCGATACCGGCCGTCATCGGCATGACGGGCCTCGAGGGCCTCACGGCCAAAACCGTGGGCCGCGTGCGCGAAGCCTGGCAACAAGACAAGAAACTTTACGAGCGCATTTTCGATCAAATCGACGCGCTCACGTTGCGTGGCATCCAGGCGATTCAGGACAATGACTTGCCAACCCTAGGCCAGCTCATGAATATTTGTCAGGGCATGCTCAATGCCTTGCAGGTTTCGACACCCGAGCTCGAGAAGGTGTGCGATATCGCGCGCGGGAGCGGCGCGCTTGGCGCCAAGCTGACGGGTGGTGGCGGAGGTGGCTCGATCATCGCGATTTGCGATGGCGACACCGAGCCGGTCGTGAGCGCGATTCGTGCGGCGGGCTTTCAAGCGATGCCCGTGCGCCTCGGAGCGGATCTCAATGGCGCGTGAAGAAGTCGTGTCCAACGCCAATGAGCAGCTGATCCTCGTCGACCAGAGCGACCGGGAGATCGGCTTCAAGGCTAAGACCGACTGCCATACGGGCAAAGGCGTGCTGCACCGCGCGTTCTCGATCTTCGTATTCAACGGCCAAAATGAGTTGCTGCTGCAGCAGCGGAGTCCGAGCAAGATGCTCTGGCCGAGCTACTGGTCGAACACCTGCTGCTCGCACCCGCGGCGCGGTGAATCGATGGGCGAGGCCGTGTCGCGACGGCTGGCGCAGGAGCTCGGATTTCAATGTCCGCTCGAGTTTCTCTACAAGTTCCAGTATCACGCGCAGTTTGGCACCGTCGGCGCCGAGCACGAGTATTGCTGGGTGTACTACGGCCGTTACGACGGCCCCGTGAACGTCAACGTCAATGAGATCGCGGACTGGCGGTTTATAGGCGTGGATGACCTCGAGGGTGAGCTCGTAGCGGCGCCCGACACCTTCACGCCGTGGTTCAAACTGGAGTGGGTGCACATCAAGGCCAACCACCTCGATGGTATGCTGGCGGGCACCGGCACGGACGGCTAACAGCGAGAACTAGGAGATTGCATGGGTATCCCGGTCGTACAGACCTATCGCATCGCGCGCTACATCCTCGAGCAGAAGCTCAAGGGTAATAAGCGCTATCCCTTGGTGTTGATGCTGGAACCGCTGTTCCAGTGCAACCTCGCTTGCTCCGGCTGCGGCAAGATCGACTACCCCGACGAAATCCTGCGCAAACGGATGTCGGTGGAGGACGCGCTGCGCGCCGTCGACGAATGCGGTGTGCCCGTCGTGTCGATCCCCGGTGGCGAGCCGCTCATTCATAAAGAGATGCCGCAGATCGTCGCGGGCATCATCGCGCGCAAGAAGTTCGTCTACCTATGCACGAACGCGTTGCTGCTCGAGCAAAAACTCGATCAGTACACGCCATCCCCGTATCTCACGTTTTCCGTGCACCTCGACGGCAATCGAGACCGTCACGACGCATCCGTCTGCCGCGACGGCACGTTCGATCGTGCGGTATCGGCCATCAAGGCGGCGCGCGCGCGCGGTTTCCGCGTCACGGCGAACTGCACGTTGTACGCCGGCGAGGATCCGGAGGACGTGGCGAATTTCTTCGATTTCACGAACACGCTCGGCGTGGAAGGCGTGATGATGTCGCCGGGCTACAGCTACCAGCACGCGCCGCGACAGGACGTGTTCCTCGGCCGCCGCAAGTCGAAGGAGCTGTTCCGTTCCATCTTCAAGATCGGCAAGCAACGCGGCAGCAAGTGGCATTTCAACCAGTCGAGCATGTTTGTCGACTTTTTGGCCGGCAACCAGAGCTACCAGTGCACGCCTTGGGCAAACCCCACCTACAACGTGTTCGGTTGGCAGAAGCCCTGTTATCTGCTCGTCGACGAGGGTTACGCCAAGAGCTTCAAGGAGCTCATGGAGACCACGGAGTGGGAGAAATACGGTGTCGGTCGCAATCCGAAGTGCGATAACTGCATGGCGCACTGCGGTTACGAGGGCACGGCCGTCGAGCACACGATCTCGAGCCCGTTGACCGCGCTCGGCGTGTTCCTGTTCGGGCCGCGTCTCGACGGCGAGATGGCGCCCGAGCTGCCGGTGCTGCACTCCGGCGCACCCGGCATTGCCATTCCCGTGGAGCAGATCGGGCGCGTGAAGCGCTAAGTCTGATGCGCGTGCCGGACACGGCCGTCACCGTGTCCCCATGAGCGTGCTCCTCGCGTTCAGCACCCTGGCGTTGCTCGTCTGGGTTCTACTGCTCTTGGCGCCGCACCAAGCCCATCGCCTGCGCGAGCGCCTCGACGCCGATCCGACGGCGCCCGACGATCTTGGCGCCGTGACGGTGCTCATCCCGGCGCGCGACGAGGCCGAAACGATCGGCGCCACGCTCGCAGCGCTCGCCGCCCAGGGGCATGGCCTCGACGTGATCGTCGTCGATGACCAATCCACGGATGACACGGCCAAAGTCGCCGCGGCGGTGGCTCCCCGGCTACGGCTCCGTGTGCTCGCGGGGCAACCGTTGCCGTCCGGATGGGCGGGCAAGCTCTGGGCGCTCGAGCAAGGGCTCGCAGCCGTTGCCCGGCCGTACGTGCTGCTGCTCGACGCCGACATCGAGCTTGCGCCGCACCTGTTGCCGACGCTGTTGCGCGCAGCCCTGCAGCGTGACGCCAGCCTGGTGTCGATCATGGCCGAGTTGCATTGCGCGACGCACTGGGAACGGCTGCTCACGCCGGCGTTCGTTTTGTTCTTCAAGCTGCTGTACCCATTCGCCTGGAGCAACGACCCCAAGCGGCGCACCGCGGCGGCGGCCGGCGGTTGCATGCTAGTGCGCACAGCGGTGCTGCGGGACATCGGCGGGTTTGCGGCCATTCGCGGCGCGCTCATCGATGACTGCACGCTCGCGGCCGCGCTCAAACGCCAGCGGCCGCCGATCTGGCTCGGTGTGAGTCGATCGGTGCGCAGCCTGCGCGTCTACGCGTCGCTCGACGACTTCTGGGGCATGGTGAGCCGCAGCGCCTTCACGCAGCTGCGCTATTCGACCGCCTTGTTGCTCGTGACGACGGCGTTGATGGTGATCGTGTTGTTGGTGCCCGTGCTTGCAGTGGCCCTGACGCCGTTCGTGCGTGCTCCGGCCCCCGCCGTCATCGGCGGTCTCGCCTGGCTCGCGATGGGCGCCGCGTACTGGCCCGTCGTGCGCTTCTATCGACTGCCAGCGTACTGGGTCATGACTCTGCCGGTGGCGGCTGCGTTGTTTCTCGCCATGACGTGGAGCTCGGCTCTGCGCTACTGGCGTGGCACGCGCGCGAGCTGGAAGAATCGAAGTTACGGCCGAGAAAAAATAGGCACTGACCGCGGCGCCGGCGGTACTGCGTGATTGGCGGCCGCCGGCGTGTCACGGTCGCGCAGCGCCACGGGCGCGCGCACCGACAGACGAGAAAGTCGCGCGACCACCTTCCGCGCTGGCGCGCTCGGTCGTGACGGAGCGGCTAGCGCTTTCGTCCTCGAGCCAGGTGTACGCCGGCAGCAGCAATCGCCGCCGCACCGGCGACGGCTGCAGCGCCGGCAACCACCTTGGTCGTCTTGGAGGTCTTGGAACCCTTCTTCTTTTTCTTCTTCGTTTTCGCGCCCCCCGTCAGCTTCGCCTTCGCCTTCGACGCGAGTGCCACTGTCTCGCTGCGTGCGCGAGCGACCACCTTCTTCGCTTTCTTGATGGTCTGTTTGACGGCCTTACGGTTCGTGAGGTCGGTGGCCGTTTCGGCAAGCCGCGCTGCAACGACCTTACCTTCCTCCTGCACGCGCTTGGCTGTCGCCTTAGCGCTCCGAACCACCGTTCCCGTCATATCCTTCACGTTCGCCATGGGTTAGCTCCTTCCGCAATGGTGTGCGCAAATCCCCTTGCGTCGATAGTACTTGCAAACGGTCGGTTCTAGCGACCGTAGCGGTCGCGGCGCGATGCCGGTGGCGCGTTCGCTATACTCGGCCATCCGCGCGAGGAGACGGAACGTATGCACAAAGACTCGCCGTTCGATCGCCGAGCGTTCCTCGGCGACTGCGCGCGATTCGGCGTGCTCGGCCTGTTCGGCAACACGGCCGCGACGCTGCTCGTGCGGGTGGCGGCGGCGCAGACGCCCGTCCCGACGACGGGGACGCACCTCGTATTGCTCGGCACGCAAGGCGGCCCCAACTTCAATGCCGAGCGCAACGAGAGCGCGAATGCGGTCGTCGTCGACGGCCGCGTGTACCTCGTCGACGTCGGTGAAGGCGC
>Ga0105252_10000318_pt1 | contig 37075 bp, 60 predicted proteins | sample EasRivMeERMZT100_FD_89675 | JGI IMG/M metagenome (GOLD analysis project Ga0105252, IMG submission 89675) | Soil microbial communities from meander-bound floodplain in the East River, Colorado, USA - East River MetaG ERMZT100 | ecosystem: Environmental > Terrestrial > Soil > Floodplain | place... | reverse complement strand
GGTCTTGGTCTTGGTCTTGGTCTATTGGAAGTTAAATGATACTGATTAACTTTAGTAATCTACTTATGTACGGATCTAAATCTAGGTCTAAGTCTGGTTCTTGGTCTTGGTCTAGGTCTTGTTCTGGGTATTGGTATTGGTCTTGTTCTATTTCTTGTTCTAGGTCTTGGTCTAGGTCTATGTCTATTTCCATGAGAAGTTAAATGATAAATTTTAATCATATATTTTTGTTTAGTTCTTGGACGGGATCTTGGTCTAGGTCTAGGTCTAGGTCTCGTTTTGGACGTTGGTCTATTTCTTTGACTGAGACTATGTCTGGTTCTAGTTCTGGGTCTAGGTCTAGGTCTAGGTTTGGGTTTATGGATAGGTCTGTATCTAGGTCTTGGTCTTTTTCTAGGTCTAGATCTTGGTCTAAGTCTGGGTTTAGGTCTTTGGCTGGAGCTGGGTCTAGGTCTGGGTCTAGGCCTGGGTCTTGGTATGGGTCTTGGAATACCTCAAGGAAAGTATAGATGATTAAATATCATTACCTACTTTGGTCTGGTCCTAGGTCTATGTCTAGTTTTGGGTTTTGTTCTTGTTCCTGGTATAGATCTTTGCATGGGTCTATTTCTAAGTCTAGGTTTAAGTATGATTCTTGGTCTAAATGTAGGTCTGGTTATTTATATGAATCTGGGTCTAGGTCTAAGTCTTGGGTTTTGCCTAGGTCTAGGTCTTGGTCTACTTCAAGAAGAGTTTAAATGATTAAATTTAATTGTTTATATGCGTTTATTTCTGGTTCTTCTGGTTCTTCTGGGTCTAGGTCTCCCTCTATGTCTTCTTCTAGGTCTGGGTCTTGGTCTAGGTCTGGGTCTGGGTCTTGTTTTTGGTCAAGCTCAAGGTCTTGGGCTTGGGCTAGGGCTTGTTCTGGGTCTAGGTCTGTGTTTTTGTCTAGTTCTTGGTGGGGGTCTTTTTCTTTGGAAGTTTAAATGATACTGATTAACTTTAGTAATCTACTTATGTCTGGATCTAAATCTAAATCTAGGTCTAGGTCTAGGTCTAGGTCTAGGTCTAGGTCTTGGGCTTGGGCTTGGGCTAGGGCTTGGTCTGGGTCTTGGGCTTGGGCTAGGTCTGGGTCTGGGTCTGGGTCTATGGGAAGTTAAATGATTAAATTTGATAATCTACTATCTTGGTCTGGATCTAGACCTAGATCTAGATCTAGGTTTTTGTCTTGGTCTAGGTCTTGGCATGATTTTATAATTATGTCTGGTTCTGGTTCTGGGTATAGATCTGGGGATAGATCTGGGTATTGGTTTAGGTCTTGGTGTAAGTCTGGGGCTTTGTATGGGTCTTGGTCTTGGTGTAATTCTAAATATAGATTTTGTTCTAGGTCTATTTCTAGGACTGTAGCTTGGTCTAGGCCTGCGTTTAGGTTTGGGTCTTTTGGTAAGTTTAAATGATTAAATTTAATGATATATTTTGGTCTTGGCGTAAATATGAGACTACGTCCAGGTCTGGATCTAGGTCTAGGTCTAGGTCTTGGTCTTTTTTTAGGTTTAGATCTTGTTCTAAGCATTTGTCCGTTTCTTGGTCAGGTTCTTTGTTAGGGGGTGCGTATTATTCTTTGGCTAGGTGTGGGTCTACTGAGTTTGGGTCTACGGAAAGTTAAATGATTAAATTTAGTCATATATATTGGTCTAGGTTTTGGAATGGGTCTAGATCTAGGTCTATCTCTTGTTCTAGGTCTAATTATATGTCTAGGTCTTGGTTTTCAATTTTTAATATTTTGTGATTGTTTTATGAAAATGATATTATTTTAATGTAAGAAGGATTTCTTGCATTATTAATTGATTAATAATTATATGGAGATAACTATGTATGAATGTAAAGACTATACGTCTGAAGACGGCGCAACAGGCAACACTCATTATAATGGCGTTCCTAGTGCTTATGGACGTAGAGTAGAAGAGCAGACTCGCATGCAGCCTAAGTATTGTATGCCTGGCGAAGCAGGTGGCGAGATGCGTGGCGAGAAACGTAATGAGCAAGCAGGACCCTAGCAGTGACCAAAAAAAAACGACCTGAGGACAAGGTGAAAACGGGTCGTCCCACTGATTATAATATTGAAATAGCTGCCCTGATCTGTGAAAGGGTGGCTACATCTACTCTTGGTCTTAATCGATTATGTAATATGCATGATGATTTGCCCAGCAAATTTACTGTCAACCTTTGGAGATATCGTCACCCTGAGTTTTCTGCCCTTTACGCACAAGCAAAGATCATACAGGCCGATTTATTAGCTGAAGAATGTCTTGATATAGCTGATGATGATTCAAATGATGCAAAAATTGGACCGGATGGATTTGAGATATGTAATACAGAATTCATTGCTCGTTCTAGACTTAGGATAGACACTAGAAAATTCTTAGCAGCTAAATTGCTACCAAAGCAATATGGTAAAGGTCCTGACGATCAAAAGACAGTTAGTGAAAGTATTGTAGAGAAATTGATAGATAGATTGGTGGAATGATGGGAACTTGTACATATTTAATATGTGATGTATGTAAGTCTATGGTTTTTGTTGGTAAGTCTGGGATTTATGCGGACAATTTTAAAAATACAAGTATTTCCTCTAGTGTTTCCGCTTTCTTACTGCACCACTGGTCTGGTGATTACGGTGAAATTGATAAGGTTACAGATGACACTATATTATGCCATGGTAATTTTATGATAATGAGTGAAAATTTAATTCCTAGTGAAAAATTTCAACATTATAAACAATATAATCAAAGTGATTATGAGCCATGGCATAAAATAGAGAAGGAATATTCAGAATATTGTATGAAATCACCACATGTTAGTAATAACATGGTGAGGGGTATATCTTTAAACCCTGGTCTTGCATGGATTAGAAAAATTAATGATTCGTTTATGAGATTATTTAAGAATGAATAACCATCCATGTTTTTGGTGTTTAGTTGAATGACAAAATATTTCGGTAAAAGGTTTACTGTAGGAAGAGTATGTCTTCCTACAATTGATGGAGAAAATGATCAATTCTTTGCTATTAAAGATACTTTTTATGAACTTGTACATGAATGTATTTCTAATATGGCATTTAAAGTTAATCAAGAATTAATAAAAAATATTGATTATGGAAAGAATCGTGAAAAATATTTTAAATTCACTTTGTCATGCGAGAGCAGAGAAATTATGGAAGACGCAATGACAAATGAATGAAAACATAAAGATAAAATTTAAATAGGCCGTACAAAATTTATGACAATCGCGGCGTGGATAGTGACACGCTATATCCTGTCATCGGATGCAAGCTAGCAATAGAAGGTGCAATTCCTTCCGATTGTCACTCATACTCAACAATGTTGAGAGGCTGTAGCACCCTGCCATAAAGTTGATGTGGTTCCACTATGCGAACATAAATCATCTGTAAGTGCTCTGCGAGATCGGCAGTATTAGAGATTGGAGCCAGTGAGAGCCTGGCATATTATATAAAATAAAAAAAGGAGTTTTTGAAATGGATTGGATAAGTATAAACGATAGACATCCTGAAAATGGAGAAAAGGTTCTTATGACAGATGGAAAAAGACAATGCGTGGCATATTCCTCATTGTCATTTAATACATTGGAATATTCTAATTGTTGTGGTTGTAATTGTGGTTGTGTTTTTTCCAATATGACACATTGGATGCATTTGCCCATGCTTCCGATCAAAGATGGTGACTAATGACCTGGGTAGATATAAAAGATAAGCTGCCGATAGAAAACAATTTTGTTCAAGTTAAATGCAAGACAAATAAATTAATAATTTATGGGACATCAGCTTATCTTAATGAATATGGTGTGTGGATTGGATCTAATTTATTTCCATTAAATTTTGAGGTTACTCATTATAAGGAATCATCTAACAAGAATAATTAAAACATAATTGTTATGTCACTATAAAAAGGAATTTATAGAGAGATGTCTGAAGAAAAACTTATAAGGATTTTGGAATCACTTCCACTTTTTGCTAAAAACTTCTTGGTTATACATGATCGAATTGGAGTTGAACGTAAATTCGAATTTAATCGTGCACAACAATATGTTCACGAAAGATTACAGATACAACTAAAAGCAACAGGAAAAGTCAGAGCGTTAATACTTAAAGGACGACAGCAAGGCGTATCAACTTATGTTCAAGCAAGATATTTTAAGAAAATTGTAACAAAACGTGGTCAAAAAGCATTTATATTAACCCATTTATCAGATGCTACTCGTGCAATTTTTGGCATGACTAAGCGTTATAGTGAAAATCTTCCAGAACTATTCCCACAGCCTGACAAGAAAAATGATAATGCGTTGGATTATGGATGTTTTGGATCAGGTTATCGCGTGGGAACCGCAGGTAATGCTGAGATTGGAAGGTCAATGACTAATCAGTACCTTCATTTATCAGAATATGCGTTTTATAAAAAGGCAGAAGGTATCAGCTTAGGGCTTATGCAAACCGTTGCAGACATGGCCGGTACTGAAATAATTAAAGAATCTACGGCAAATGGAATATCAAATGACTTTTATCTTGAGTGGCAAGCTGCAAAAAATGGACAAAGCCAATATCAAGCCATATTTGTACCTTGGTATTGGCAGGATGAATATTGTATTGAAAATGAAAGTATCGCACTTACGGATGAAGAACATCAATGGATTGCTCGCTTCGGTGAGAATGGATTAAAACCTGGTCATTTAAGTTGGAGGCGATTAAAGCTTCAAGATTTCAAAGGAAACTATGAGCAAAAATGTAGGAAATTTAGGCAGGAATATCCGTTTACAGACGAAGAGGCTTTCTTAAGTTCAATAACAGATACTTTTATACAAGTAGATGATGTTCGCAAAGCTCGAAAAAATAAAGTGGATAGCAAATCAAATCTTGTTATAGGAATTGATCCTGCGCGTTATGGAGATGATAGAACAGCAATAATCAAAAGAAGAGGAAGAAGGGCCTATGATTTAGAAACTCTCTATAATGTCGATACGATGGAACTTTGTGGTATAATTCGTCGTATGATAGATAAAGAACAGCCCAAGAGGGTTTGTATTGACTCAATCGGTATAGGAGCTGGTGTTGTTGACAGACTTCATGAGTTGGGTTATATGATAGTTGAAGGGGTTAATGTGGCTAGGAGAGCCAGTGAACCTGATAAATATGTGAATTTAAGAGCAGAGCTTTGGGATTGGATGCGTGATTGGTTTGTACAAGAAATGGATGTCGAAATACCTGATAGCGATGAGCTGCAAACGGATTTAACAGCGCTCGGGTATGCTCATGATTCAAGTGATAAACTTAAGATTGAAAGCAAAATAGATGCTAAAAAAAGAGGAATGCTTTCTCCTGATACAGCAGATGCTTTGATGCTTACTTTTTATGGTGGGGAATATGTTAGCGAAAGCCAATATCAGGTTAATTATTTGCCTGATAGATCGGCTGGTATGTTGATTTAAATGGATTGGCAGTTAATTATGGTAGAACTGGTTTTTTAAACTTCGTATTTCTATGATTCAGTCCCATCCTGATGCGACTTTTTTGGAGCAATGATTGCTCTTTTTAGTAACAATGGAATGTTGAATGGCAAAATTCAAACCAAAATTAGCCAGAAGTGCCCGCATTGCTTGTGAGAAGTGGCGCGCTTATTTTAAAGAAAATATAGATAAATATCATAGAATGCATTCTTTTGTGCTTGGAGATCAATGGAGCTCCGAGGAAGAAGATGACATGATTAAAACCTTCAGGAAAGTTCCTCTTACTGCCAATAAATTGGCCGCCATGGCCAATTCTCTTCTGGGAGAACAGCAACAAAATACACCTAATATTCAAGTTTATCCAATGACTAATTGCGATGAAAAAGTAGCTCATATTAGGGATTTGATCACCAAAGATATTTTATTTTCAAATAAAACGGATATTGTTTACCAAACAGCGGCTTCTCAAGCCGCTATTGGTGGTTTTGGTGCATTTTGTTGGGGAACTGATTATTCACATAACAAATCGTTTGATTTAGACATTGTATGCTATTACTTTAAAGACGCTACGCGTGCTTATTGGGACGTAGGTTCTGATGAGGTTAATAAAACAGATGGCATATTGTGCGGTTATGTTTCACGGATGACGAGAGCAAAATTTCGTCAAGTTTATGGTAGGGATATTGAAGAAAAAATTGGAAAAACATCAATAGCTGCTAATGAAGAGGAAGTGGCTTTGGCTGTTCAGCCTGAGAAAGGAGAAGATCCTTTTAACTGGTCTGATTCTGAGGCGATAACAGTTATTGATCATTTCGTTAGAAAATACGAAAAAGATACACTATACAAATTATCTAACGGAAGTGTTCTTGATCAGAAAGAAATGGATGAGCTCATTAAAGAATCAAGAAAGATTAATGAGCGAAACCAAATGATGGACATGGAGCAGTTCATCTTGGGCCAAGGATTGGCCCAACCACTTGAGGAAATTAACGAAGGATTTGGGGTCAGTGGAGACCATGATATATTGCCTCAAGAAAATGGAATTGACATCAAAAAACCTATTTATGAAAAAGAGGAAGATGATTTTGATCGTATAACTCTTTGGCAAGATGGGAATATGGTTCGTATAGAAGAAAAGAGACCTAAGAAAAAATATAAAATAATGCATTATAAGATTGCAGGTGATTATGTTCTTGATGAAACGGTCTTTCCCAGCGAGCAGCTTCCTTTAGTGTTCGTTGATAATAAAAGCAGTTATGATAAAAATGGCAAACAATGTTGTCATTCTTTTTTTGATGATGCCGTGGACACGCAACGATACATCAATTATTTAAGAACTCAATCAGCTTATATTCTTAAAGTTAGTCGATATGACCAGTGGATCGGATCTAAAAAGAATGTGTCTAGCTTGGATACACAACGTATATGGCGTGATCCAAATAATACACAAGGTATGCTGCCTTACGACGAATCACCAAGCGGTATCAAGCCTGAACAAATAAGGCCACCTGAGTTATCCGCTTCTCTTTTCCAACAATATCAATTAGCAATTGAGGATTTGTATACCTGCACAGGGCTTTATCCAGCACGCATGGGAAATATGGGAAATAGTGGTGGAGAGGCTTCAGGTAAAGCGATTGATGGCTGGGAGCGCCAAGGAAGTTATGTTACTGAAACGTTCAGACAATCTATTAACAGAGCAATAGCTACTGGAGGTTCTATTGTTAATGAAATGATTCCAAAGGTCTATGATACGCAACGAGTTATTGCTTTGATGACGCCTGACGAAGGCATGAAGAACATAACAATTAATGAACAAGCTGATGATTATGGAGCTCAAGTAAATAACAATATACGGAAAGGAACTTATCAAGTAAGACTTCTTCCTGGACCAAGTTTTGAGGGACAAAAACAGCAAGCACTTAATTCATTAAGAGAGGTTCTGCAGGTCGATCCTGCCGCATTTAATTTGGTTGCTGATTTATATGCTGATAATTTGCCTATGGCCAATAGTCGTGAAATAAAAAATAGATTGAAGACGTTGGTTCCTCCGCAAATTATTGAGGCAGGAAAAACAGGGAAAATGCCACAAGAATCAGGACCTAATCCTGAGCAGCAAGCTATTCAATTGCAACAACAACAAATGCAAATGGAAGCACAATTTAAACAACAACAGATTGAATTAAAGAAAAAAGACCTTGAATTGAAATCACAACAAATGCAAATTGATTTGGAGATAGAACATCAAAAATTACAAGCTGAAGAGATGCGCGTGATGGGTGAAATTGAGGAAGGTAAAATGCGATTCATGGCAGAAACGCAGAGAACAGAAAGTGATTCAGCAATATCTCATGCTGATAATTTGATTAAAATTTTAACGCATAAAATACAATAACAAAGGAGGGAAAGTATGCCTACAACTAGTATTGATGACTTATTAATGGGTGAAAAGACATCTCAACATCCAGAAACACCAGAAAATCAACACATTGAATCCCAAGACGAGCAAGAAGATTATCTTGAAAATGAACCAGAGGATAATGTTATTCCTGAAGAGTCTACCGATGAAGACGATGAGCCAAAAAAAGAGAGCGAAACGGATGAGTACGGAAATTCAAAAGAACCTGAAAATGCGGCCATTAGAGAGCGATTAGCAAGACAAGCAAGAAAGTATGAATCTGAAATCGATGTGCTTAGATCTCAATTAGCGCAACAAGGAGCAAGTCAACAGGTTCAACAAGCTGCAAAAGATTTTGAATATAACCCAGAAAAAGAAGGAGACTGGCAGCAGCAGTTAGCAAGTTTCGTTAAACAAACAGTTAATTCTATGCATCAAGAAGAAGCTAATGCAAGACATCAACATGAAGAAAGACAGACTCAAATGGAATTTGAGTCAAAATTCAGAGAAGGTGTAACCAAGTTTGATGATTTTGCAGAAGTTATTCATGGGCTCTCTTGTGAAATAACAAATCCGATGACATTGGCTACGAGATCAATGAATAATCCTGCCGCTTTTTTATATGCTGCTGCCAAACAACAGCCTCAAGAATTAGAACGTATTTCTAAACTTCGTGACCCCTATGCTCAAATGACTGAAATCGGAAAGCTTGAAGAAAGAATGCGTAGAAATAAACCAACAACTAATGCGCCAAAGCCCTTGGGTCGAACAAGAGAAGATGCAACAATCCCTTATTCTAAAGAAAAGAAAGAAGAAAGTATTGAGGACTTGATAGCCAAGTCTGATGCAAAAAGAATTTCAAAAATGAAAACAAGGGGAAGACGTTAATATTATTAATAATATTTTAAAAAAATTTGACAATATTGAAACATAAGGATTATTATTGAATTGATGTGTAAGGGATTCCATCACCCAATTTAGTAAATAGACGCGTTAATTACTGTCGACCGTCGGACAAATGAAAGTAAGGTGCTCAATTATTGAGCGTTTATTTAATTTGTTCTTCAGGGAGATAGAACAATGGCTAACGTCTTTAGAACCACTCAATACGTCTTGGATGACGTATTTATTCGATTTTGGAACTCATTAAGTCTTGCTCGTACTGCAAACAGAAACCTTGAGGGTGATTTCAAGGACATGCGATTTGCGACGGGGCAGACTCTTAATTACAGATTAGAAGAAAGATATCTCGGCGGTGAAGGTGCTTCGGCTGTGGCTGAAGCAAGAACTCAAATAGTTCGTCCTCTTACTATTTCAAAGCAATTCCATACTATGATCGAATACACAGGATTTAACCTGACTTTCGATCGTGCTCGTGATGAACCCTACCTTGAAATGGCAAACGCACCTCGTGCAAAGCGTCTTGCCAATAAAGTTGAGAAATTCATTGGCTCTGACTTTCAAACAAAAACTTATCAAGCGGTGGGAACCCCTGGAATTCCTGTAGATTTCAATACGATTTTAAGTGCTGATGCGTACATGACAGAGCTTGGAATTCCTGAAGACGGTAAGCGTTATGCAGGGGTTGGTCCTCGAGTCGCTGCTAATTTGTCCAATGATTTATTTGCCACTTTTAATGATACTGTGAATACAGGCGCTTTGATTGATGGTTTTGTAGGTCATTTGTCTGGTTTTGATTTCTTTAAAACTAACTTCTTCCAAAGGCAGATTGCTGGTGCAGGACAGTTATTAGGCGCACCGCCTGCTGGATTCTTGTTAGCAGGAACTGTAACAAATGGTCCCATTTCAAGTGGTAATACCATTTCAGTTACCGGATTGGGACAAGCCCCTGGAACGGTTGTTTTTAATGAAGGTGATATCATTGAAGTGTCTGAGGCATCAGGTGTATTCATGGTTAACCCATTGATTTATGATGCATTATCTCAAAGAGCACAATTTGTTGTAACTAGTCAGGTAATTTCTGTTGGCGGTAATACGGCAGATATTCCTGTTAATCCAACTATTGTCGTCAGTGGACCTCAGCAAAATATTTCAGCAGCTATACCAAATGGCGCTCAAATGTTGCTTAGAGCCAGTCATAACGTTTCTATTGCTTATCATTCTCAAGCGATTGTATTTGCTGCTCCTCCGATCAAGGAACTTCGTGGTGGTGTTGAGGCGGTTACTCGATACAGTGACTTATATAAATTAGCAATGACTTATTCTCTTGGTGCAGATATTCGTAACTACGAGCAGTTAGATCGTATTGACGTTATTTGCGGTGTGGCAATTAACCCAGAGTTTGCTGTTCGTATTTGTTCTTAATAACATAGCGCTGACATTAAAATGTCAGCGCTCCTTCATGAGGTAAGTTTAATGAAAGGTCATTCTGTAACTTATTTGGGAAGAGCGGTAGACAAAAATCATTTTCGTACTTTTATTTATTCTGCTGATGGTTTGCAAAAATTGGTTGAATCCTGGAAGGAATACGAAGATCACATGGCAAGTGGTATTTGGTTTTCTGAAAAAGAAGAATTAATTGTTAATTGTTGTGTTGAAGAAAAACCTAAAAGATCTAAAAAGAATAATAAAATTATTTTGAAAATTGATGAGATTCCATCACATAGTAATGGTGAATATGAATTTGGACCTCATTCGTTTGAAGAGAAAAAATAATGGCTTTGACTGTGCGAGAATTTGTATTTCAAATGTACAGATTAATCAGTGCAGGAAGTCCAACGTCTACATTATACGGAGATGACGAAAAAATTGCGATACGTATTTTAAATCAAATACTACAGTCTTATGCAAGTTCTGGATTGATGTTGACGATTGCTAAAACATTAACTATTCCAATTAATTTGCCTGTAAGGGAAATAATATTTACTGATTCGTTATATGTTCCTCCTGTTGATCCTTCTGTAGTTCAAATATCTCAAGGACGACTAGCTAATTTAAACAACGCATGGCTTGTTCTCAACGGAGTAAATTATCCACTAACTATAAAGTCTAGGGATGAATTTTTATCAGCCTGGAAATATGAACCATTACAGGGTCTTCCTCGTTTTCTTATTACATTTCCAGATACGGTCATTGTAAGAGCACAACTTTATCCAGCGCCAAGTCAATTTTATGATTTTTTTTGCAGAGGAAAATTTCAGCTTCCTTCTTTGACATCCAATGATGATATGAGCTTAGTCCCAGAATATTATCATTTGTATCTTCAATATGCTGTAGCAAAATATGTATCAAAATTTAAAGGAAGAGCAAGTGCTTGGACGTCTGATTTAGAAAATGATTATAGAGAATTAAAAGACAACATGGAATCGGCCAGTGAGGTTAATTTGTCGATTGATGGTGATCAACAATCTTTATTAAATGGTGCATGGCGCGTCATGGCAGGTATTTAATGGCCCAAAATCCTTATGCTGCAACTATAGAAGAATTGCCTATTTTTTGTTATTACGACAGGCAGCGCTTTACACAATTTGGAGCAATGGATTGCGCAAATTGGTATGGGATTTCTGTGGATTCTGGAAAAAAGCAACAAGCACTTTATCCAGCTATGGGACGACAACATGTGCGTTTCCTTAATCAAAATCGATTGATATTTAACGCAGAACCTAGAGCAGAGTTTAAGTCGATTAATTATCTTTATGTGGTTGACGGAACAACTGTTTACCAATTTGATAAATTTTATAACAGGAAGACATTGTCTATAAATGTTGCTTTGGGAGGACCAATTTGGTGGGCAACGCTTGCTGTTGGTTCTATTGTTTATAATATGATGACAGATGGACAGAATATTTTTGTAATCACTGAAAATGGTTCGATGGTTACTTCTGTTATGGTCACTGATCCAAATGCGCCAGGAGGGTCTACAACAGGTGGAAAACCTTTGTATGTTGCTGTGTTTGGAAATCGTTTTGTGGTAAGTGTTGAGGGAACGCCTGATTATTATCTATCTCAATTGAATCTTGCTGGGAATGCAAATACTTACTTCACAAACCCAAGCACAGGCACTGCTTTAAATAATAGAGCTTCTGGAATTATTAGACAATTTGCGGTACTTCATAATCAATTGTACATTATGTGTGATTTTAGCACAGATGTTTGGGCCAACATTCCCACACAAATTACTGTTGCAGGTTTTACCGCAGAATTTCCTTGGAAAATAAATAGTTCTTATAATTTTGATTTTGGAATTTCTGATCCCAACAGTTTATCAGTTGATTTTGGAATGATGGTTTGGTTAGCTAAAAATGCAAATGGTTTGGTGTCTTTTATGATGAGTAATGGACAAAGGCCTGAAGATATTTCATCGCAAGCAATTAATGTTTTACTTGAAAATTCGGTTCACCCTGATTCATTTAATCCTTTTTTAACCTCAGAGGTGGAAGGATTTCTATACCAATATGAAAACACTATATTTTATCGGGCTAGTGCAGGAAAATTTCTTGATTTCGGTGATTTGGATATCTCTGATAATGCTAGTTCTATAGAATATAACTTTGAAACAGGGAAATGGGGTCGTGTTATTGAGCTTAATGGGGAAAGAAATCGTATAAAAAAACATATTTATTTCAATGATTCTCATTTGGTTACTGTACAAGACGATCAGGCCATTTATCAGATGGCAGGTAATATTTATCATAATGAGTTGAGGAATCCAAATCAAAGCGATTCTCAGGCTGATAATGCTTTTTTAAAATTTCCCATGCGTTATGAATTAGTGACCAAGCAATTATTTTTGCCTGATTATTCGGAGTTCATGGATGAGTACGTTGAAATCGATTTTGTCTTTGGAAATAAAACATTTTATAAAAGCAACGCGCCATTTATTAACACACAATTTATTGTTGCGGAAAATAGCACCCCAGAGGTGCCTATTTATATTTTGTCAGAAGATAATAAATTTTTGGTTGCAGATGGCACCAATACGCCAACATTTGATGATAATCATTATAATGATTTATTTAAACCTCATGTTGAGCTTTATTTTTCTGACGATGGCGGGGAAACTTTTTTAGCATCTGGTGGTTTAGAGTTCAGTCCTTTGGGGAATTATAGGTGGCGGATGCGATGGTATGAATTAGGTTGTAGTAGAAATCGTTGTTACAAATTGGTTTGTGTAAGTTCAGCACCGATTGTGATTCTTGGGGCTATTAGAAATACGAAGCGTGTTAGTGGAGGAGCTAATTGATGTCTCTATTTTTTGACAGAGTTGATTCTTCTCCGATCGTAAGCAAAGATTTTGATGCACAATTTTTGCAGTGGCTTTGGGTTTTGGTTGATACACTTAATGAAGATATTAACAAAATACAAGAAGCTTTTAATTTGTTGTCGGCACAAAGTTATACAGCAGTAGAGATTTCTAATTTAAATTTATCTGGTGTATTGGGGAATGGGATTCTGTTGTATGACACAACAAATAACGTTTACGTAGGGAAACAAAGCGGCGTACTTGTTAAATTTACAACTACTGCTTACCCGTAGGAGATAATTATGAGCTGGCTTTCTAGCTTTTTAAATCCAGGAAGGGGTTATGAAAAATCACAGGATACACTTGATCAATATTATAATCAGGCTCAGGGATATTCACAGCCTTATAATCAATTTGGGAAAGAACAATATACTAATTTAAATTCTCTTATTGAAAATCTTATGAATCCTGATTTGCTTCAAAATAAATGGATTTCTGGTTATAAAGAAAGTGATGCTGCTAAAAATGCAGAGGATTTGGCGCAAGAGCATGGTTTAAATGCAGCAAATGCGATGGGTCTTGGAGGATCTAATACTGCATTAGATGCCATCCTAAAAGGTAAGTCTCAGATTTCTATGAATGATCGACAAAATTATCTTAATGATTTGATGCAGAAATATTTGGCTGGAGCTGGTATTTCTCAAGGAATATTTAATCAAGGAGCGAGCTCTGCAGGTCAAATGGGTCAAAATGCAATGAATATGGGGCAAAATTCAGCGCAAATGTCTTATGGAAAAGAAAATGTTGGTGGAAATATGTTGAGTACTTTAATTGGACAGGGCGCTGGACTTGTTGGAAGTGCTCTTGGTGGCCCCATGGGTAGATCATTGGCTAAGAGATGGAATTTGGCGGGGGCTTCATAATGGCATTAGGAATTCCATTGCCAGGAGATATGGCAGAAACATTAAGACGAGGAGTTGATACAGGAAGTAGTATGTATTCCCGTATTATGCAGCCCATACTTGAGAGAGAACGCCAAAAGCAGGCTGAGAAAAATTTCATGCGTAGTCAAAACCAAGCTAACGAGCATTTTATGCAACAAATGGCTCTCAGGAAAGCTGGTCTTGCGCAATCAGGAGCCAATTCGGATTTGCAGAGAAGGATTTTGGAAGAGAATCTATTGGGTTTGCAGCATAGAAATGATCCAATGTATGAATTTAACCAATTCAAAGCACTGCAAGATATGATTACCGGGGGCGGAATGGGTGGAGGTCGATCACCAGCGGAACCTCAACAACCCGCTCCAGCCCAAGAAATGGGTGAGGGGATGGGTATGTTTTCGCCTCAAGGAATGCAGGAAGCACAGAAAGCACCCTCTGTCACCGCATCTGCGGCAGGGGATACCGCAGATGCGGTGGGTGGAGTAAGCCTTGATGCGCTACGCCAAAACCCTTTATTGCGTGGATTTTTTAAGCATAAATTTGGTTACGACCCCATTGCTATGCCTCAAACGCCAGAAGACAAGCGGGCGGCATCGCTTGATTTGTTCCAACAAAAAGAGAACATCAAAAAGCAAAATAAAGGTGGTGATATACCAACCAATACCGTTTTGACTCAAAACCAGCAAGCCATACAGGGCATTAAAACCGTAATTCCTATGCTTGATGAGCTGATCAAGAACCCTAAAAGCGTATATGGCCCGACTGATTTTAGCCCATCCAAGAAGGCGGCTTATAACGCAAAAACAAGCGGCATGATTGATACCTTGGTGGCAGCGCAATCCTTGCCTAAAGTGCAGGCCAGTATTGATTTGGTTGAACAGCAAATACGCCGTGCAACCAACGAATCAGTAGACAGCTATATTAAGCGCTTAAAGGATTTGAGAAAGGACTTAGTGAATCGCCAAGGTCGCGCTAAATCAGTCTTGGAAAATCGAAAGGTAGATACAGGCGCGAGAGATGACTTTTCGAATATGTCCGATGAAGAGTTACGACAAATTGCAGGGGGTGGCTAATGTCTATAACACCTGATCAAGCGCGTGCTGAGTTAGCTCGCAGAGAGATTGCTAGGAGACAGCAAGAGACTGAACCTGAAGACAATGAGAACCTATTTCAAAAAGTAGTACGATATGGGATTAAAGATCCTGCCATTGGATTACTAAATATGGGGCGTGAATTCGCTAATCTGCCACATAAGGTATCAGGAGGTTATATTCCTGAGTTTTCACCCTCTGAATTTAATTTTGGTAAAGCTTTAGGCGTTGAAAATCCAGAAGAATGGGATAATTTGATTCAAGGAATAACCCAAATTGCTCCAGCGTTTGCTCTGCGAGGAGCTAATATAGGACGTACTGGTAGGGCTCTTGAATCCATTCCAAAGGTGGGTAAATATTTATCAAAAGCCTTATCTGATGCTATACCACAGGCTTTATTCGGGGCAGCTCAAGCTCCTCATGATTCAATCAAGTCGGGCGCTGAATCTGGCGCCACTATGGCGCCACTTAGTATTTTATCTCAAATGATGCAGGGAACAAGCCCTACGATGCGAGCTTTAGCAAAAACCGGAATGGGAGTTGGAGGTGCTTATTTAGGTCATCAAGGAGCGAAAGCAGTGGGATTTGGTGATACAGGTGCAGATATCGCTGCAATTCTTGGTGGTGCTTTGGGTAGCCGTGGATTTGGCACTAAAAAGGAGATGATGGAGAAATTAACCCAGGGCGTCCATCCTGATATAGCGAATAAACGAATTAAACTTGCAAATAAGCTTGGACTTTATTATTTAACACCTGCAGAGGCCGGAGTTAGTCCTTGGGCTGCAAAACAACAAGGGAAGCTTGGTCGTACTGAAGAAGGTGGAAAAATGCTTTATGAGCGTGGAATACAGCGCCAAAATAGTGAGAAAGCGGCCATTGAAAAAACTTTAGAACAAATTTATTCGCCAGGTCGCATGGATAGCAAGATAGATGAAGCCTATAAAGCTATTAATGAGGTAAATTTGCCACAAGAATTCCCTCTTCAGTATAAAGATAATGAAATTATCAAAGAAGCTAAAAAACTTGTTGAAAATACTCCTGCTTATAAAGAGAGCTTAAAATCTTTAATGCCTAAAAATGTTAAACTTGATCTTGGGCAAACTGATCCACAGGCTACGAGTTTAGTGTATTGGGATCATGTTAAACGTGCTATGGATGATATGGTGGCCAAGGCCGAGCGTGCTGGAAACAATAACGAAGCACGAATTATATCTAATACTAGACGTGATATGCGTAATAAAATGGATGAGGCATTCCCTGAGTATAAAGAGGCCAGATCATTGTATGAACGAAAAATGGTTCGTGAAACACTTGAAAAAACCTTTGACCGAAAAGCCATGAATGGCACAAACTTTTATAGGGCCTTGGAATCTGATAAAAAGTTCAATGAAATATCAAAGCACTTAAAAAATGCCCCTGAAGCCTTGGAAAACCTAAAGGCTATGCGAGAATTGTTCAAGGACTTAACGGGGCCGCCAACCATTAAAACAGCCAAAGGAACTGAAGAACGAGGCATGAACCAGGATAGAAACCCTGGAAGCTATATGGAGCATTTATTAGAACATGCATTTACAAAAGGGGTTAAAGATGAAGATGCCATTAAATTTATTACAAGCAAGGATTGGGGAAAACAGCTTAAAGAAATAAACAAGATTTCAGACAAGCATTTAAAATCGGTAGCCTTTGGATTAATGTTATCTAAAGGAGTATCACAAGCGGCGGGCCGTCAAGAGAGAAATCCATTAGAATTAGAGCTTATTGGCGGTCATCACTAGATTTAGACCACATTTTAGCCCAGCGATATTCTTTAATGCCTTTTTTAGTGCAATAGTAGGCAATAAAGATAAACAAGAATACAAGAAACATAACTATATCCTAAAAATTGGAGTATAGCGTGGTAAATTAACAAAAACCAATCATTATTTCGTTAAACCATGATTGATTTGATAAGGATATTATTATGGCATTAGGAGCAAGAGGGGCCAATCCGATATGGTCTGAAGTAGACTTACAGGGAAATCTTTTTGATGACAATTTTTATTTATTTGTCCTTGAAAATACTATTCCTTACATTCCAGCTGTTGTTTACCATGATCCAAATCTAAATGTTCCATGGACAAATCCTATTCAATTTCTTAGTAATGGTACATTGCCCTTAGATATTTATTTTGCAGAGGGCGTTTATAGATTGGAATTCAGGCAAAATAATGGGATTGATCCACCATCTCAAAGTGACCTATTAATCTATGAAGTGGATAATTTCACACCTTTTATTTCTGGTGAAGCACCAATCGATTCTGTTTCATTTGCATCAAGCAATCAAATAACTAATCCTCAATTTGCACTAACAAGTTTTTCATCGCCATTAATATTAACCAATGTTACAAACCCAAATCCGATTGAAATTGGTCCGGGATGGTTTTTAGAACTTGCAGGAACTGGAGATGTTACTGTTCAGAAAATAGCACTTAATAATTTGAACGCAAACCCGTCTAATGCTCCTTATGCATTGCAATTAACTTTGAATGGATGGGACACTGACAGTGTTTTCTTAAGACAGAGATTTCAGCAAAATGGTATGTTATGGGCAAATAAGTTTGTTTCTTCTACACTTACATCTAGGGTTGAAGGGGTTTCTGTTTCGGTCCATGCTGATTTAATTGATTCAAATGGATCAACCCTTGCAAGGGTGCTAGATGTGCCCTCTGTAGACGGATCTTTTAATGAATTTACAGGATATGGTGAACTTCCAGATACAACAAATCCAGATATGCCACCATCTGCTTATATTGACTACAAATTATCACTTCCAAGTAATGTTGATATTTATTTAACAAGTATTCAGCTGGTTGTTCAGCAATTTCCTGTAGAACCTAGTTTTGAGCAAGATTCAATAGAGCGTCAAATTGATCATACATATAATAAAGCTTATCCGATCGTCCCTGTGGGAACTATTATTGATTTCGGTGGTTTTGGAACTCCAATACATTATGTTAGTTGTGATGGAGCAGCTTACAACAGGCAAGAAAAAAATCAACTTTTTGAAGCTATGACTCATGTTGAAACAGTATCTTTAACAAACACGCTAACTACTTTTACTGTAGTTTCATCTCAAGAATATGGGATTGGTATGCCTTTAGAAGGATTAGGAATACAGCCTACTACTGTTATATCCAATATAGTAGGTAATATTATAACGATGTCTCTTCCTGCTACAGCAAGCAATAGTACTCCTGTTCGTTTTTTTGCAGCAGCTAATGGTAATGGATCAACGACATTTAATGTTTATAATTTACAGGATTTTGTAATAGCTGGAGCAGGTGGATCAGGAATTGTTCCATCTAATATGAGCGCTATTGGTAGAAAAACTGGGGCATCAACTCATGCTTTAAGTATTGCTGAAATGCCAAACCACAATCATCCTGGAAGTACCGTACCATTATCACAAAATATTGCTACAGTTTCAGGACCAGGAGGATTTAATTCGGTTGTTACAGTTCCTACATCATCTGTAACAGTGGCTCCTCAGGGAGGAGGATTGCCACACTCCATAGTTCAGCCAACTGCATTCATGAAAAAATGCATTCGATTTGAATAACTAACAAGGAAAATAAAATGACTATTCAATATAACAGCAACTACAATGAAACATTACCATTTAGTGATATTTGTTATCAAATAAATTGTGCGGCTGGAGTTGAAGAAACTGCCGTAATTCATGGCTCCTCCACGACTCTTTATCAAGCTTATTTTGAATACACAAATACATCGAATGTATTTGTTAGATTGAATGGAACTCCCTCTTCACCCCCTGCTGGAAGTGTTACAACACAGTCATACAGTGAATTTAAGCCAAAGAAACGTTATGTGAAAGGCGGGGATGTGATACACTTTATTACACCAGATGCTACGGCTTATATCGGAGTTTCATTAAGACAACTTCAAGGCTAATAGTACAGTTCACAAGGGATGTGACATGGTAGATACATTAAAATTTAGTCAAATGATTTCTGGTGGCGATCTGTCTCCCGATCAGAAAACTGCCGGATTATTGGCCGGAGGGAATGTATTATACAATAATCCATTCCCGTTGCTGGCACCAGGAAGCACAATAAATAGACCCGCCATTCATTCTTCTATGTATTATCGTCTTAGATTTAATACAACTTTTGAAAAGTATGAATATTATTCACCAGTGACATTATCATGGGTTCAGATTCAACAATCAGCCAGTAGCATAAATGGACCTTTTGTAACTTATACTTCTGATATAAATTTACCTGATGCATTTGATTTGGGGTTGCTTTCTTCAGGCATATTAAAACAAACCGTTATTCTAGGGGTTTCAACACCAAATATTGCCATTAATGAAGTTGATTATTACGGACCCACCATGACTGGGTTTTTGCAATCACCTGCTGGGATAAAAAACTCAAGCGGAGAAACCATTGTAACATTTAGCTCAATCCCATCTTCTGAAAACTACATTAATATTTCAAGTAGACCTTTTGGATTTGCTCCAAGTATATCAGTTAATGGTCCCGTCGCTGACATTGGTATAGATTATTTTACCAAAGGGAGTGGGTCTCATATATTTATTTCAACATCTAATATACCTTTTTCTATTTTTAGCGGCACTTCCTCACAGCACATGACTACATTTTCTTTTTCAGACACGCCTTTCTCAAGAACAGCTACATTTCAAGATTCAGACGGAACATTAGCTTATTTATCTGACATTCCATCAGTTACCCCTTCAGCATTGTCTAAGACAGATGATACGAATGTAACGGTAACATTAGGAGGAAGCCCTACAGTTTCTTTGCTTGCGCCAACATCGCTAACGCTAGGATGGACAGGACAATTGTCTTTATCTAGAGGTGGTAGCAACGCAAATTTGACAGCTTCTGATGGTGGGATAATATACAGCACTGCAACGGCAATGAGTGTTTTGTCAGGAACGGCCACTGCGAGACAAATGCTTCAGTCCGGCGCAAGCGGTGCTCCTTCTTGGTCTACAACCACTTATCCAGCAACAAATCCGATTAATACAATGATGTATTCATCAGCTGATAATGTTTTGAGTAATATTTCAGCGTCTAATAGTTCTGTATTAACAACGGATTCTTCAGGAGTTCCTTCTTTTTCAGGTCCATTATCTGATGGACAATTAATTATTGGATCTACTGGATCTAATCCTGCGGTAGCAACTATTTCTCCTGGATTTGGGATTTCTATTGTTAACTCTGCAGGTGGGATTGCCATAGCCAATTCAGCCACCGGAAGATTAAAAAGTTTTCAGATATTGACTTCAGGTGTTGGAGCTACTTATACAACACCTGCTGGAATTACCTCTATTTTTGTTGAAGCCATTGGAGGTGGAGGCGGAGGGGGTGGAGCAGAGGGAGCAGCTATAAGTTTTTCTGCAGCGGGAGGGGGAGCATCAGGTGGATATGTGTCTCGTTGGTTTTCTACAGTTGATCCAACTTATTTATATACAGTAGGGGTAGGAGGCGATGGTGGACTTTCCGGTAACAATAATGGATCAGTAGGAGTAACTACTGTATTTGATATTTTGCGCGCTACAGGAGGATCTGGTGGAAATGGAAGCCCTGCAATATTGGTTTCTTCTTCTCAAATAATACCTGGAGGAATAACACCTGGCGTAGGATCAGATGGAGATGTTAATACAAAAGGATCTCCAGGAATGTACGGATTCACAATAACTGGAAACTTAGGATCGGGCAAAGGTGGAGACAGTATGTTTGGAGGAGGATCACCTGGACGAACAACTGCAGGCGATGGAAACTCAACAGGAGGCTATGGAGGGGGTGGAGGTGGCGGTGCTGCTACTACAACTTCATTTGCTGGAGGAGCAGGTACTGATGGATTAATAATAGTGTGGGAATTTGAGTAGAATTCTATCATTATGTGCTAGAATATAGATGCATTATTGTTAAAAAATTGCAAACTCAATTAAAGAATAAATTTTTAATTAAATAAGGAATATTTTATGTATTTGCAAGATTTGGTTTCTCGTTTACAAGATTTGAAAAATGATTTTGATAAAAAAAGACAAAATATATCCGTTCTTTCAGAACAATTAGAACAAGAAAAGGCTTGTTTTCATGCAATTAATGGTCATATTTCTGAATTATCTTATTGGATTAGCGAAGAGCAAAAAACTATTGATCAAGTTAAACAAGAAAAGATCGAAACAAAAAAATAAGAATTTGAATTGAAATTACAACAAAATTAGAAATAAATTACCAAAATATGAGCACGAAAAGGGATTAAAATTATTAGGGAGATTGGGATGGCATATGATGATAAACCAAAGAAGCCCATTGAGGTCCGTGAGAACAGAGAAAGAACTGGTCATGATGAATTGATTGATAGAGCTAAATCTTCTGGAAAATACGGTGACAGAACGGATGCGAAGTCACAGGGTGTTGGTTATTTGGGAATAGACGACTTGGACAGGATAAGGCGACGAAAGCTTAGATAGTGGGTTGCTAATAAAATTATAAGGAGATTTTTTATGAGCATTACGAGCATAGCACGTAACTTTAATGGTGATCCTAATATTGTTACTATTGTTTCTGATAATACATTAACAGAAATAACTACTGCGGGTTATTTGACGTCTGATGAAATACAAGCAGATATTGAGTTGCTTCAGAATGGTGAATTCGTTTGGCAGCCAACTGACTTGGCATTAATAAAATACGAAGGGGGTATTGGATTTTTCGTCAATGATTCTTCAACAGATTCATTTGTTTATCCTTCAAGCTCTTTAAGCCCATCACTGCCTTCCGGTCAAATTTTTGTTGGGAATGCTTCTAATGTGGCAACTCCAGTTGCTGTAAGCGGAGATGCCACCTTGTCAAATACTGGGGTACTTCAATTAGCTAATGGATCTGTTGTAGCTTCTAAATTGGCTCCATTGTCAGTTGGATTGACAAATCTTATTCCAAATAGTGTCAATTATAGCATTTTGACATCAAATGTTGGCAAATCTGTATTTATGACTTTTACTCCTGCTCAGATAAACAATATGTTTAATGTGCCTCTTCTTGTTATACCAGCTACTGTTGGTGGAATTATTATAGTAGATGACATACTTCTAGGCCTAGAATATGGAGGTTCTGTATATACTGGAGGAGGAGAGATTTTTTTACAATATGGAAATGGAGCCCCAGGAAGCGTTCCAAAAGCATCACTTACAATGGCAGTTACTAAATTAACTTTTGCATTAGAAAGTAAGTATTTTCATGGACTTGGGTCACAGATAGATTTAGATGCTCCCAAAACAGCTTCTAATGATACTGCAGTTTATCTTACTAATGCAGATGCAGTATTTGCCTCAGGAAATAGTCCAATTACTATATCTGTTGTGTATAGAGTGCTTACTTCATTCTAATTTTATGTAATTTGTTTTGTGTATATAAAAATGTATATGTTTTAATTGATTATTAGATGTTAAAAGTTAATTAATCATAAATTATAAGGAGATTTTTTATGAGCATTACGAGCATAGCACGTAACTTTAATGGTGATCCTAATATTGTTACTATACTTACAACCAACACATTAACGGAAATAACTACTTTAGGTTATTTGACGTCTTCCTCCATTTCAGCAGATATTGAGTTGCTTCAAAATGGTGAATTTCAATGGAATGATAGTGATTTGGTTCTTATAAAATATGATGTTGATATTGGATTTTTTGTTCGAAATTCAGCAACTAATGCATTTGTGGCATTAAACCCATCCGGTGGATTAAGTAGTACTCTAGCAAGCGGTACTATTTTTGTTGGAAATGTTTCAAATATTGCTCAAGGTGTTCCAATGTCAGGAGATGGAACAATTGATAACGCAGGTATATTTTCTATTTCTAATTTGGCCGTCACGCTCGCCAAACTAAGCTTAGGAATTGCTCCAAGTCATATAATTAAATTCGCAGGACAATTAACAACCTCTGGTGGTACTGCAGCAGAAGCATTTTCTGTTCCTGGTGCATTAGCGGCAAGCGATATGGCTTATGTTCAAATTGTTTCTCCAGGAACAAACAATGTTCAAGATGTATCTGCTGTAGTTACAAATGATACATTGACTGTTACATTTACTGCTGATCCAGGAGGTGATTGTGTGTTTAATTATCAACTTATAAGAGCAGCAAGTTGATTTTATGAAAAAAAAATTATTTTGGTTTCCTTTGCTAGGAATACTCTTGGGGTGTATGCCTCAAGAGCATTTAAAAACAGAAATATTGTCTGATACATGCATAAGGCCTCTTATTGATTATCACTATCTCATTTGCAAAGATGTAACTTTTAAAGTTAATGGAAGAAAATTTGTAATACCTGCTCATTTTGAAACAGATTTGGCAAGTATTCCAAAAATAGCATGGTCAGTTATGGCGCCTGCGCACTCCTCTCTTATAAGACCGGCCATTGTTCATGATTGGATTTATAGAAGGACCTGTGCATTTACTCGCTTCCAAGCAGATATTATCTTTTATCATATGCTAAGAAATGATGGTATATCTAATTTGAGAGCTTCTTTTATGTATTATTCTGTAAGAATATTTGGATGGAATTATTACAATGGAGAATACTGCAACGATGAAATTAAAAGCTTGGATAAAGAAAGCGGAGACATTCAAATCGCATCCTTATTCAGACACCCAAGGGAAAATGACGATTGGATGGGGGCGTAATATTGAAGATAATGGCATATCTCAAGAAGAAGGAGATTTTATGTTTGATAACGATTATGCTCGTTGCGAACAAGATCTCTCCTCATTTCATTGGTACACAGATCAGCCCGATGACGTCAAGGCTGCTTTAATGAATATGTGTTTTAATTTAGGTCTAACAAGATTATTAGGTTTTAGAAAAATGATTTCGGCTTTAATTGATAAGGATTATGCCAGGGCAGCAAATGAAGCGATAAAAAGCAAGTGGGCCACACAAGTGGGACAGCGTGCAATGGATGTCGCGTTAATGATCAGGGAAGCACAAAAATATGGCCCTAAAGCCTGAACAAATCGAACACATCAATATAGTTAATTGGTTTAATTATCAATTTCCAGAATTGTCAGATGATTTGCATCATTTTGCTAACGAAAGAAAATGCTCAATACAACAAGGTAGAACTTTAAAACGTATGGGAGTTAAAAAAGGGGTGGCCGATTTTTTTCTGGCATTACCCCTAGACGGCTATGCCGGATTTTGGCTAGAACTTAAAGTGGGAAAAAATAAAGTTACTTCTGAACAAGAGGAATTTTTAAAAAGGAAAATATCCCGAGGTTATACGTGTGCTCATTGCTATGGATTTGATGCTGCAAAAGAATTAATATTAAACTATTTGCGTAATTACAAGAAAAATATAGTTAATATTGAACCAAAAAATCTGTTCAATTGTAAACCAATTTGTTGAGTTGATTTTGAACAGGAATTGAAGTAATCAATATTAGTTATTTTCATGCCTTTAGTATCATACATGCACTAAAAATGCACTAAGTCTGATTATTGTAATAACCGAGTGTAAGAAGTATAATGTTATTTTAATCAGACTTTAATAATATGAAATCAGCTATTTTAATTTGTAATGTACATGGGATTAGTGACTTTACTTTAACCGGAATAAAAAAGCAAAGATGGAAATGCAAAAAGTGTGTTTATGATACAAGTAAAAAATATCTTAAAAGTCTTAAAGAAAAATGTATTGAATATAAGGGTGGTAAATGTGAATTGTGTGGATACTTTAAATGCGCACGTGCGATGCACTTTCATCATAAAGACCCATCTTTAAAAGATTTCTCTATTGGTGATCGAAACCCTAATACAAACAAAAATGGAACAAAGAAATGGGAATTATTAAAACCTGAACTTGATAAATGTTTATTACTTTGCAGTAATTGTCATTTTGAAGTACATGAGGCGATAGACAAAGCGCAAGAACCAATCAAGTTAGGAATTCACCGAAGCAATTTAACATTAGTGAATACGCATATATTAAAAGGTAGAAAAACGCCTATAGAAGCATTAGAGTGGATACTTAAACTTTAGCTTTTCTGCATTTTGAGCATCTGAAATATTTTCGTCGGTTTTTTGCATCATCCCATTCATTCTCACAATAATTATCAATTATGGATTGGATTTTATTGAGTAATTCTTCGCTCATAAGAAAATCTGAGTGCGCATGACAATACAAGATGCTTTCTAGCTCTTCTTTCGTGAAATCATTCATAGTTTATTCGCCTGTTAAAATAATCAATTTTTTGTTGCCGATCGGAAATAGGTAATCTATTAATCCATTCTTTGAGGCGATCTTGTTCTCCTTCTTTAATTTTTACCCCAAAGATTGGCATGTGTTGATTATCCCGTTCGCCTGTTAAAATAATACATTCTCCATTGTCTTTTATAATTTTAACTGATATAGAAAGGTCTCCCCCTTCCGTTGAAAAAAATATTTTCATTTAATTCCCTTATTCAAAAAACTTTTTCTTAATCCGCATACCCTTTGGATCAGGTTCTATCAATAGACGAACCGGAACACTGGCCTCGTCCAACATCTCCTCAACCTTAGCTCGGTTATGTAAGTGCATAAACCAAGCAGAGGACTTTTCACAATGCTTTCGTACAAATTGTCCGTAAAAAACGTAACGTGCCTTTTCAGAGCTAGGTGAGTAGATTTCATGAACTGCGCTGATATTGCCATTATCATCTTGGCATTGATAAGATGCCGTTACTCTAAAGCTCGTTTTTGTACCAGAAACACCAAATTTTGCTTTTAAAACATGTACTTCTTGTGCAAAGCTTTTAACCCTTTCAAGGGTAAGTTTTTCATTTGGATCAATAATTTCTGCTTCACATGATCTGCAATAACGCGATGATATATCATTTTTAACCTGACATCCTGAGGAAGGACACACTTTAAATTCAAAAAAGTAATCGCAACGCTTGTCATTCATAACTCCAATACAGCGTCTTGCTGATTCGGTATTGAAGCGCTGGCACTCAGGACACTGAATAACAAGGGGCTTGTCCTTGTCGATTACTTGCTGTACAGCCTTAAGTAATACAGGATTATCCCAATCCCTATGACGCTCAATATTTCCAGCGAAGTCAAGAACCAAGGACTCGGTTTTTCCAGTAGAAGGTGATAGACGCAGGACGCGACCCATAGTTTGCACGAGTAGTACGAGTGATTCAGTCGGACGCAAATATGCAATAGTGTCGTAAGCAGGGACATCGACTCCCACGCTAATAATAGCAATATTGACCAAATAGCGAATTTCTCCAGTGCGCGCTTTATCTAGGATTTCTGTTCGTTCATGTTGTGATGTCTCTCCCAAGATGATGGCCGATTGTTCAGGAGGCAGATGGCTGTAAATTTCTTCTGCGTGTTTCTTGGTGGTGGCAAAGAAAAAGACCCCAAATCGTCCTTGGCTTTCCATAATGTGGATCACTTGTTTGCAGATAAGCTCTGTTAAACGGGCGCTTTCCTCAACCACCTGCTCTAATTGCTTCTGGTCAAACATCCCGTTTCGTTTAATTTTTACTCCTGAAAAATCAAGCACTAGATGGTCATCAATCTGAAATGTAGGTTCTATTAGATAATTATCTGCAATAAGCTGCTCGGTGGTTATATTTCCTACTTGTTTTTTAAAAAGACATTCTTCTCCAACGATTGATGATCCTTTGAACCTAAAATTGGTTCCCGTCGCTCCAAGCAGCCGCATTTCTTTGTATGAAGATTTGTAATGTCGAAAAATACGCATAAAACCAGAGCAGATATTAAGATAGTTGATAGAATGAGCTTCATCAACAATGATAAGGTTGAAGATGGCATTCGAAATGTCTTCATTTTTATTTATTCCATTTAATATTGATTGAGGGGTTCCAAATATTATCAAAGAGTCAATATCTTTAAAACCAAGGGCTGCGCAATAAATTGATGCTTCTCCTCCTTCAGAAACAAATGTTTCATGATTGTTTCTTACAAGCTCCGCATTGTTTACAATACAAAGTGCTCTTTTTTTTGCTTTTTGAATACTTAATAAAATATTAGCAAGCATAAGGCTTTTTCCACTTCCCACGGAGGCCATTAAGAGAATTGGGTCATCATTGACCTTTAGGGATTTCCAGCATTCGTTTATAGCAGTTTGTTGATATGGTCTTAATTGTTTCATTAATCGTTCGGATCCATAAAACTGGCGTCCTTTGCAGTTTTTACTTCAATAATGGCAAAAGGCACATCTTTCTTAATCCATACGGATCTTCTTCCTCTACATCGATGACGCAATATTACTTTATCTCCATTACGAGCTCGCGTTATAGCATCGATGAATGTTTGCTGATATTTACTTATTTTCATTTAAAATTCACCTGGTTTATGTTTTCCAAATTACGTTTAATTCCATCCAAAACCTTTTGATACGAATCTGCTACAATATTCATTATTTGCGTAGCATCAACCTGTTTGTGGCCACTTTGAAGGTAATCATCAATGTTTTTAATGGCTGAATTAACCATATTAAAAACGGTTAATTCCATAAAGTCATGAATACCACCACGCTTTGCCGTATCAAATTTAGCAATAAAATCCAGTAAGAATTGATGGGCATTTAAAACCTGATCATGCTCTGTAATTTCCGTTGATCCTTTTGCCATTTTTAAGTCATTCATTAGACATTCCTCTTATTTTCTTTTCCTGCTTCATTTCTATTATTAATAATTCAAAATCCATAAATTTATCTCTTAATTCATTATGTAAGATTTTCATTTCCATAAGTAATTTCTTATGTTCACTTGATTCCTTTAGCATCAAATCTATGGCTTCAAAATCTTTTCTAATATATTTAGTTCTTTCTAATAGAGAATTAAAATCAGAAACCAAACTTTCAATTCTTTTTGCGCTCCAACCAATATCATTTTGAATGTCTTTTACATATCCTTTTATTTGTCGACGAACACCTTTTGTTACTTTTTCTACGCAATAAGAAATAAATTTTTCCGTTAACTCTTCATTCATCTATTTCATCCCCTTGTAAAGCGCGCTCCAACTCCAAATTTAAAGCTATACTATCTGGAGATAACGCATCATCCAGCAGAATAACCAACATCTTTAAAAACATATAACCCTCTTCAATTGATTTCTGATCGCGTCCTTTAATTTTACCCTCCATTTTATCTAGCAATAGTCGAACGTTTTTTAATTCCCTTAATACCCCAAGGCGCATCTTGGAAATTTCTTTCATTTATGACAAACCTTATTAAATTTACACATTTTACATTGAAAAAAAATAGGTGAACCACTAATTCTTGGTGGCTCATCTATTGAGTTATAAATCGAAAGGGCTTTTTTCTCTATTTTCTTATAGAACTCTTCATCAAATTCTATTAATTCATCGGAAATATCACTATTATCCTTATTTAGTACAAGTATATATGTACTAAATATGCCGCTCATTCCCATGTAGCTTTGAATTTGCGCATAATACTGAGGATTCCAAACTTTAACTCCTTTATTAATAAATACTTTAAAACTGGCGTCTTTTGCAGTTTTTACTTCAATAATGGCAAAAGGCACATCTTTCTTAATCCATACGGAATCCACATGACCTTTAAAAAAAGGCATGTTGGTGGACTGCAGATCCTTCCATGAACGTACAATAGTAAGACCCGCATTTTCAAGCCAATCTAAAATTAATCCCTCAAGACGGGTACCAATCGCCCAAGTCCGACGAAATTTCGTCGGAACCGACTTGGCTTTCACTCCTTTATACTGATACCAAATTTGACGTAAACAATCAGACCCTATAGAAGATGCTCCTATGTAATTTCTTGGTTCATCTATGATATTAGATTGGTAATCATCAATAATTTTTGTTAATTTATTTTTTGTTGTCATTTTCTTTGCATTCCAACAGATCATTTAATTTTTCTATTATTTTTTGTGGAATATTATCGATTCCTTTTAATTCTGAAATAATAGAAATTGCCTTTAATTGAATGATATATTTCTTGTCAGGTATAAAGCATGAAATAAAAAAAATTAATAAGGATATAAAAAATAATTTTGATATATTTTTTGAAAGCTCCAAACATTTTTTTTCGTCATCTTCATCACATGATTCTATTTTTTTACATGCACATATAATAAGGAAGATAACGGATAATCCCATTGATATACATCCCATTGTACAAAAAAAATTATTAAGATTAGGAATAAGCACAAGAAATAAATAATTCATAAAAACTCCTTGAATATATGTTTTTTAATTTAAAAAGTGACAATCGGCAGGAATTGCACCTGCTGGTGAATGAGTAGGATTTGAACCCACGACCACGACCTTCCACAGTCTCGCTCTCCCAAACTGAGCTATCTATTCTCATTGATAAGTTTCTCCGGCGATACTTCTTATCTCTTAGCGTGTCACTATCCACGCCGCGATTGTCATAAATTTTGTGCGGCATATTATGGTAGGAATTAAAAAGGAATATCATCCTCTATTTCTTGATTAGACATACGTTCTTCATTTCTATTAAATGCGGTTTCTGCATCTTGTTTTTTATTTACATGTGTAATTATTACACTTATTCCAGTTTCACATATAAATCCTTTTTTATCATGCACTTCCGATACCCAATTGTATTGTCTTCCTTGATCGTTAGGCTCTGTTTCTCTAATTTTTATGCCAGCTTCTTTGCCTATGAATATAGAGAGATCTTTATCAGTTGGATCATCAGAGTGAGAAGGCTTTGCATTATAAAGCTGATAAATTAATTTCAGCATATTAAGTGCACGATGCCGAGTCTTTAATGGATCTTTATCTCTCGCATCTCCCCATACTTTAATTTTTTGGTTAACCTTTTGTCCTTTAAAATCACCAGCCGTCAAAAACCAATCAACACTTAAATATCTATTTCCATTAAACTCTGCATTGATAAATGCATCTATTCTAGCCAAAGCCATAGTACCATCAGGTATTTGTGTGAATGTTTTTGCAAATGCATCTTCTGATTTACCAGTTATTTCACCCAATTCAGACTCCCAAAATCCACTCATTTTTTACTCCTCATTATTAATTAAATCGTTTATTTTATTAATTAAATGATAAATTATATCTTCTTCATCTAACCATGACGTCAACATAACCACCACCATCTTTATTCATAATTATTTCTAAAACCATGAACCGTCACCGTTACCGTTACCGGAGCCGTCACCTGAATCGTAACCGCCACTGTAACCGTCACCGTAACCGTAACCGTCACCGTAACCGTCACCGTAACCGTAACCGTAACCGTCACCGTCACCGTAACCGTAACCGTAACCGTCACCGTTACCGTCACCGTTACCGGAACCGTCACCGGAACCGTCACCTTTATCGGAACCGTTACCGGAACCGTCACCGTCACCATAGCCATAGCCATAGCCATCTTTAATCATAATTCTATTCCCTACAAATCAACCTCCACCGTAAACGTAACCGTCACCGTCACCGTCACCGTTACCGGAACCGTCACCGTCACCGTCACCGTTACCGGAACCGGAACCGGAACCGGAACCGTCACCGTAACAGGAACCGGAACCGGAACCGGAACCGGAACCGGAACCGCCACCGTAACCGTCACCGTAACCGTCACCGGAACCGTCACCGTTACCGGAACCGCCAACGTAACTGTCACCGTCACCTCCACCGTTACCGGAACCGTCACCGGAACCGTCACCGTTACCGGAACCGTCACCATAACCGTCACCATAACCGTCACCATAGCCATAACCATAGCCATCTTTAATCATAATTCTATTCCCTACAAATCAACCGTAACCGTCACCGTTACCGTTACCGTTACCGGAACCGTCACCGTAACCGTAACCGTCACCGTAACCGTAACCGTTACCGTTACCTTTATCGGAACCGTAACCGTCACCGTTACCGGAACCGTCACCGGAACCGTAACCGTTACCGTAACCTTTATCGGAACCGTAACCGTAACCGTTACCGGAACCGTCACCGTCACCGTAGCCTTTATCGGAACCGTAACCGTCACCGTTACCGGAACCGTAACCGTTACCGTAGCCTTTATCGGAACCGTAACCGTAACCGTTACCCCCACCGTCACCGTCACCATAAACATAGTCATCTTTAATCATAATTCTATTCCCTACAAATCAACCGTCACCGTTACCGGAACCGTCACCGTCACCGTTACCGGAACCGTCACCGTAACCTCCACCGTTACCGGAACCGTCACCGTAACAGGAACCGGTACTTCCATCGTAACCATAGTCATCTTTAATCATAATTCTATTCCCTACAAATCAACCGTAACCGCCACCTCTACCGACACCTCTACCGCTACCGTCACCGTCACCGCCTCCGTAACCATGACCATATGCGTAATCGTCACCATAACCGTAACCTACATCGCCACCGTCACTGTAGCCACCACCGTAACCATCATCATCACCGTAACCATATCTATCACCACTATCGGAACCGGAACCGGAACCATCTCCGTCACCGGAACCGTCGCAGTCTCCGGCGACTCCACTGTCACCGGAATTTACTCTATTTATTATTCTTCCCATATTTTCACAGATTTAATAGACTTTTCTGCTTTATCAGTGGTTTCTATTATTTCCACCGCTTCTAAAATTGTTACTCTATTAACTTCGCAAGGGAACTTACAGTCTTCAGGCAATGATGTTCCATCCATTGCAAGTTGACTCAAAGTTGCTGCACCGTACCATCTGAATAATCTTCTTGCGTTGATCATTACAACTTCTCTTCCATTTCTTGATTCAATGTATCCAGCAAATACACCGGCTCCGTAAGATCTAACAATTACATATTTATTCATTTTTAATTCCTTATTATTAAACCAATTATTTATTTTTTATTTACAATTTTTTAATTATTATTAATTAGTTATCCATATAGTTCATCTCCTATTCTTCTTCTTCATCATCATTAAAATAATTTTCAACAACATTCTTTACCGATAACAAATCGTTTGGTATTAAGTGTTCTTTAAACATCCCCATAGGACTTTTTGCTAAAAACTCACCATCATATTGAGTTTGGAATAAATATGAACCATCAACCACCCTAGAATGTAATACGGTGGTGAATAATCCTTCTATAGTTATTTTTTCATCAAGAAGCTTACCGATGGTTTTACACTTGGAACGTCCAGTGCTATCAACATCACTATGAGACAAAATAAAATTTGTAATGTTAGATCTTGCACCAAGACAAGAGTTAATTATAGACCAGCCATGATTTGCAAGTTCTGAAAACTTATCAAATCCTTTTTCTGAAACTCGTCTCATAAACTCATAAGCTAGTATGTATTGCCAATCATCAATGATTAATGTGGTAATGTCGGGACGTGTTTTATCAACCATTTCTATACACTTAATGACATGTGACCATTCATTTGCTGAATAGTAATTTCCTTCTTTGTTATCTTTTGTGTAAGGCTTATAATTTTTTTTAAATCCCTTGAATGGAAGAGGTTTGTCTAAAACATTAATTATGAATGTGGACTTTGGATCTAAATTACGTAGGGAAGTAGATTTTCCACTTCCTGATTGTCCTATTACTAATATTGTATTAGACATTATATTCTCTCCTTTATTGTAATTGACGCCTTACCTGGCCTTTTTTCAATCAAATCAACAAGAACATCACGAACCTCTTCAGGAGCCTCTTGTATATAACGATCACATAATTTTTTATCTATTGAATAAGATATAGATTGTTTAATTGGATTAAACTCATCAGGTAACTTTACATTCAATGATTTATACAATTTTTTATTCAGTGAATAAACAAAAGGTGTTTTAACTTCTATTTTCCATACATCATATTCATATGATTTTTGACCATCATGATCATGACCTATAGATCCTATTATTAAATTAGTCAGCTCTTCTTTTCTAAGAACAAGACGAGACATTTGTCTATTTATTCTCTCCATCTCTCTTATACTATCTGATAAGCAATATTCCACTTCAGTTGTATCACGCATCTTAAATACCTCTTTACTTTATTTAGTCTACGTCGGTATTGACGTAAAACAATCTTATTACACTATTTGCAATGAGTCAATAGTTATTGTATACTATTTTTAATTAATTTTAATGTAACGTAAGGAGCAAAAGTGACCCCAGAAGATGTGAAGAAATATTATGGTAGTCTGTATAGATTTAATAAAGATACGGGTATGTCAGCGAGTACATTGAGAAATTGGTTATGTTCTGGAAGGATACCTGAGGATTCTCAATATCGTATAGAAAGAATAACAAACGGTATGCTTAAGGCGGGGATGATTGAGAATGAAATAAAAAAAATAGAGGATTATTTGACAATAGATGCTTATGGATATGGACATTTCCGTTGTTCTTGTTGTTTTAGACAGTGGGGTTTTTATTTTGATGGCCCTCGTCCAAAATATATAAAAGAAAAACTAAGATGTCTATGTGGTGCAGTAGTTAATTTTGTTGGGGATTGGGTAAAAATATATAAAATTGATGCGGATATTATTGATGATAATTAATTTTATTCTTTAAAACAACATAATGTCCATTAAAATATCATTAGGAAAAAAGGGAATTGTTTGATGATCGATGAAAATGTAAAAGAAGCTAAAAAAAGCATTAACAGTCATATAAAATTTCTTAAGTCACTAAGAAATCATATGTTAGGAAATGATCATGCTCTTAAATCTAAAGCTATGTGGACAGCATGGTGTCTTCACCAGTACATTAATCATCAGTTGATGAATGATGTTTTAAACAACATAGAAGATCATGGAGTAGTTAATGAAAAATAATATTGATTCTTTTTTAGAAAAAATAGATGAAAAATTAAAAATCATAGAAAAAACTCTTGATGACCTCTATAAATTAAATCTTGAAGATACAAAAATATATGATTGGCTTCTTGGTTATCAAGAGGCCTTATTGCATATAAAAAAATCTATAAAATAAGGATATTAAATGGATAGACATCTAGATCAAAAAGCACATAAGTTGTTAGAGGCATTGGCTAACTCGATTCATGATAGAGATCCAAAAAGCCAGACCCCATTTTTTTTTAGTATTAATGAGGTTGAAATTGCAGAAGAATGGCTAAAAAACTTTTTAAAAGATTTTTTAGATAAAAATCTGTGAGATAATATAAAAATTAGGGCATCCCAGCCCTGAACCGCATTTGTTGAAGCAAAGGCGGACATCCCTCAGTTCTTGAACGGAACTACAACGGAATAATTATATCATGTCTATAAAACAAATCCACATTGAAAAATACGATATTGGCTCTTTTGAAAAAGAAGGCAAGCCTTATGTCATGATACGTACAGAAATTATACAAAAAATGATGATGAAACATGCTCAAGAATTTTTGTTATGGATTTATCTGGAGAGTCTTCCAATAACCTGGAAGCCCTGCAAAGAACATCTTACTAAGCATTTCAATATATCCGAAAGAACTTATGAGCGCTACATGAGCTGGTTAAGCGGAGCAGGCCTTATAGAATACAGGCAAGCACGAGGGCCAAAAGGTTATTTCGGAAAAGGCCACCTTGTCATCCTAGACGGATCAAAATTCAACATGAATTCAACCACAAACGGCACCGTCAGAATTGGCGAAACACTAATTAATAAGAAAAAAACAAAAGTTATCCACAGGGAAACACCTAACGGAATCGCCAAATTTGGCGTTCCGGATGAATTCGCTACAGACCGCTCCAGCAAAGGGCCACAGAAGATTCATCCGGAACGCCAAATCACGGAGGTTCCGTCAAATGACGTACATATAAATACAATAATAAAAGAAATAAAAGAAAGAAAGAAAACAAACAAACCCTCTTGTTCTGTTTTTTCTGATACTTCGTCTGTTAAAACCCATCTTGAATCTATTATCAGTAATCGCAATATCTTCGTGGAAGAAGACATCATTAATCAGATTGTCTTTTATGTGGGAATCGGAATCTCGTTCAATGATGGTTTAAAAAAAATGAATATTGCACTAAAAAAAGTAAGAGAAGGCTTATGGAATATACCAAATGGATACAAAAATATCACTTATAAGTCAATAGGTATAAAAGAAGATCAAGAAAGAAAAGAAAAAATTAAAATGTACCAGGAAGAATCTATAGCCTTTCGTTCTTTGACGAAAACAATAAGGGAAGGAGAGGGGATAAAAGGATTTTCAAGTTTAGTTAAAAAGTTAAGGGATGACTTAGATGATAACCGTGGAAGAATGCAAGAGCAAATTGTTTCGACTAGGGATAAAACTAGGAGTATCGCCTAGGTTAATAGCTACTAGGCTATTGAGCCAAGAAGATAAAGACGATATGTTAAAGGGGTTAATATCTGATGAGGCGCTTGAAGCTCATGTCAAAGTTTGGATGGAATTTGGAATGTGTGATTACGCTAACGGATTATACATCCCGTACAGGCCTTCTAGTGAATTACCTATGGGTCGATATAGGGGAAGAGTAGATCGCGTCACTATCGACTCAAAAAGCGTGTAGAATTTAATATTTTTAATTGATTGGATATTATAAATGAGAAATGGGACTGTTAAGTGGTTTAATGAAGGCAAAGGATTTGGATTCATTACAAGTCAAGGTGAGGATTATTTTGTTCACATTAAAGAAATAAAAAATCATGGTATTTCTTCATTGAAAGAAGGCGACAAGGTGTCGTTTGACCCGTCCTCATCGCCAAAAGGACTTATTGCTAAAGAGGTAACTGTGATTTTGTGATTAATTTACAAATAGATGACTCTTTACAGATAACTCTCTTTTTTATTAAAGGAGGGTTGTCTATATTATGGTACAAAATTAAACATATCAAGAGTTCAATCATGATTATTGTCCTTTTGTTTGTGTAAAATTTATTGTTTCATTAGGGTTAAAATTAAATTCTTTTTGTTTTCTTTTGGATTTGCAACATTTACAGATGTCATTTTTTGATTGGTAATAGCAATTATAACCTGGGTTATAATTCATCAAATATTGATGGCCTTTGAATAAGCACTTTATCTTTTTTATCATATTAAACACTCCATTTTTTTGTTAAAGCATTAATTATTCATAGCTTTTTCGTAATGAATCAAATAACTTCTACAAAATTCTGCAAAGGATTCTGCTGCATATTTGTTTAGCCCTTTTTCTCTAATTAATGGTCTTCCTTTTTCATCATCTATTTCTAAGTTTAGACCAAAATCACGGTTTTTTGAGATCCACACATCTATATCTTCTGACATCAAGTCATAAAGAGTAATACTTCCTAGTGTCTTCATCTTATTTACCTCCAAGTTTGTAATTTTAATTAGTAACAATTAAATTGTATTTCAATTGTTGCAATATGTCAATATGTGTAATGAAATAAATAGAGATATAAAAAAATAAAAATTATTGTTGACGCTATATTGCAGTTGTTGTAACATTCAAGGGTAGTAACATATTATTAACAATTAGGAGATTTGAATGAATTCAGCATGGGAACTTGAGAAGAAATATTTCATACGTACAGTGACAATGTATGTTTTGGGGAAATTAGTTTATTTTGACGATAAAGAGTTGGTATTAGAAAATGCTAGCTGGGTTGCTGACAGCGGTAGATTTAATAATGCATTAAAAACTGGGAAATTAGAAGAAGTTGAGCCTTTTGTTAACAATGTTATTGTTAACAGAAGTTCTATAGTTGATGCTACGGAATGGGATCATGAACTTATTTCAGAAGTTAAATGATTAAATTTAATTATCTGCTATCTGTGTTTAGGACTAAATCTAGGTCTAGGACTAGGAATAGGTTTAGGTCTGGGTCTAGGTCTGGGTCTGGGTCTAGGTCTGGGTCTGGGTCTTCGTCTAGGTCTGGGTCTGGGTCTGGGTCTTGGTCTTGGTCTTGGTCT
>Ga0105252_10000315_pt1 | contig 37759 bp, 37 predicted proteins | sample EasRivMeERMZT100_FD_89675 | JGI IMG/M metagenome (GOLD analysis project Ga0105252, IMG submission 89675) | Soil microbial communities from meander-bound floodplain in the East River, Colorado, USA - East River MetaG ERMZT100 | ecosystem: Environmental > Terrestrial > Soil > Floodplain | place... | reverse complement strand
GCCGGCGGCCAACGGGTCCACTGACGACATCAAGCCTGCTGTAGTGGAGACCTTTTGACTGTGCAGATTGATTTTATTGCCTTTTCTCTTCTCTTATCCCTCCAGTTGGGAAGGTTGGGTTAGAGTTGCTGCGTGGGTAAGTTTGCGCGCGCCCAAAATCTATTCACGTAGAGTAATGACGACTCATCGCTCCCGGACTTAAGTAATGCGAATTGGCCGTCGACCAGCCGGCCAATAGAAATATCGTTTCGAACCGAGGTCCCGTGACGGCTATGGCTCGGGGGTGCATACTGCTTCAGGCAAAAAAAGCAAAACTAATTTTCCCAACACAACCCGGCGGCCAAGCTAAGGCACGCGCAGCTTCGGGTCAAGCGCATCGCGCAGCGAGTCACCGAAAATATTGAAAGCGAATACCGCCAGGCTGATCGCCAGTCCGGGAAAAAACGCCATCCACGGCGCGCGCTCGGCAAACTCCACCGCCGCCCCGCGCAGCATCAAGCCCCAAGCCGCCGTCGGTTCGGCGACGCCCAAGCCAAGAAAGGACAGCGACGCTTCGAGTAAGATCGCTTGCCCCAAGAACGCCGTCAGCATGATCAAACACGGCGCCATGACGTTGGGTAGCATGTGACGAAAAATAATCCGCCCGTGACCGGCGCCGAGGGTGAGCGCGGCTTCGACGAAGAGCATCTGACGCAACGCCAACGCACTGCTGCGCACGACCAGCGCGGCGCGCGGAATCATCGGCACGCAGATGGCCAAGATGACATTCCACACGCCCGAGCCCATGACGGCGACCACAACCAAAGCCAGGACGATCAACGGAAAGGAAAGCAAAATATCCATTAAACGCTGCATGAAAAGATCGACCCGGCCGCCGAAGTAGGCGCAAGATACGCCGATTACGGCGCCCACGCCGGTGCCGGCAAACGATGAACAAAAACCGATCCACAGCGCCGTGCGCGCGCCGTAGAGCAGCCGCGACAAGACGTCGCGGCCAAAGGTATCGGTGCCGAGCCAGTGCTGCAGCCCCGGCGCGCGTAACATCGCGCCGTAATCGTTCTCCAAGGGGTCGTAGGGGGCGAGGAGATTTGCGCATAACGCCGCCAACGCCATGAGAATAATGATCGCTGCGCCGGCCGCGCCTAGGGGGCGCCTGACGGCGAAATTGGCGGCGGACGTCAACCAGGACTTAAGCGGAGAATTCATTGCTCTCTGCGCTTGCTGGCGCTAACGACAGGCGCTCACTTTGAGTTGACCACCCTGCTCGCAGCGTGGAACCATCAAATGGGGTTTCCAAAGGGGGCGAGCATCCCCTTTGGTCAAGGGTGGGGGGGGCAATACCCCACCCTTGAAGTGGTTGTGTCTATTGATAACGAATCCGCGGATCGAGCCAAGCGTTGAGCAGGTCGATCAGGAAGTTCACGAAAATAAACGCGAAGGCAACCAGTAGCACCAGCGCTTGGGTCATCGTATAGTCGCGCCGCGTGATCGACTCCACGAACAACATGCCGATGCCGTTCAAGTTGAATACCTGTTCAGTGACGACCAGACCGCCGATCAAGAAGGCGAACTCCAAACCGATCACCGTGACGATCGGCAGCAGCGCATTGCGCAAGCCGTGCTTGGTGACCACGCTGCGCTCCCAGAGACCTTTAGCGCGAGCCGTGCGGATGTAATCTTCGCGCAATACCTCCAAGACCGCCGAGCGGGTCATGCGGGTCGCCATCGCCGAGTAACGGTAGCCCACCGCTAGCGCGGGCCAGATGAGTTGCGACAAATTGGCCAGAGGATCGGTCCAAAACGATGTAAAGGTCAACGGTGGAATCCATTTGAAGATAATCAGAAAACCCAGAATGATGATGATGCCCAGCCAAAAGGACGGCATGGCCAGCCCGCCGATGGCAAAAATCCGCACCAGGTAATCGACCCAAGTGTCCTGCTTGAGTGCGGCGATCGTGCCGCTAGGGATCGCGATGACGATGGCGACCAACGTCGCCATCAACGCCAACTGCAAACTCAGTTCGAGTCGTATTTTGATTTCGTCGGTGATCGACCGGCCAGTCCACATCGAGATGCCAAAGTCGAAATGGACGATCCCGGCGATCCAGACAACGAATTGTTGCGCCAGCGGCTTGTCGAGACCCAATTGAACGCGCTCACGGTCAAGCGCCTCTTTTGGAGCAAAGGCGCCGCTGCCGGCATATTTTAGCTCGACGATATCTCCCGGCGCCACGCGCAGCATGAAAAACACTAGAACCGCGACGCCGAACAAGGTCGGAATCATCAGCAGGAGGCGTTTGAGAATATAGAGGCCCATCAGAACAGGGTCGAAGAGGGTGGATCGAGGATTGAAGAAGGCTGGTCGGTCAGGGTGCTTTTATCCATCCTCGATCGTCCATCCTCAATCCTCGACCCGTCCCCTCACCGCGCCAGCCACACGTCGCGCAGATCTTGATTGACATAATGGCTCGGGCCGATCTTCCAGCCCTTTAGCCGGTTGCTGTGTGGAATGACCCGTTGCCACCATAGAATCGGAAACTGGTACGCCTGTTCGGCGATTGCCCGTTTTTCCATCTGCGCGATAATCGGCAAGCGGTCTTTCAAATCGAGCATGCGGCTTTGCCGATCGTAGAGCTCATCGAAGGCGGCGTCCTTATAGCGAGCGTAATTCACCGGACTCTTATCGCTGCTTAAATACTTGAGCAAATAGAGATCGGGCTCGTCCATGAACTCGCAGTCGAAGTCGACGCCGACGTCGTAATTGCCCTGGCGCAGATCGTTGAAATAGGTTCCGCCTTCAAGCGGCATATGGGTGACGTTGAGTCCAATCTTGCGCCACTGGTCGACGAGATAAACGCCGGTGACTTCATAGGGCTCCCTGACGTTGCGGTTCTTTAAGACAAAGGAAAATCCTTCCGCCACCCCGGCCTCTTTGAGCAACCGCTTCGCCTCGGCGCGCGCCGCCTCGATGTTCCTGCCGAAACCCGGCAGCTTGCCGAGTTCGCCTTGCGCCGTGGCAAACTGCGAACCTGGACGAAACACCCCGCCGATATATTTCATCACTGAGATTTGCGCCAGCGCCTTTGACGCTTCATTGCGGTCGACCGCGAGGGTTAAGGCGCGCCGCACCCTTGCATCATTGAACGGTTTCTTCTCGTTGTTCGGAACGGCCAAAATATTGCACGCCCACGGACTTTCCTGCACGATAACTTTATCGCCGAGAGTTTTGGCGATATCGTCGCGCGCCGCCGGATTGAAGCCGCGAAACTCGACTACCGCCTGGCCGCTGCGCACCGCCGCCACACGCGCCGCTGTATCGCGGATGAAAACCGCCTTGAAGCCGTCCAAATAAGGCCGGCCCGCCATAAAATAATTGGGATTTTTCTTGCCCGCCCAATGGGATCCGGCGACATGTTCCGCGAAGATGAATGGCCCCGATCCCATGATATTTTTTTCATACCAGCGCGGATCTTTTTTGAGTCTCTCAGCGCTGTAGATGAAGTTCCACGGCGACGCCAAGTTGGCGAGAAATGACGCGGCGATATGTTTAAGCTTGAAGATCACGGTCAATGCGTCCGGCGCTTCGACCTTATCGACCATCGCGAACGATGCCTTGCGCGCGCTCGCCACACCCTCCGGCGGAAAAATGATCTTGTCGTAGGTCGCTTTCACGTCTTGCGCCGTGAGCGCCGTGCCATCGTGGAACTTAATCCCTTTGCGAATCTTCACGGTGAGAGTCATGCCATCCCGAGAGAACGACCACTGCTCGGCAACGTCGCCAACGATCTTGGGATAATTCTGCGGATCGAAGCGGAGCAAGGTGCTGTAATGGGGCGCCACCGGATGGAGCATACCAAACGTCGTCTCACGGTGGCCATCGAAGGACGGCGGCGTTTCGCCGACGGCGAAGACCAACTCGCCGCCCGCCCGCGGCGCCTCGGCGGCGCCCGCGTGAGCGCCACCAACGGCGAGCAGCGCAAAAAACACCAGCAAGGTTGAAATGTTTCTGATCACGCTTGAGGCGAAAAATTTTTGCATGGCGATCTCCCTATGAATGCTTGGCTACCTGTCACCGGTCACGAGCGAAAATACGGGATTCATCGACGTAAAGTCAAGATAATCGCGGCAGTTCCTCAAATGGTGCCACGCGCACTCGCCCTTGACGCTTCGTACGTGCCTGCCCTACTCTTGGTTTCACTCTATGCTGCCTGGCTCCGTTTTGAGATTAACGCCGATTCGCTTCTTCGCGCTGATCCTTTGCTGTATCGTATCCGTTGGCTGCGCGGCAGGCCGATTCAGCGCGGCGCCGTCCGCGCAACTCGACACGATCTTCGATGAGTATTTCGAAGCCTATCTAAAACTCTTTCCGACCTTCGCCAGCGAGATCGGCGATCACCGCTACGACGACCAGTTGGAAATCGCCATCAGCGACAGCCATCTCGCCGCGCAACGAGAGCTGGCGACGCGAACTCTCGAACGGCTCAGCCACATCGAGGAAAGCCAACTCGACGCTGAACGGCGGCTTTCCCGCGACTTGCTGCGCTACAATCTCAGGGATTTGCTCGATGGTCTTGAGTTCAGACAACAGCTCTTACCGGTGCGCCAGCTCGCCAGCCTGGCGGTAGAATTTCCCCTGCTGGCGTCAGGCACCGGTATTCACCCGTTCAAAACCGTCACGGACTACGAGAATTTCTTGAAGCGCATCCAACAATTCGACTCATGGATCGATACGGCGATCGCCAACCTGCGCCGCGGCATTTCGCTGAACATCGTCCAGCCGCGTGTGGTTATCGAACGGACCCTGCCGCAGCTCCAAGCGATGATCGTGAGCGATGCCACCAAGAGTTTGTTCTACCGGCCGATCGCTGAACTACCGCAAAGTTTTAGCGCCGGCGATCGCCAACGATTGACGCGCGCCTATGCCGACGCCATTGAACGGAGTCTCGTCCCCGGCTACCACCGGCTGGTCGAATTTTTGCGCGGCGAATACTTGGCGAAAACCCGCGCGACCGTTGCCTGGACGGAACATCCCAACGGCGACGCGTGGTATCAATATTGGGTCAGGAATCAGACGACCAGCGAGCTAACAGCCGATGAAATTTTCGAGCTGGGCAGGCAAGAGATCGCGCGAATCAAGGGCGAGATGGAGCGGTTGCGCGATGCCAACGGCTTCAACGGTACGCTGAACGAATTCGCCCGCCATCTGGCGGACCGGGCGCCACGCGCTTATCCAAGCCGCGCCGCTTTGATCGCCGGGTACGAAGCAATTCAGCGCGCGATAACACCGCATCTCCCGAGGCTCTTCGGGCGCGTTCCGAAAGCGCCGTTCGAAATCAGAACTATCGAGGAATACCGTGAACAGTCGGCGCCCTCGCAATATTGGTCCGCCACGCCGGACGGCGCGCGCCCCGGAATTTTTTATGTCAACGCGCGCGGCATCGAGACTAATCCGCGGCGCGTTTCCGAACCGTTATTTCTCCACGAAGCCATCCCCGGTCACCATTTTCAGATTTCCCTGCAGCAGGAGCGTAACGATCTGCCACGCTTTCAAAGGTTCAGCGGGTACAACGCCTTTGCCGAAGGTTGGGCACTCTACGCGGAGAGTCTCGGCGCCGACCTTGGCCTCTACACCGAAGCGAACCAGAATCTTAGCCGGTTGAATTCAGAACTGTTTCGCGCCGTGCGCCTGGTGGTAGATGTCGGCTTGCATCGCAAGGGTTGGAGCCGGGAGCGGGCGATCAAATTCATCATCGAAACCACCGGCGGCAGCGAAAGCGGCGCGAGCTTGGAAGTCGACCGCTATATCGCTCTGCCCGCCCAAGCGCTCGGCTACAAGATCGGCCAGCTGAAGTTCGCCGCGATTCGAGCAGCGGCGGAAAAAACTCTCGGCACTAGCTTCGACATCCGCGCCTTCCACGATGAACTGCTTAAAGACGGTGCCCTGCCGCTGACCATTCTCGAAGCCAAAATGAACCGCTGGATCGCTGCCAGCGCGCGCTGAAGCCGATTGTCGCGCCAAGCACATAGAGAAGATTACTCCCGCCAAGGCGCAAAGCACGCCAAGTTCGGAGGGAAGAGATGAATTATCTTGGAGAATTTTTTCACCGCTATTTTCCGAACTTTGCGACCTTTGCGTTCTTTGCGGGAGATATTGCGAATTTCGGTCGCGGCTTGGCTGCACCAAGCCCTGGGCGGCTTACTCCCTCTTCGTCCGCCACTGGTCCCGGATGCATTCGAAACCCCAGCGGGTTACAATATGTTTCGAAACCATGCGCGCCGAGATTCGCACCTCTGAAGAGAACGTTACCCAGCTTCAACGGCGCCAGCTCGCGCCTCCGCGCCGGATGACCGGCAAGGAGCGGCGCAGGCTGAACCCCAATCGCGGCTTGATCAAGCTCTGCGAACGCTACGCCGACATTTTTCTGTCCCGCTTTATCTATCCGTTTCTTGCGCCACTTTGGAATCCGTATAGTTGGCTGTTGGAACGGCGCTTCGGTCTCGCTGAAACGATGCTATCGCCAGCCGGCTGGCCACCCGGCTTACCACGGCTGCGGGTGCTCTTGATCACCGACATTCACGCCGGAATATTTTTGAGACCGGAAACCTTGTGGCGCATCATCCACGAATTGATGACGCTGAAGCCTGACATCGTCATCGTCGGTGGCGATCTGGTCTCCGGTCACGTCAGCGAAGCCGCGCCCATCCTCGCCGGCTTGGCGCCCTTGACCCGCGCGCCGCTCGGGGCTTGGTTTTGTTTCGGCAACCATGACTACTTTGGCGGCGACCCTGAGGAACTAAGAAAAAATTTGGCGGCGATTGGCATCCGCACGCTGAAAAACGACAGCGCCGTAATTCAACATCGCGGCGGCAGTTTCGTGCTTGGCGGCATCGATGATCGAATCTTCGGCGAGCCGAATTGGCAGGGCGTGCTCGCCAAGCACGGCCCGCCCCATCTCTTGATGGCGCATAACCCCGATCACTTTTACGAGGCGGAAGCGCGCGGCGTGCCGTTGACCCTCTCCGGACACACTCACGGCGGCCAGATCCGCTTTCCCAACGGCCCGGCGATCATTCGCCAGAGCCGTTTTTGCCTCGACGAAGGTGTTTTCGCTTTTGGTCGATCGCTGCTGGTGGTCTCGCGCGGCTTGGGTAGCATCCTGCTGCCGGTCCGCTGGGGTGCCGACCCTGAAGCCGTGCTGATCGAGATCACTGCGCCGAAATAAATGGGCCTTCAGGCTTCCGTGTGGATAACCCCGCCCTATCCTATTGTCTTCCTTCACCACGAAGGACACAGAGGATGCTTAAATTATCCCTCGCCCGCAATGCGAGATAGGCTGAGGACATCCGAATTCAAACCTAGATTCCCGCGTCCTCGAAAATGACGGATTTGCGTTCTTTGCGCTCTTCGCGTTTAAATCTTCTTACCTTGACCCATCAGAACCTTCGCCTTCATCCTAGCGTGCGGCTCAGGTGATTCTGACCTTCACTTCGGTGCCACGTTTGGCGCACTCGGCGCGAAAGATCTCGTGGATCGCCGGGTCTTGATCTCGGTATTCGATCTGGGTGCCGCCGACGCGGATGTCTTGATCGGTTTTCGAAAGGTCTTCGACTTTATAGGTAAAGCCCCAGGGCTTGAGCGCCAGATAACGCACCGGCTGATTATCGGGATTGAAATGCTGATGAAACCAATTGGCCGGCGGGACGAATAGACTGCCCGGCCGCCAGTCGATACGAATCTTCGGCTGCCCGTCTTCCCACAAGAACGAATAACCTTCGCCGGAAAGTATCACCAAATGCGCCCCCGGGCCGTGGCGATGGCCGCGCGGATAGGTGCCCGAAGGATACTGTTCGAGATGGGCGCTCATGGTGTTAGCGGCGAGGTGCAAGCGAATCCCGGTGGCGCCCTGGCCGCGCTGGCTGCGGTCGCGCAACTGAAAGTCGCGGATGTCGGGAATAAAACTGGACTCCCAAGTTCGGTAGCTGACGATCTCCTTGCCCTTGCCATTGTAGTAACCATCGTCGCCGTCGAAGCGGTCCAAGAAAGAAAATGAATTCGCGAAGACAAAATCTAAATTGCGAAACCGATTGATCATCGGCGGCGCATCGGTCAGCGCGACAAACCGCGCACTCTCGTCGCCTTGCACGTTGAAGTGTTGATGCCAGGCATTGAGCGGCGGCGAAAACAGACTTCCTTCTTGCCACTCGAATGATTGCTTCTTCGTGCCGTCGTTCCAAACCGTCGTCGCGCCGCGCCCTTTGACGACGTAAATCAGCTGCTCGAACAGGCAGCGCTGTGGCTTGGTTTCACCCTTGGGCGGAATTTCACAAACATAAGAGCCGCAGCTCCGCCCGGAGCCAACCAGATTGATGAACGAACCGAGCGCGCCCATGCGCCGCCACGGCGCGACGGGAATCGCCGTGAGATCCTCGACGCAATGACCGCGCAGGATCGGAATCTCTTCCTGCTCCTGCCACAGATCGTAAGGTGTTTGTTCCGAATAGGCCGCCGCTTTAGTCAAATCCACATCAAAGCTCCCGTCAGCAAAGTTGCCTCGTTTGTAAATTCTATGTTGACCCCGCCTCTCGAGGCAAAGAAACGGAGCATTTCGCGTACGGGGTCTTAACCCCGCACGCGACCCAAGGGGATGCTCGCCCCCTTTGGATTCGCCATTTAATTGGTGCCCGCAGCAAGCTGCGGGGAATTATTAGATTAAATGGGGTTGCGAAAGGGTCTTGCGGTTGTTTACCAGGGCGATCAAACTACGTCAAAGGCCCATGGCGCCAGCGATCCTCAACTCAACGGTCGCCGCGCGCCGCCGATGTAAACAGTGCGATTACCGTCAAAACAATCGCCGCGAGGAACGTCATGTTAAGCGCGGCGACGAAGCCGGCGGGATTTGCTGTCGTCAAGGTCGCCGCTTTCACGCCGGTGTAGTGTTCGAAGGCGAGCGACATGCATAGGCCGCCCAGCGCAACGCCAAAAACATTACCGAAGCCGAACGTCACGTGATTCATCGCCGAGGCGAAGCCACGATGCTCCTTCGGCATCATGCTGATCATCGCTGTGGAATTCGCCGGGTTGAAGATGCCGTTGGTCACCGCGCCGACTATGACCAACATTGCCGGCAACAGCCAATGGGAATCCGTTCGCAGAAACCCGCCGATCGCCGAAGAAACGATCATGAACAATACACCGAGCGTTGCCGGCATCCGTGGACCGAGACGGTCCGAAAGATAGCCGCTCAGGGGCGCGAAGGCGACGGTCAGGACCGACGGCGCCATGAAGAGCAGTCCGACTTTGGTCGGCGACAGGTGGAGAATATCCTGCAAATAGAACGGCAGCAGGAATCCCGTCAATGAATAGCACATCGCGATGATCAGCAAACTGACCACGCTAAAGCTAAAGCGGCGGATCTTGAACAACTGCAAATTGACGAACGGACTTTTGGTGCGCGATTCATGGATCAGGAACACCGCTAAGCTCACCAGAAATCCGCCAGTCAAAAATAGTTTGGCGGAACCGCCAATGATTTCCTGGGTGCGCCGGTCGAAGATGAATACGAGAATGCTGGTGAGCGAAAACAGCAGCATGGCGCCAAAGTAATCAATGGAACCGCCATGATGGACACGCTGCGCTGGGCGCCGTTTCATATTCACCAACGACAGCACCGTGCCGCCGAGTCCCACCGGAACCAAAAGATAAAAACTCCAGCGCCAACTGAAATAGTCGATCATCAAGCCGCCGATACCGGGACCGAGAATGAACCCAACATGGTGCGCCGTGGTCATGAAACCCTGGGCTCTGCCGGCCAAATCTTCGGTCACCGACTCGGCCGCCAGCGCCCGGCTCGACGACTGCAACATCGCGCCGCCGACCCCTTGCACGAAACGCGCGGCGATCAGCTGCAACACGGTTTGGGAAATTCCGCAGAGCAAGGAACTGATGGCAAATACAAAAAAGCCTAGGGCGAACATTTTCTCGCGTCCCCACAAATCGGATATCCGTCCAAACACCACGGACAATCCGATATTCGAGAGCTGGTACGAAAGCAGCGCCCAGGACACGCCGAGCAAGTCGGTGCCCAAGCTATGCGCCACCGTCGGCATGGATATCGAAACGATCCGGGTCGCCGTACCGGAAAAGAATGTCCCAAGAAGAGCGGTAGCAAGCAGAAGATAATTGATGCGCGATTCCACGTTGAAGCAATTCTTGATTGAGAATTTCTGAGTATTAGCGCCGAAAGGGCCGTGGAGCAAACTATGGAAAGATAAATCACTACGAAGTACGAGCGCGGCAAAGCCGCAGCCAAAGAGAAGAAGAGATTTCACCGCAAAAAGCGCAAAGGGCGCAAAAAAAGAATCGGACTTCGTAACGGGTCTGAAGCCCGCCCTCCCGGGTGTGGCTTCGTGGTGAACAATTCTATCTTGTCACGTAACATCGATTATAGGAGCTTCTCCAAAAATTCTCCCACTTCGCCCCGCCACTGTTCAGGGCGCACGTCAACGATCGGCATGTGCGGCACGCCGGCGTAAGCAACGAATCGAGCCTTTTCGCCCATCGCCGCAGCAATCCTCCGGGCTTCATCCAATGAAACCCGTTGATCCTTTTCACCGTGCAGGATCAACGCCGGAAAATTCACCGACCGCGCGTAGTCGACTGGATTATGCGAGAAAAAGTTCAAACCGTTCTGCACGCTGCCCCAGAAAAGTAACATTTCCGCGCAAGGTGAACCGGAAAGTCCCATAGCGCGAAAACGACTCTTGCCGGTATTCAACAAAGAGTCGAAAGTTGCTTCGATGATTACGGCATCGGGCTTGATTCCATTCACAGCAATGGCGCGCAGCACCGCTGCGCCACCCATTGAAATGCCGTAAAGAACAACCTTGCGCTTCGGCCATGTGCGCCTGACATAATCGATCGTGGCTGCGACATCGTCCGCCTCTTTCACGCCGATGGTTGTGCCGCTCCCGGACGAACCGCCGGAACCGTAAAAGTCGACCAGAAATGCATCGTACCCAAGCTCATAAAGTACCCGCACTGTACTCAATAAAGTAGACTTGTTCGCCGCGTAACCGTGAAAGAGCGCGACAAGCGGGCGATTAGCGCTTCTGGCGACATGCCAAGCCTCAAGGGTCAAGCCGCTCGGATTCAGAAAACGGAGCGTGGCAAACGAGAGTTGCAAATCGGCCGGCGTCCGGTCGTTTGCGAGCCGCACGATGTGAACGCCCGAGAGCATGACGGCGATTTTCTCAAACACGCCCAGCTCCTCAGGCCGTGCCGTCCGCGCGCCGCTTTCGGCGAACCGCGTCATCGCCCGCGCCTGCATGAAGGCGAGAACATTCATACTAACGACGGCACTAAGCAGAGCCGCGGTGAGAAGCTTGACGAAATGCTTCATTCGGTAAGTGTCGAATTTCGCAGGATGGGTCAAGCCCGCTGCCGGAGCTCAGGATAGAATCCGTGATAGCTATCGCTTTTGTCCGTCGTGAAAAGACAGACACGAGAGTTACCGTTCCTAATCACCCTCGCCCTCTCCCGGAAGCTGGCGAGGGAAGCGGCTCCGCGGCCGGCAATCGAAATACCCAATTCTGACTTCCGACCTCTGACCTCTGACCCCAGACCTCCGTCATTTGATCAGTCTGTTCGCCCGCGCCAACAGATTCGGATCGATGATCACGCCGATCTGTTTCGCCGTTTTGAGATTCACCACCAGCTCGAACTTCATCGGCCGTTCCACCGGAAGATCGGCGGGCTTGGCGCCTTTGAGAACTCTGTCGATGAAATATGCGACGCGCCGGTAGCTTTCCGCTTCGTCCGCCCCGTAGGATATGAGCCCACCGGCCTCTACAGCTTCTCTGCTGATGTACATCGATGGTAACCGGCTCTTTAACGTAAAGCCGATAATCCGTTCTTGGTTGGCACGCATTAGCGCACCCCCAAGCATGTAGAGTCCATCCGGGCGCTGTTTGCCCATCGCAGCAAAAACTCTACCGAAATCGTTCGCATCTCTTACCTCCCAAGGTTGAAGAGTCAACTTCAGCGCGCGCGCCGCCACCGGGAGATCTTCCTTCACTGCGAGTACACTTGACGGATTGGCCGGAGCGTAGAGAACCGCGACACGGGCCACTTTGGGAACAGCTTCTTTGAGCAGCTCCAACCGCTTCCCGTTTAGTACTCCGGAAATGTTTGTAATACCGGTCACGTTTCCGCCGGGACGGGCAAGGCTGTTAACCAGGCCTGCCTCGACAGGATCGATGCCGACGCCCACCATAACGATGGGAATTGTCTTGGTCGCATTCTTGGCCGCCTGGATATCCGCGATCCCTCCTGCCACCAGAATGACATCAACCTTGAGACGCACAAGCTCGGTCGCGAGCTCAAAGGTCCGATCCCGCTTCCCCTCCGCGAATCGGTACTCGGTGGCGATGTTCTGTCCCTCGATGTAACCACGTTCACGTAGAGCCAGCCGAATGGCCTCGGCACGGGTGAAACCAACAGCTGACTCGCCCCCCGATAGATACCCTATCCGCGCGACTTTCTTCGGCTGCTGCGCCTGAGCAGAAAAGGGCAGAGCCAAGAGCATCGAGCAAAAAGCTCGCCGAGTGATTGTTTTGTGCATGGGATGTCCCTCACCCACTCTCATCCTCTCCCTATCCCACTTCGTAGGCGAGGGGTAAATATTCGTCGCGTCGTTCGCCTACCGATATCACTCCAACGGCAACGTGAACAACTTCTGCTCTGGGTGAAGCAGATGCTCGTGGCCGTTTTGCGTTACCCTACAGGTGTATTCGACTTGCACCGTGCCCCAGCCGGCTTCGTGGTTGGAGGCTTCGAGGTTCATCGTCATGCCGGGCTCGACGGGAATGTTGGTCGTGTTGGGCAGAAATGGATCGTCGACCTCTTCTGCCGGGCCGAGGAGAAACGGAAATTCGCGCGCTTCCAAACCGATTGTGTGGCCGAGGAAGAAATTGGAATAATTCGGCAAGCCGTTGGCGCGCACGCCGGCGATCATGGTTTCGTACAGTTCTTGCGGGCGTATGCCGGGCTTGAGCGCTTCCACGGACTTCAGCACGCCGGCTTGGATCGCATCGTAACGCTTGCGATGTTCCGCCGTCGGTTCGGCGCCGACACAGCCGGACTTGCACACGTCGGCATGATAGCCGTTGATCGAGCAGCCCATGTCGACGCGGAAGATATCACCCTTCTGCAATACGTTGTCTTTGATCGCCGGAAAGTTACCGCCGCGCGTCACCGCCATGTGCATCCAATAAACCTGCCCGCCGGCCTTGGCGATCTCGCCTTTATAAATGCTCGCCAGTTCGCTTTCGGTCACTCTCGGGCGGCACGCGCGCAACATTGTATTGATCGCCAGCTCGTTGATCTCGGCGGCCGCTCTCAGGCGCTGAATTTCCTCGGGCGTCTTGATCATGCGCACGTAGCGAAAAAACATCGACGCCGGCAAGAGCGTCGCCTGCGGCAGATTGGCGCGGATCTTTTCGTACTGTGTGATCGGAATGGCGAAGTGATCCATGCCGATACGCCCCTTGCCCATGCCCTTGTCCTCAATCAGTTGCGCCAGCGCCTTCTCAGGCGCCAAGCCTTTGGAATCGCTGCCAGCGAGCTTCACCGTCCGCTGCTCGATGGCGGAGAGCTTGGCCATGTCCGCGATATGAGGATTCCGCGGCCGGCCGTAAATATACTTTTCACCAATCCAAACATCTTCGAGAGAAGCGTAGCCAACGTCGCCGCCCGGAATGAGCAGCGCGGGCGCATGCTGGGGATCGCGTGGATAAACGACATACACCTGCGATCCGCCATATCGATAGCCGTTCTGACTCCACGATGCGTGGCCGCTCAGGTAATAAATATTCTCCGGCGTCGCCGCGACCACACCAGCGAGATCGTGCTTGTCCATTAAAGCGAGCAACCGTTCTTTGTTATAAAGCATGCGAAAACCTCCGGGTAATTTCCGAATTCTCAATTATCAATTTTCCATTATCAATTCCTAAACCCCGCTTTCCGACCGCCACGGCCGTGGCTCCAGCGGCTTCACGGCGATTTCCAACAGCGCCGGCCCAGGATGCGCTAGCGCGCGTTTGAGCGCCGGCTTCAATTCCTCGGGCTTGTGAATCCGCTCACCGAAGGCACCGAGAGCGCGAGCGACGCCGGCGTAATCGCCGCGCAATGAAATTCCGATCTCATGTCCATTGAAGCGCTCATGGAGCGTCTCGCGGCTCGCGCCTAAACTTTCGTTGTTGAGAATGACGGTCAGCGTGCGAATATCGTTGCGCGCCGCGGTTTCGATTTCCATGCCGGTCATGCCGAAGGAACCGTCGCCGGTGAAGTTCACCACCGTCTTGTCGGGATTGCCGAGCTTGGCGCCCAACGCCGCTGGCGTCGACCAACCCATGGCGCTGGTGCCGCCAAAGCCGATAAAGCCGAGCGGATTCAACGCCTCGTAATGATGCGAGACGTAAGCTCGCGTGACGCCGGCATCGTGCAGCAAAATAGTTTTCTTGGCATCGAGTTGATGGGTAATGTCCCAACAGGCGCGGTACGGATTCATCGGAATCTCGTCGGAAGTCAGGCGCGGGTTCCAGGAATCGAGCCATTTGTTTTTAAGTTCTTTGATTTCCGCCGCGACGTCCGCCGCCATGCCTTTACGATAAGCGCCGAGCTTTTCTTTTCCCTGCTGAAGCAGTGCTCGCAAAAACAGTTGAATGTCAGAAAGAATAACCAGATCGGCCGGATAGTTTTTGTGCAGCTCCGCGGCGTCGATATCGACTTGGACCAGTTTTGCGTGTGCCGGTTTGGGCAGCCAACTGGAAGTCGCGTGCTGGCGAAAGCTGCAGCCGAGCGCGATCACGAGATCGGCCTCTTCGGCGAACTTGCGCGACTGGCCGGTGCTGTAGACCGCGCGCGGATACCCGCCCAGACCGAGACAGAGCGGATGATCTTCCGGCATGGCGCCTTTCGCCGGCAAGGTCGCCATCACCGGTAGCGCGTAAGTCTCGGCGACTTGCACGAGCGCGTCCGTCGCCCTCGACCACAGCGCGCCGCGCCCAACGTAGATCAGCGGCCGCTTGGCGCCTTGTAACAATTCGATCAGCTTATCAACGTCGTCAGGATCAGGGCCGAAGCGCACGCGCCGCGTTTTGTGATACGGCGGGATTTCCGCCTGCGCCATACTGACGTCCTGCGGCATTTCAATGATTACCGGCCCCGGCCGCCCGGAGCGGGCTAAGGTGAAAGCGCGGCGAAACACTTCGGGAATCCGTTCGGGCGAGGGAACGCTGAACGTCCACTTCGCCATCGTCTGAAAGGTATCGAGATAAGGAACTTCCTGGAGCATGCCTTTGGCCAATTGCTTGCGCGAGCTGTGGCCGAAGATCACCACCAGCGGCACACAGTCGGTAAAAGCGTTGACGATCGCGGTGAAGGCGTTGCAACGTCCCGGTCCTTTAGTCACCATCGCCACGCCGACCTCGCCGGTGCTGCGCGCGTAGCCGTCGGCGATATACACCGTCGCCTGTTCGTGACGGGTTAGGATCAACGGTACTTGGCCATTTTGATGCAACGCATCGAAGATCGGCAAAATATCGTCTCCCGGCAACGTCGACACGAACTTCACGCCTTCGGTTCTGAGAATATCCACTAGTGCATCTGCGGCACGGGTCATACGAGTCACCTACTTTGGAGAAAATTTCTTGAAGAAGCCTTCCTCTTCAAGTTTGCGCAAAAATCTCATATCGACAAAGTCCGCCGGATTCTTCGCTCTGAGCGACGGTTGCTTCTCGGCGAGAAAATCCAAGACAAACTTAATGCCTTCAAGCGACGGCGCCAAATCTTGGTTCATCAGTTGGCCAAGATTTTGTTGCGACTGAAGCAACGCCGGATCGTCCTTTGGCACGCGCATGAATTTGGCGACCACGGGAATCGTCAGCTCGGGCCGCGTCTTGTAAAGATAAATCGCTTCCGCCGTGGCGCGCAGAATATTGAGCATCACGTCGGGATTGGCATCGATATATCTCCGGGTGCTCACCACCGAGATCACTGGAAAGGGAAAATCGAGCTTGGCGATGTCGAAGATTTCCCGATAGCCCAATTTTGCGGCCATGGTCGAAGTCGGCGCCGTCAGCACGCCCGCTTGAAATTTTCCTTGGGTCAAACCGGCGAGTACTTCGGGCGATCCGCCTGCCGTCACGATCGACACATCCTTGTTTGCGACCCAACCGGCATTCTTTATGAAGACCAATCCGGCGAAATAGCTGTTGCCACCGACGGCGCCGGCGCCTATCAACTTGCCTTTGAGATCGCTGACCTGTTTGATCTGCGGCGCCGCGTGGATCGCGAAGGTCAAGCGGCTGAACACCGTTCCCAGTATGGAAATCTCCGCCCCCTGTGCCGCCGCCGCCACCGCCGCGGCTCCACCAACCTGGGAGACATCCACCGAACCGCCGAGCATCGCTTGAATTGGCCGCGAGCCGCTGACGTAAACCAACTCGGTGTCGTAGCCGTACTTCTCAAAAAGCTTCAGTTCATGGGCGATCCAGAACGGCGGATTGGCATAGGCAAGCGCGCTAAAAGCGAGACGGAGCTTTTTAGGCTGCGCGGCATGCAATAGCGCAGGCAGCAGCACCCACGCGGCAAGCATTGCAAAGAGCAGTCGAGCGAATTTTAGAATCATCGGCGTCATCATTTGAGCGAATAGCTGGAGACATATTGACAAATGACTTGGCAGTCAAGTTGATTTCGTTCGCCGTCACCCTAGCCGCTGCCGCAAGCGGGCGAGGGTAAGAATCACGAACGATAGCAGAAGCAGTTAGAGCGTTTGTTTCGCAGAGAGAACTGCCCGCGCCTGCGCGGCGACCTCGGCGATTAGCGAACCCATCTTGGGATGAACCGGCTCGATGTCCGGCGTGAGTCCAAATTGCTGGAGCATTTGCGTGCAGACAGGGCCCACCGAACCGACGACGATGTTTTTAAAGGCGCGTCGCAATCCATCATCGGCCTTGTCGGACGCCGCGATCTTGAACAAATGTTCCACCTGTGCGCCGTTAGTGAATAAAGCGATGTCGACAGCGCCGCCGAGAATTTTTTCAAGCGCCGCGCGCAGCGGCGCCAAATCTTCCGGCAGCGCCCAGCGATAGATCGGAATCGACGCCACCGCCGCGCCGCGACGCTGCAAGGCGGTATTCAATTCGGGATTGGCGATGCCGTATTCTTGAATCGCGATCCGCCTGTCGCGCATGTCGACGGCGGCATCGAGTGTCGAAAGAATTTCACGCCAAGTATTAGGCTCCGGCACGGTCACCGCCGCTTGCAGTCCCAACTCTTTCAAGACCGCAATCGGCTTGGGTCCACGCGCGACCAGCTGGACTTTACGCAGTGCGGCTACAATTCTTTCTTGCGCAAACTGTGTGAGTAGAATCTCATTGAGCGTCTTGGTGCCGACGCCGGTCATGAGAATAAGAATGTCGAAATTGCCGGCTTCGATCGCGGGCAAGAGATCGAGCGCGGCGCGGTTCTCGCCTAGCGGAATCTCGCGCATCGACGGTGCTATGATGGGCTCACCGCCGTAACGGCGAATCAGCTCCGCCATTTCCTTGGCGCGGCGGCTCTCGAACGAGACAACTTTCAAGCCTTGCAAGTTATTTCGCGCGTTCGATTCCATAAAAAAGAATTGGAGCAATGGAGAGATTTACGCCGACACGCCGAACTCTCTCAGCAAAAGAACCTTCGCCCGCGTCACATCGCCGCGCATGAGCAATTGCCGCACATCGCCGGTCAAAGCTCTGCGCCAAGTTTCGAACGGCGCATCGATCCCGCGGGCGCGTAACTCGTCGCGCAATTCCGCGGCCAAATTGGCCAGCAGGGCGTATTCATCGGTAAAATAAAGCTCCAGCTCCTCGCGGACCGTGCGCGCCAGCGCCGGGCTCCGGCCGCCGCTCGACACCGCCACGGTCAGGTCGCCGCGGCGCAGCACCGAAGGCAGAATGAAGTCGCAGCGCGCCGGATCGTCCGCGGCATTGACCCAGACACCGAGACTGCGGCCTTCTTTGAAAACCTGCGCGCTCACGGCACGGTCGTCGGTGGCGACGAAGGCGATCTCGAATTCCGTCAAGTCGCCCGGTTGATAGCGCCGGGCTATATATTCGACGGATTTTTCTTTTGACCAATGTAGGATGTTGTCGGACGCCTCGGGGCTGATCACGGCGACTTCCGCGCCAGCCTCTAACAAACTAGCAACTTTGCGCTCCGCCACCGCGCCGCCGCCGATCACCAAGCAACGGCGCCGCGTCATTTCGAGAAAGATGGGAAAGTAGCTCATCTGGGTTCCCTCGCGACTGGGCGATATTCGAAAATGCCGTCGTTACTAAATCTAACCCGTCGCAGGTGTCCCAGACAAACGATTCGCTGCCGAAATAATTCATTTCATGCGCCCAGCGGAGCAGTTCCTCAGTCGCGAAGCGCTCCAGCTCGTCGCTCAACGGCGTGCCAATATTTTCACATTGAGCCATCTTTCATCTCGCTCCGGTCACGCGATCAAACGATCATCCCAGCGCCAACGGTATTATTGGTCGCCTCGTCGATCAAGATGAACGAACCCGTCGCTCGATTGCGCCGATAGCTGTCGATCACCAGGGGCTGCTGTCCTTTGACGCCGACGCGGGCGATGTCGTTCGTCTGCAGGGTTTTTAGCCCGCCGACCAGCTGCGAGGTATTCACGTCGACACGATTTTCGATGCGCGTGAGCCAGACCTTGACGGTCTTGGTGGCATGTTTGACCAGGTATTTGCGCCGCATATCGAGCGGCTGTTCGCTGAGCCAGCAAATATCTGCGTTGTACTCGTTGGCGACATGCACAGAGTCCCGGTCTTTGATGATCATATCGCCGCGCGAAACGTCGAGGTCATCCTCCAACAGCAGCGTCACCGACTGCGGTGCCATCGCCTGTCTCAAATCGCCATCGAACGTAGCAATCTGTTTGACCCGGGATGAGCGTCCCGACGGCAGCACCGTGACGCGATCGCCGGCTTTTACCGTTCCCGACTCGATCCGTCCCATGTAGCCGCGGAAGTCATGATACTCGGTGCCGCCCGGACGGCACACCCACTGCACCGGGAAACGGAAATCCTCCAGATTGACGTCGTGATCGACGGCAATATTTTCCAGCAGCTCCAACAGCGTCGGCCCATTATACCAAGACATATTCTCGCCCCGCTCCACGACCATATCGCCCGAGAGCGCGGAGATCGGAATATAGATCACGTCGCGGAAACTCAAATCAGCCGCAAACTCCGCAAAGGCCTCGCGGATGTCGGCGAACACTTCGCGGCGGTAATCCACTAGATCCATCTTGTTCACGGCGACCACGAGATGGGGAATGCGCAGCAAGCTGGCAATGTAGGTATGACGGCGCGACTGGGTGAGCATACCCTTGCGCGCGTCCATAAGAATCACCGCGAGATTCGCCGTCGATGCGCCGGTTGCCATGTTGCGAGTGTACTGCTCGTGGCCCGGCGTGTCGGCGATGATGAATTTCCGCTTCGGCGTGGCGAAATAGCGGTAAGCAACATCGATGGTAATCCCTTGTTCGCGCTCGGCCTGAAGTCCATCGGTCAGCAAAGACAAATCCACCCCATCGACACCACGCCGCCGCGAGCTCCGTTCGACCGCGGCCAACTGATCTTCGAAGATCGACTTGGAATCGTGCAGCAGCCGGCCGATCAGCGTGCTCTTGCCGTCATCGACGCTACCGCATGTGATGAAGCGCAGCAGCTCGCCCTGGTCGTATTCGATTCGTTCACTCGCTCTCATATGCCAGAAAACCTCTCCGTTTCTTGAACCTCCGGAACGACTGGAACCCTTGGAACTGTTGGAACCCTCTCTCGGTTCTAGACGTTTTAATCGTTTAAGTGGTTCCAATCGTTTCGATCACTGCGGGAGCTAAAAGTATCCTTCCTTTTTTCTCAGCTCCATCGACGCATCCGACGTCTGATCGTCCATGCGCGTGGCGCCGCGTTCGGTGATGCGCGTTGCCGCGGTTTCAGCGATAATCGCGTCCAGCGTCGTCGCGGTGGACGCCACCGGACAGGTGCAGGTCATGTCGCCGACGGTGCGGAAGCGGACCCACGCCGTTTCCACTTTTTCCCCTGGCTTGGGCTGGACCAATTCGGACACCGGCATCAACCCGCCAGGACGCCGAATCACTTGCCGTTTGTGCGCGTAATAAATCTCGGGAATGTCGAGCCGCTCCTTGGCGATATAGCGCCACACATCCAGTTCGGTCCAATTGCTGATCGGAAAGACCCGGATATTTTCGCCGGGATGAACTCGCGTGTTGTAAAGGTCCCAAAGCTCCGGCCGCTGGTTCTTCGGGTCCCACTGGCCAAACTCATCGCGGAAAGAGAAAATCCGTTCCTTGGCGCGGGCTTTCTCCTCATCGCGGCGCGCGCCGCCGATGCAGGCGTCGAGCTGCAACTCTTCGATGGCGTCGAGCAGCGTCACCGACTGGTGCGCGTTGCGGCTTTCGTCGGAAGATTTCAACACGACCCGGCCGCCGGCGATCGAATCGCCCACCGAGCGGACGATCAGCCGCTCGCCCAGCTCGGCCGCCCGGCGGTCGCGAAATGCGATCACTTCGGGGAAATTATGCTCGGTGTCGATATGTAACAGTGGAAACGGAAAGCGCGCCGGCCGAAAAGCTTTCTCGGCGAGCCGAAGCAGGACCAGCGAATCCTTGCCGCCGGAAAACAGCAACGCGGGATTGCGGCACTCCGCTGCGACTTCACGTAGTATGTGAATCGACTCGCTTTCGAGCGTCTCCAAGTGCGTCAGCGAGCGACGCGCGCATTTCAGCGAGTTCATGTTACTAAAATCTTAACCGATGCTCGTCTTCGGACGTCGGATCGTGATGATCTTGGACCAAGTCCAGATCGAACCAACTGAGTTTTTCCTTCAGCCCGACCACCTCGCCGACGACGATCAGCGCCGGCGCTTTCAGCGCCGCGCTCTTCTCGACGATGTTTGCCAGTGTGCCAACAACGGTTTTCTGTTGTTCCGTTGTGCCCTGGTGAATCACCGCCGCCGGAGTTTCCGGCGCGCGGCCATGGGCGACAAGCTCGGCGACGATCGCCGACAAATTGTGCAGCCCCATCAGAATCACCAGCGTGTCGACGGCACTAGCGAGCTTGGCCCAATCGACTGACGACTTGGATTTGACCGCTTCGTGTCCCGTGACCACGGCAAATGACGACGCGTAATTTCGGTGAGTCAGCGGAATTCCAGCAAATGCTGGGACCGCGACCGCCGAACTCACGCCGGGAACGATCTCGAAAGGAATGCCGGCATCGGACAGCGCCTCCGCCTCTTCGCCGCCGCGGCCGAAGACAAACGGATCGCCGCCCTTCAAGCGCACGACCCGGTCGCCCTGCAGCGCGTAGTTGATCAGCACTTCGTTGATGTCGCTCTGCGCGATGGAGTGACGCCCCGCCTGTTTGCCGACGAAAATCCGCCGCGCCGCCGGCGGCGCCTCATCGAGCAAGACGGAATTAACCAGTTGGTCGTACACGACCACGTCCGCGTCGCGCAGCAGCTGCAAACCGCGCACGGTCATCAACCCAGGATCGCCCGGCCCTGCGCCGACTAAATAAACTTTGCCTGTTTCCATGGCCATGCTTACAACCTCGCCCGTCAACTGACCCACCAGAGTTCGCCATCACCGTTTTGCAAAATGCGGCGCGCTTCGGTCTGAAATAGTCTGCTGCCGAACAATCCCAAATCCACCGCCCAAGCACCGGCACGAGATTCCTCGCGAAAGAGCGCCTCGGCGACGACGTCCACCGCCTCCCCTAGCGCCAGTTCCGGCTGCTTCGATAGCAATTCAATGATTGCGATTTCGCCTTTAGTCGCCGCCCGCCGCTTGGGCGCTTCGAGCCGGCTCACTTGCGACGCAAAGATTCGGCGCGACTCAGTTGTTGCTTCAGTCAATTTATCTACACTCATCACGGCATTAAGAAACGCACCGTTTATTCCCGCCACAATTCGATTTATTGGAGCGAGAAATCCAACCCACATTAATATTCGCCACTCGAATCAAGCGAATCGCTTGTTGCTGTCCCGCGGCCGCTATGCAGCCCGCATTCTTTGCTCTCGGTGATTTCCCACCACCAGCGCCCGGCGCGCGGATCTTCGCCCCGCTTCACCGCGCGCGTGCACGGCGCGCAGCCGATGCTCGGATAGCCTTGAGTGTGCAGCCAATTGAAAGGCACGTTGCGTTCGCGAATGTATGTCCACACCGCGTCTTGGCTCCAGTCGGCTAGCGGATTGATTTTGACAATGCCGCCATGATCTTTGTCGATCTCAACTTTACTCACCTCGGAACGGGTCACCGTCTGGGCGCGCCTGAGCCCGGTCATCCAAGCAGAGAGATTTTTTAATGCGCGGTTGAGCGGCTCGACTTTGCGCACGGCGCAGCAGAGCTTGCGCTGCTCGATGGACTGATAAAACAGATTCAGCCCGTGGGCGCGCACCATGTCCTCGACTTTGCTGGCGTCGGGAAAATACACTTCCACGCTGATGCCGTAGCGATCGCGGATCGCATCCATGCAATCATAAGTTTCCTGATTGAGCCGGCCGGTGTCCAGGGTGAAGATGCGAAAGTCCGAGCCGCGCTGACGGTGCATCATATCGATCAACACCGACTCTTCGGCTTGAAACGAGCAAGCCAAAGCGATCTGTGGTGAAAACTTGTCGAGCGCCCACTTCAATACCGTTTCGGCGGAAGCTTGCGCGAAATCCGGCTCTATCTCGCGATCGATCAATTCCTCTGCGTTGAGCGAAACCATTACCCACCTCTGGTTAGTTGTGAGACAGATTTTCCAACGCCTGTCGGAGATCGACTGAAGCTGCCGTCTTCAGGTGAACGTTCAGCCGCTGCCGCGAATCGTTGTCGCGTTCCAAAATAACCTTAGCGCTGCCGAACAACTGCGCGGCCACTGACTCGACGTCGCCTTTGATTTCGTCGAATGACTCCTGCGAGTTGGCCCCGGCCAGCCGATCGTTGACCGAGATCACCGCTTCGTTCGCCGCAAAACGCAATTTGCCCTGCAGCGCCGGCTCTTCTTCGAGCTTGAGGCAGTTTTTCAGCGCGGCGCAAAAAACCTGACGCAGCATGTCCCGGGGCGTGCCCGCCAGGACAGCTTTCTGACTGTAAACCAGGCCGCGCCGGCCACCGATTTCGTCGATACTGACGTGACCGTCTTGGGCGACCAAGACGATTCCTGGCCCCGCCTGCATGTGACTGTAGTCGGCGACGTCGTGGTAAACCCCGCCGGTGGCTTGAATCCACGAGTGAAAGATTTCGATGAAGTCGGTCAACTTAATGTCGCTGGGCTGCTCGATGAAAAACTTGACGTTTAATTTTTGTAATTCCATGCTCGCACCTCGCACTAAATTGGTCGACTGGAAGTCGACTCTTTCCTCCGTCATTCCGGAGCAGGCCGGAATCCACGGTTGTGTACTCAAAACGAATCGAACCTGGATGCCGGCCTCCGCCGGCATGACAAGCCTTCTCTTCGTCTGGCGACGGGGTATTTTTACAATCCCCGAGAGAGTCGATCACGCCCCCGGCTGTGCCGCCGGTGTACTCGCCGCGATCGCCGGTGCTCCGGCAAGCCCGCCGCGGACTTTGTTGTGGCAGTCATGCGCCGCGTCGATGAACAGCTGTGCTTCTTGGAGCAACCGCACGGCGCAGTCAGCGTCGGCGGTTTTGTTCGTGCCGACAAACTCCTTGGCTTTAAATAAATACTCGGCGAACTTCCCGCCGGCGTACTTGTCCCAAAAAAGCTGCGTGTCGTAGAAACGCCTGGTAAACTCCGCAATGATTTGTTCGTCATTTTCTGATATCGCCGGATTCTGATCCTTCACCAAACCTTGCGCCGCGCGTACCATCGAGGCATAAGCCGCCTTCACCGCGTGGTGCGAATGTCCCGCATCCAAAAGTAACTGCGCTTCGAACAGCTCGCGCTCACTGGCGGCGAGTGTAAACTCAGCCTGGCTCACCACTTCGCCGGCGCACTCGCCGACACCCATGTCCGCCAGCGTAAACTCGCGCGGATCGCCCCAATCGCTGTAGTAAGACCGGTCCACGTCATGGGCGGGAATCTTGGTCAAGTCGTCGAGCAAATCTTTTATCGCCTTCTTGCCCACCCGGGCGACGAAGTCTTGAAAGCGTTCGTCCTTCAATCGTTGGCGCACGTAATATTCGGTGATCGACAATACCGCTTCGGGAATCCGCTTCGACGGCACCGCGCCGATCGCCACGCCGTACTCGCCGGCATTGTCGTGGAACTTGCCGCCGAGGATCACTTGGAAATGCGGCACCTGAAAACCTTTGACGTTGCGGTTGATGCCGTAAAAGCCGATGTCGGCGATGTGGTGCTGGCCGCAGGAGTTGAAGCAGCCGCTGACTTTGATGCGGAGATTTTTCACCGCTTCGTCCAACTGTAAACTCTTCTCGCCCAAGCGCTGGCGCAGCTCGCGCGCCAAACCGCGCGACGACGCGATGCCGAGTTTGCAAGTGTCCGTGCCCGGGCAGGCGGTCACGTCGACGATGGTCGCCGCGTCCGCCGCGCCCAAGCCGATGGCCTTGATCGCTTGGTAGAATTCCGGCAAATCCGCTTCGCTCACCCACCGGAAGAGAATATTTTGCTCCACCGTCGTGCGCAGCGTGTCCTTGACGAAGCGCCGCGCAATGTCGGCAAGCGCGCGCAGTTGATCGGCGCTGGCATCGCCCAGTGGCAGCGTTACCGTGGCGGCGACATAGCCTGGCTGTCTCTGCTTATAAACGTTGGTCGCATACCACGCCGCGAATCCCTCCGGCCGCTGATGGCCGTTGAGGCTCACGCCCGGCTTTAGCGGTTGCTCGGTCCATTGATCGACCGCACGGAGATAATCAGTCCAGCGCGGATCGGGTGAAAGCTTCTGCCGCTCTTCCGCGACCAGTTTTTTGAATTCATCGACACCGAGCTGTGCAATCAGGAATTTAATCCGAGCGCGCGCCCGGTTGCGCTTCTCTCCCAGACGGGCGAACACGCGCGAGATCGCCTGCATGGTCGGCAGCAGCTCTTCTTCCGGTAGAAACTCGTCGAACAACTTGGCCTTGTACGGCACCGATCCCAAACCGCCGCCGACGTAGAAAGCAAAACCGCGCTGTTTTTTGCCGTCGACAACTCGAGTCTTGGCGATGGCGCCCATGTCGTGCATGGTCACCAGGCCGCAAGGATTTTGCTCGCAGCCGGAGAAGGCGATCTTCACCTTGCGGCCAAAGTCCTGGGTATCGGGATGGCCCATTAAAAATCGCGCGCAGGCTTTGGCGTAGGGAGTCGTATCGAAGGTTTCCTCGTGGCAGATTCCCGCCAGTGGGCAGGCGGTCACGTTGCGCACGACGTTGCCGCAAGCTTCCTGAGTGGTGACGCCGGCCGCGGCGAGCCGCCGCATCAGATCCGGCGTGTCGTCGATGTGGACAAAGTGAAACTGAAAATCCTGCCGCGTCGTCACGTGAGTGACGCCGTCGGCATATTCCTCGGACAGGTCGGCGAGCGTCTCCAACTGCTCGGGCGTGACGCCGCCAAAAGGAATCTTGATACGCATCATTCCCGGCGCGTCCCACAAAGTGTCCGGCCCCTTGATCACGTCGGCGGAGAGTTTCAGTTTTTGAATGCGCGTGCCGTCATGGCGCTGCCCGTTGTCGTAACGCTGGCCGTAGATACCGCGCCGAAGTCGCGTCTCGGCGAAAACCTTCTCGTCGATCTTGCCCTGCTTGCGCAGCTGCATCTGCTGTTCGAAAATATCGACCTCGCGGCCGAGCTCCGCAGGAATTTTGTCGCCAAGCTTTTCTTTCCAAGTTGCTTTTGATTCCACGGCTCACCTCCTGGGCGCAGCGCGATCGATCGCCACGCGTCATGAATTCTAATTAGAAGTAAGTTGATTTGTTTAGTCAGTTATTGTCCCAAAAAAATTTCGCCCGGCTCTGCGCTAAATATAATACATGTAAGATTCCTGCTCCGGCTTACAGAGATCGGCGAGCGTCGTGTCTTCCAAAACCGTCTCCATCGCCGCCACGCCCTTCGCCCATGCCTGCATCAACCGCTCGGTCGCCACCGCGCCGCTGCCGCTCTTTTTCTTGGGCCTCACATCTAGGCTGACAAACGGACCTTCCAACACCTCGATCACTTCCTTGACGGAGATCGTTTCCGGCGGACGCGCCAGGATGTAGCCGCCACCGGGGCCGCGCGAGCCATGCACCAGCCGCGCGCGATTGAGCAAGACCATTATCTGGCCAAGATACTCGGATGGGATGTCTTGGTCTTTGGCGATCTCTTTGACCTGCGTGGTGCGGCGAATCTTGTAGTTGTTCGCCAACTCAACCAACGCGAGGAACCCATAGTATGCTTTCGAGCCGACTTTCATCTGAATTACTCCATCGAAGGCTTAAACTAAGTAATTCAATTAAGAAAGTCAAGAATAGATTAATCCAATCTTAATTCTAGTTCGTCATGCCGGCGGAGGCCGGCATCCAGGCCGAATTGTTTGGCTCCCATTTCAGGTTGCTCGCCTCCGGCAATTGCAGTAATAGTCCAGGAAACTCCGTAGCTCTTATGCGGTATTGCGCATGACCCCGGAGGCCGATTCGACGATATGAGTATCGAAACCCAACTGCTGAGCTTCAAAACTAGCGACAAAGAAACCTTGCACGGCGTGCTGTTTACGCCGCGCGAGCGGAAATCCGATCTCGCGCTTTTGCTGGTCCATGGCGTGGCAATGAATTTCTACTTGCCGCCGCTGCCGACGATCGGACAGGCGCTGGCGGAGCGCGGCTATCATTGCTTCGTCATCAACACCCGCGGCCATGACTGGATATCGCGCGCGGGCAATCTCACCAAGTTCGGCGGCGCCGCCTATGAAACTTTTGAAGACGCCGCGACGGATTTGGACGGCGCGTTGGATTGTCTAAGCGCGCAGGGATACCAGCGCTTCATCCTGGTCGGCCATAGCCTCGGGTGCGTCAAGTCGCTCCTCTATCAAGGCAACCGGCAACGCGCCGATGTCATCGGTGTCATATCCTGCTCCTGTCCGCGACAATTCTATTCCGCGCGCGCCGAGGAACAGCCGGAGTTCGAGCAACTAATGGCCAAAGCCGAGGAAATGGTCGCGCAAGACAAAGGGGAAGAATTCCTCTGGGCGTGGACCAGCGGCGCCATGGGAATTTTCACCGCGCGCACCTACGTCAACAAATACGGCCGTCACGAAATCAACGACGTGCGCCCGCATGCGGGCCGCTTGGGCTGCCCGCACTTGGCCATCGCCGGCGGTGCCGAGCATGCTTTCTTCCCGCGCTACGCCAAAGAGATCGCTGAAGCCGGTGGCGCCAGCGCGAGCTACAAAATCGTCCCCGGCGCAAATCATTTCTACACCAACCATGAACCAGAGGTCGTCGAAATCATCGCCGACTGGCTGAAGCAGTTCACAAACTGAGTTGGATTTGCTCGAAGTAATGCGGGCTGATTGCCAGGGACAACTTTCAGCATGCTGATAAAAGATCTCGGAATGCTTCGAGAGCCTCAGCATGAACGGAAACCCACCAAGGAAATTAGTTTCCCTCCGTTCGTCCCTTCGATAGACTCAGGGCAGGCTCTGAGCCGTGTCGAAGGACTCCGAGACCAATTTTTCGGTAGTCGGATTTAATCTATTCTTTTGCGAAAATGAACAGGTCGTTCTCACCGAGCTTCGGAAGATCGGGATGCGCGGAGCAATATTCGCGGAGAGCAGCGAGGCCCTCGCGGAATGCAACATCGTCAATGCACTCCAGATCGGAATAGGTCCGCAGCGCAATCGTCTCGACGTACTCCGCAGCGGTTGGAGCAATCTCATGACTGAGAGTTTCGATCGCGACGACACGGAATTGACATGACGTTGCCAGCCCAACCAGCCTGTCGCGGGTTGGCAGCCGCGTCTCATCGACCGCACGAGCGGCGGGAAAAAATCGTTGGTAAAAGTAGCTATCGAGGTTTTCTCGCGTAGTTTGCCGGACGCACAAGTTCCCATTTGATTTCAGAACCCTGCGGATCTCTCGGAGCGCTGTCGAAACATCCACAACGTGGTGCAACACCTGAGACATGAACACGATGTCCGCCACACCATCGCCTAACGGTATGCTTTCAGCTTCGCCCTGAACAAAGCGCACAGAGGGAGGATGCGGCTTTGCTTCAGCCGTTGCACGCATGTTAGCCGCCGGTTCGACGCCGAGCACCTGCGCCGCAAACGCCTCCGACAACACCGTCGAAAATCGCCCCGTGCCAGAACCGAGATCAATTTTGAGGTTGACCGGTCGCGCGACATAACCCTGGAGCAATTCCACTAACGCCTCAGTCGCTTCAGACGTAAGCGCGCGGCCGACATCGTAACGCCGGTGTACGTCCGATTCTTGGTAAGTAAAAGTAGCCATTCAGTCTTTGGTTCAAACCGAAACACAATCAAAAATCGGATCAATTGTTCGGGCTGGCCACGTATCGACTGCAAAATTATTGACGCATTGCGAGTCAGTTTAACGTTTAAGGCTGAGCAGCCAAGACCCGCGAGCCCATGAGAGGGTGCGAAGATCTTTCTCTAGCCGGATGTTAGACCATCTTTTCTTCGTTGTGCTGATCCAAAGCAAAACAGAATGCAATACCCATCCGGCTCATGCGAGCCAAGAGCTCCGGCGATAGCTCCCAGCCATCGTCATCTCGGACTACGCAGGTGCAGTGAATAACAAGTTTGCATCTGTTTTGGATGGCCTCAAGCTTCGGAAGCAAAGGCTCAAGCACGGTGACCAAGTGCTCAATGTGAACGTCCATTCGCTCCGATGGATTTAGACGCGAAGGGAACAAGGCCAAGTGATAAGGGTGCGTTGCCGGAGAATCTTCCCCCGTTGGTGTATCCCTGACTATACTCCGACTCGGTGTGAGCCCCAGATGCGCCGTAATATGGTCAGCGGTCATTTCGCTGGAACTGACGCAAAGTGCAACGTAACAACCCGGCTTCGACTTAGGCATAACGTGGCATGTGGTCTAACGTTAGGCTAAACAGACGAGACTAGCGAAGCGAGCAGGTCCGAAGATCCATTTCAAGCCGATCGTTGGACAGTTCGGGCGACCCGCTTCTCACAAGGACCTACCGCGACGTCCAGCGATCACCGCAACAATGTTCACCACGGACGACGTAGCCTCGGCACAGAGCGCTGCCATGCGGAAATCGGCAGTGCGCTTGTGTTGCAGCGCAAGCGCTAGACGAAGGGCACCCTTAGCGTGCGCCCGCGCCTCCTCGTTCGCTCCTCCCTTTAGTTCCGCAGTGAAAAACCCTTCAAGCATTTGGCCCGCATCCGTCTCACTCGGAACAACGCCGTCCTGCGAGGCGTGACGGGCCGAGTCAAAGACCTCCTGAGCAACGGAGATCAGGACTTCGCGCGAGAGGAGCCCGACCGTTTGATATTGCTCTTCCGTCTCGGCGGTGTCTAGGCGAAGCCGGACTTCCTGGAGCTGCCGATCCACCTTCTGCCAACCGGTCGGCTCTTCGAAGACCTGCGCTCGTTGGCCGATCTTCTGGGGCACAAATACGGGTCTACCGGAGATCTGCTTCGCCTCGACGACGGACCAGCCATCAGCTGCTAGCTCCCGGTTGTAGATCGCGACAAGATTACGCGCCTCATCGGTATCGGGCCGCACCACTGGGTGAGCAGTCTCGCAGAGGAATCGCAAGAACTGTTCGTCCGGTCCGTGAAGGAGATTAAAGCGGCTGTCGTAGAATACCCAATCGTCTTGCCAATCTCGCCAGTTGATCCGGTGTTGGTGTATGTCGCCAGCGGCGTTACGAACCCGGTGGTCTGTGGAGGGCATAGCGGTTAGATCATAGAGACGAACAAGGAAGTCGTCCTCTTGAAGCCGTCCTGCCCAGTCGATACCCGACGTGGATAAGAAATCCATGATCGCGCGCCGCGTGACCTCAGTTATCACGTTTGCCACTTCTGCGTTCCTCAAGCTGTCCAACGCAAAGGCTGAGAAGCGACGGGCCCCGAGCGTTGCTAGCGGGGCCGTATGTTTTTCTCAAGCCGCTGGTTAGCCAATCTCACCAGGTAGCGCTTAACGAAACTCGTGCGCTGGCCTAAGGTGAAACTCAACCTCGTACTCAAACAAACTGACGTGTGGAACAACGGCAACCGCGTAACGCAGGCTGTCGCTGATGTTCTTAGCGACAATAACTCCGTGGACCTCACGTTCCTTTCCGATTGTCTCCCGTACCCAGCCCATGTAACGAGTCAACTGTCCCATTGCATAATCAGGACTGCGCGCGCGCTTCAACTCAAACACGAAGAACGCCCCTGATTCATCGACCGCGAGAATATCGATTGGGCCGACTGCGGTCGGAAATTCTATGCCGTCCCGCCCGGTCGGGTCGACGTACAAGCGCAGCCTTCTGCCGTTCACGTCGATTGTCCTGATGTTCTGCGCAATGAAATCGCGTAGCTGGAACTCCAGGGCGAATGCCGCGTCCGGCGCTTCTGCTTCATCGGACTCAGTGTCTTCGCCAAGCACGGTGCTAACTGTTGTCTCGCCAGAGTGGTCGCCAGGCACCATGAATCGCACTTCCGTCGACGTTTACTGGACCGACCAACCCATCTTTCGTAAACCGTTGCGTAGCTGGTGCGAGGTGCTCGAAGTGGCATCTAGACCTGCAGGGATATGCTGGGGGTGCTGGCGCAGCCACTCCTTCATCGGATAGATCTCGACGCCCCCATCTTCTTTTGGAACGACAATGTTAAAGCGCTGCACGATCTCCTCTCTAGGGTTCTAATGCAGTGTCACTTAGCTATTCACGACGCTGCATCTGGGTAGCCGTCGAACTCCACGCAGGCCCTCAGTTCTTCGGGCCACCGAATAATACTGCAGCCGGGCGCGCCGTCATAACCCTCCCCTGGCATTCTTGATTCCCTGTTAACCGCCAGAGCATTAATAGGCGGCCAGCCGTTCGCAGTGCACCATTCGGCGACCTCTCGCAGGAAGTGCCCGGCGGAATGGGTTAAATAGGCCAGTCCCGCCCGCTCACACAAAAGCCCGTAGGGGATCACGCATGAATCCACACTCTGCTGGCCGCTTGTGCGACCACGGCACACGTCCTTGTGGTGGTTGAGCAGAGCTTGTGCCAACGCCCGTGCTTCAGCCGTCATCCGTGAGATGTCTCCCTCTACCAGTCACTCTGCCGTATTCGATGATCCATCAAAATCGCGAAAATATATGAAGGGCCCCGCAAATGCTGCACCGGCGTGGTGCTTTTCAATGGTGCAATCTCGAACGCCTGTTCAAAGTGGGATTTCGGGATCTGGTGGTTGGTTCTGTCCGGTCTAACGTGCCCATCAACGATTTTATAGGTAAACTCACCACCACGAATCTGAGTAAATTTTTCACCAGCATGCGACTCAATCCGGGACCATACAACAGCGAAGGTTGTTCTGGGCATCGTTTTACAATCTCGTTTGGGCGGCTAACTATTAATACACGAAGCCATTTTTGCTGATCTTAGTATCGATAAATGCCGAATGCAAAACTTCTTCCAAGAGTAGGCAAGCGGGGAAGGACGCTTCCGTTTTCCGCACACGAAGCAAGTTGAACGTTCGGAATCAACTTCAGCCCCACCACCGTCAATCACCTTGACAGTCGTCATCTCCCATATCATAGAATCGCGGGAATTAGTTATGAACTACCAAACCCAAATCCATAGTTTCAAAACCGTCGACAACGAACGGCTCCACGGCGCGCTGCTGACGCCGGCGAATAAGAAATCGGACACGGCGCTGATCTTCGTTCACGGCGTGGCGATGAATTTTTATTTGCCACTGCTGTTTAACTTCGACCGCGGAAGCGAGACACCGACGGCTTCGTGCGCTTCTCAGACAGCCCTTCCGGAAATCGTGAGGTCGGTCTCACGTCGCTCCCGTCTGAGTTTCAGAAAAGGGTTCAGCTACGACTTGGAACTCGTCTTCGTACACAATGTAGCCGACTCGTTCCTCCCGAATCATCGTTACTTGGTGTCCATTGGCTTCGAGGATCATCTTAATTTCGTGCATTCTCCCCAGGTACTCCTTTGCATTATCGCGGAACCACGCAATGCCGCGCGTGTTGCGCCGATAGTACCCCTTTGATTTGGAGCGATTGAAACGTTTCGGCGCCGGCAGGTGTTTTTCAAACCAAACCAAGCTCTTACGTAGCGAGCGCCGGTGCTCGCCGTTAACGTCGGGGTCTTCGCAAAGCTTGTACGCCAAACCGAACAACCCGTCTTCAAAACCCGAGTCCGCATGTCGCCTCGGAAGAGTAAATCGCAGGAAGGCCATGTTCCGTCTCAGCTCATCCAGGGCCACGATCAAGAATCAAGGGAATTTGTTTCTGGGCATTCTGAGGGCATGATTTCAGCCGACCGACCTAACGGCCTACCGTCTAGCAATTTCCGGTTCAAAAACTATCTTTAGTCTCGTTCCAGTCGCCACGGCCAGCCGTTCAAGGGTTTGAGTCGAAGGACAACTGCGTCCGCTTTCCAGTCGTGCGATCACGGATTGTGACGTGGACATGCGTTTTGCCAACTGCTGCTGGGTAAGCCCAGCTTGAGATCGAGCATCGATCACCGCCCGCGCTAGATCAAACTCTCCTTCAAGGGCTTTGTATGCTTTGCGGTATTTACCGTCTTTCAACCATTTTCTATGCAAGGTTCGAACGCTACTCATTGCCGTATCTCCTTTGCCGGTTTCAATGCCAACTCGATCTCCCGGTTTGGTGTACTCTGAGTTTTTTTGACGAACACACGAACAACCACGACGCGTCGCGCAACCGCGGTGACGTAGAGAGCCCGGGAAATTCCGGCTCGGCCCGTCAATCGCATTTCCCACAGTGACCCGCGTACATGCTTCACATGCGGTTCATGTACCCGTTCCAGTCCAAACTCCTCGATCAATCGGGAGATATGAACGAACCTGGCACGCATATCCGCCGGAAGCGCTTCAAGCTCGGCCTCGACAATCGCGTTTAGAGTCTCGACAGTCCAGTTCATCAACGTAATAACATTATAGCTTTTAAGCTATACTCCGACAAACCGACAGTCCAAAGTAAAGATCATACGTTGGCAGTCGAACTTTGTCTTTTCTGAACAACCAACAAACCAAAGAAGTCCACGTCAACTTGACAGCTACCACTTCCCATATCATAAGAATCGTTGAAATTATTTATGAACTACCAAACCCAAATCCATAGTTTTAAAACCGCTGACAACGAACGTCTGCACGGCGCGCTGCTGATGCCGCCGGAAAAGAAATCTGACACCGCGCTGATCTTCGTTCATGGCGTGGCGATGAATTTGTATCTGCCGCCGCTGTTCAACTTCGGCCAAGAACTCAGCCAACGCGGCCATCACAGCTTCGTCATCAACACACGCGGCCATGATTGGATCGCGCGGGCGGGGAATCTAACCAAGTTCGGTGGCTCGGCTTATGAGAATCTCGACGACTGCGTCGCCGATTTTGACGGCGCGATCGAATTCTTGAAACGGCACGACTACCGGCGGTTCGTTTTCATCGGCCACAGCCTCGGCGCCATCAAATCGATTATCTACCAAGGTACGCAGCAGCGGAGCGATGTCATCGGCATCGTCTCTTGCTCGGCGCCCAAGCAATTCTATTCCGAGCGTGTCGCGCGCCAGCCCAAGTTTCGCGAGCTGATCGAGAAAGCTCACTCGATGGTCGATGCCGGCAACGGCGAAAAGTTAATGTCGGTCAACGTCGGCGCGACGCCGGGCATCTTTACGGCGCGGACACACTTGGACAAATACGGCAAAGACGACCGCAACGATTGCCGGCCACACGCCAAGAACATCGGCTGCCCGCTGCTCGCCGTCGCCGGCGGCGCCGAGCCGCCTTTTTTTCACGAGTACGCCCAAGAAATCGTCGCCGCTGCCGGCGCCCAGTCGAAATATCAATGCGTCGACGGCGCCAATCATTTTTACAATCGCCACACACGGCAGATCGTCGAGATTATCCACCAGTGGCTGCGCCAATTTGACGACTAAGAAGATTTCACCGCGGAGGCGCCTCCTTTGACTAGGCTCAGGATGCGCGGGGAGATTTCCGTTCATGGTGAGCTTGTCGAACCATGCGAACTCAGTGTCTCTGTGGTGAATCCTTCTTTTTTGCGTACTTTGCGTTCTTTGCGGTTAATTCTCCGAATCCTCTTTCCTTGGTGCTCTTCGTGTCCTTCGTGGTGAAAACTCCTCCACACGAGTGCCGCAACATATTCACTTCTGCCCGAACTCCGCCATCGCTTCGTTGACAAAGCGCAAGTCCATATACTCGGCGGGCTTCCGTTTCGGTTTGATGTTCAAAGCAATCGCCTGCCACTGCGCCATCAACTCCACGCCCTTCTCCGTTGGCACCGGCACCAGCGCTTCGCGGATCATTTGATACGCGTCCTGCGCGGCTTCGCGGTCTAAGCCGAGGCGCTTCATGGCAACCGCTACCGCATCTTCCGGATTGTCGCGCGCGTGCAGCACCGAGCGCACGATGGCGCGCACCATCCTTCTCACCATCTGAGGATTTTCTTTGATCGTCCGGCTATGCGCCGCCAATCCGGTGAACGCCGTGTCCTTAAAAATATCGGCGAGGCTAACAAGCCGTTTCAAACCCGCCTTCATGGCGAGATAATCCGCCGGCGGCGCCAGTAGCGCGCCGGAAATAATTCCCTGCTTCAGCGCTGCGATCTTCGGTTCATTTCCCGGCAGACTTATATATTCGACGTCCTTGTCGGGATTGATCTTGTTCAGCTCCAACAACGCTTTGGTTCCTGCCGCCGTCGAGCCGCCGAAGGTCACACCAATTTTTTTGCCTCTGAGATCGGCGATCTTTTGAATATCCGGCGTCACCACCATGGAGAACGTCGGCCGGCCAACTTGCTGCGCCAGGATCATGATGTCGTTGCCTTCCCACACCGCCGGCATCTGCGGTCCGATGGAAAAGATGAAATGAATCTGGTTGGCGAGCAACGCCTGCACCGCCGTCGCGGCGCCGCGGACAAAAACCAATTCCAACTCCAACCCCTCGCGTTTGTAGAAACCTCTTTCCGCCGCCACCATCATGGGCAGAATCTGAATGCTCGGCGAAGGAAACGCGCCGCGCACCGCCTGGCCGTGAGCGTGATCGAAATTACCGATAAGAACAACGAGTAAAATCACGACCAATTGCCACATAGGTTCTCCTCTCTCAACCAATCTCAAGTCTCATAAAGCGGTTACAAACTGGCGTCAAGGATAATTTTGCTCCGCTTGGCTATGATCCTTTCCGAAACTTTGCGCCCTTTGCGTTCTTTGCGGTGAAATATCCGATCCCAAGTTCTTTCCGCGCAAGATTTGACTTGCGGCTACGATCCGCGCTAACTGTCAACGCCATCGGAGGTCCATGTGAAAATAACTGACATCAAAGCGTCGCTCCATCGCGTGCCCGTCGAGGTGCCGCTGCTCAAAGAGCCCATCGTCACATCGGTCCTGTTCGTCGCAGTAGAAACCGACACGGGCGTAACCGGCTACGGCCTCACGCGCGGCTCACAACGTTTTGCCATGAAGGAATTCATCAACCGCGAGGCCGGGCCGTTCTTGAAAGACAAGAATCCGCTCGAGACCGAGCGCATCTGGAACCAGATGTTGAAACAATTCAACGCGCGGGTGCAAACCGGCATGTGGAGCTCGGCGGTGAGCGCCATCGACATCGCGCTCTGGGATATCAAAGGCAAACATTACAAAGAGCCTGTCTGGCGTCTGCTCGGCGGCGCGCAGAATCCGGTGCAAGCCTACGTCACCTTCGGCCTCAGGCACTACACCAAAGAGCAGTTGATCGAAGTTGCCAAACAATTGGTCAAGCAGGGTGAGACGCGCTTGAAAATGGTCGTCGCCGTCGACCCGGAGAATCCGCGTATCGACGCCGACCGGGTCAAAGCCGTGCGCAAAGCGGTGGGCGACGAAGTCGAACTGATGATAGACGCCAATTACATGTTCTCGTTTAATCGCGCCCTCGAACTGTGCAAGCTGCTCGAGCCCTATCACATCACTTGGTTCGAAGAGCCTGTCTATCAGAACGACGCCCTGCTACTCGCCGATCTGCGCCGCCACACCAGCATTCCCATCGCCGCCGGACAAAACGAAGGCCACCGCTTTCGCCACAGAGAACTGATCGCCAACCACGCCGTCGACATCGCCCAGCCGAACGTCTGCTCCGTCGGCGGCTACACCGAAGCCGTCAAAGTCGCCGCGCTGGCGCAAGCGTTTAATCTGCCGATCGCCAACGGCGGCGGCTGGCCGCACCACAACATGCACTTGCAAGCGGCGATGGCGAACGGCTGGAGAGTCGAGTTTCATTTCGAGATGTGGGGCGTCGGCGACAAGATCTACAAGGAACCGCCCGCGCCGGTGAATGGCTGGGTAACGTTACCCGACACGCCCGGCTTGGGACTCGAACCACGCTGGGATGCGCTCAAAGAGTTTGAAGAGCAGTAGGGGCGGACCTATGTGTCCGCCCGTTCGGAAAAGCGGCCCTGCAGATCAAAATCTAAAATCGGAACGCGGGCTGATAATGGGGTGATCAAGTAATAGAAGTCAGAGGTCAGAGATCAGGTGTCAGTTAAAAACACGGAAGCGAAACCCATGACGAAGAAAATTGTTGTCTGGCTTCTCGTAACATTCGTCGCAGTAAATGTTTCCGTCGCTCAGGCGCAGCAGCCAACGAAAATCCCCCGGATAGGTTATTTAGGTGGCAGCGCTGCCTCCAACTTGGCCCGCCGGGAGGCATTCCGGCAGGGTCTACGCGAGCTTGGGTATGTCGAGGGAAAGAACATTGTCATTGAGTGGCGATATTCGGAGGGACAACCTGATCGCGAGCGCGCGCACGCGGCAGAGCTAGTGCGTCTCAAGGTAGACGTGATCGTCACCGTGGGGTCGAATCCCACCCGTGCCGCCAAGCGAGCAACTTCTACGATTCCCATTGTCATGGCGCAGGACCCCGATCCTGTTGGCAATGGGTTCGTCGCCAGCCTTGCGCGACCAGGCGGGAACATTACTGGATTATCAAACCTTGGCCCTGAGCTAAGCGGAAAACGACTGGAGTTACTGAAAGAGGTAGTTCCCAGGCTCACGCGCGTGGCCGTCTTCGGGACATCGACCTTCGTGAGCAACGCACAAATCATAAAAGAAACGGAGCTCGCCGCAGGAGTGTTAAAAGTGCAGCTTCAATACATCGATGTACTAGATCCCAAGGATATTGAGACTGCGTTCCGAGGGGCGAGCAAGGGGCGTGCTCAGGCAGTCCTCGTGCTGGCGGGTGCCGTCTTCACTTCTCAGAGAACACAGCTCGCAGCCCTCGCGGTAAAGAGCCGGCTTCCGGCGATATACTCCGCGACAGAATTTGTCGAAGACGGGGGCCTGATGACCTATGGGGCGAACCGTTCCGAATTGGCCCGGCGCGCCGCTACGTACGTGGACAAGATTTTGAAAGGCAGGACGCCCGCAGACCTTCCTGTCGAGCAGCCGATGAAATTCGAGTTCATCGTCAATCTCAAAGCAGCCAAGCAGATCGGCTTGACGATTCCGCCGAACGTGCTGGTCAGAGCGGACAGGGTGATTAGATAGGGCAACAGG
>Ga0105252_10000312_pt1 | contig 37986 bp, 37 predicted proteins | sample EasRivMeERMZT100_FD_89675 | JGI IMG/M metagenome (GOLD analysis project Ga0105252, IMG submission 89675) | Soil microbial communities from meander-bound floodplain in the East River, Colorado, USA - East River MetaG ERMZT100 | ecosystem: Environmental > Terrestrial > Soil > Floodplain | place... | reverse complement strand
TCCGACAGAATCCAGCGGCCGCGGCCTCCTCGATCATCAGGAAAGTATCCGGAGCGATCCGGAATTAACCGCTGCGCCGCTATTGCTGCGGGACTAACAGTTGCGGCCGATGGGCCTTGAGCCAAGCCGTGACATCCTGCAACAGCCGGTCGGCCTCGGCAGTGCAATGTTCCGCTGAAGAGTCGTCGATATCCTCGCCGGTGTAGTCGGACAGATTGCGCTTGCGCCGCAGCGTATCGAGCACTGTCACGCGAGCCGGCGCCAGCCCGATGGTGAGTGTCAGTCCCTGGACGACCGTCACATGATGCCCGGGCCTGTTTGTGTCCGGCCGGTAGCCATGGGCCATCAATGCAGCCAAGGCCGCTTGCATCACAGCCCTGTAGGCCGCATCAAAGCGCGTCTCGGGGCTGATCGTTGTCACACGCGCGTCGGTAAGGTTTCTCCCGGCCGCGGCCAGTAGCCGCTGCACCTCGACAGCGTCTGGCGGATGCTCCTTAAGCTGCCCGATCTTCAGCAAGTTTTGCAAACTCACGGGCGTCCCCTAGGAGAAATATTTTAGGCTCGCGCGCCACCCTGGAAATAAAGCGGTCGCGACCGACCAACTTCGTCTCGAAAGCGGTCTTGGTCATCACTACCGGATTCAGGTCGCGCCGCAAGCGCTCGCCTGCGCGGCTCAGTGCCTCCACCACGGCAGCAAACGACACCGAACCCACCACCAGCACGTCCACGTCGCTAGTAGCGCGCTCCTTACCCTGCGCCACCGACCCAAAGACAAGCGCTACGCGTATTTTGCCCGCGATCGGCGCCAGAGCCTCGCGCAGCACGTCGGCTAGCCCGGCCGTCTTGCGGAAAATTCCGGCCAATTCCTCGCGGATCGGGCAGGCGCGGTCCACCTGATAACGCACCTGGTTGCCCGCCAGCGACCGCAGCAGGAGCCCCGCATCGCGCAGCAGTTTCAGTTCACGATGCAGCGAACCAGCCGGCACTCCGGTCAGCCGGCCGATTTCCCGCACATAGAAACTTTCATCAGGGTGCAGCAGCAGCAGCGCGAGAATCTGGCGGCGATACGCACCGAACAGGACTTCGACAAGCTGCGGCGCCTGCGGGAGGGCCTGTGCTCTCATATTGAGAACAAGTGTAGCTTATTTGAGAACAGCCTGCCAAACCCCTAATACGGCCCCGGCACGCGGAGGGCTCAGACGCACGCGGCGCCGGGCCCGGCCGGCTAGAAATACACCCGCGTCCGCCCAGGCTCTTGCGAGATCTCGTAGAGCGCCGAGCGAGCCACGTTGGCCACTTTGCGCACGCCTGCGCGCGACAGGAGCGTCTCGCTCGCGAAGTCGCTATCCTCGTCGCATACCAGGCGCAGCTCCACGATCGAGAGCCGCGCGGCGAACGCTCTCTTCAGGATGCGGTCGTTGAAAATCGCGAGCGCCGTCGCGGCGACCTGCTGCCGCGAGGGCTCGACGTGCCGCGACGGAACGAGCGTACATACGATCGTCGGCAACCTGGTTTCCAGGGCAGCGTCTATCAGGGAGGTGAAAACGTTCTCAAACTCGTCGGCCGCCGAGGCCAGTGTTTCCAGGGCGCCTTCGATCGAGTTCGCGCCGCCCTTCAGCAGACCGCTCGCCTCGATCGTCCAGCCGCCGTCGAGGGCGATGCCGACGTGGGTAGCGTCGCGGGGAATTGCGCGCACCGGGCCCCGTTCCGGCACTTCAAGGACCGTGAGCTTCCACGGATTTCGCGGCTGCGGGACGAGCGCGCTCTCGCGCGCGCCGTCTCCGAGATCGATGTTCTGCAGGGCATCGCCAAGAAGCACGAGGTGGCGGATGACGTCCCTCGAGTTCTCTTTTCCCTCAACCGGATTCTCTGTCACGTCGCCGCAGTCCTTGTTGGTTCGTCGTTAGTCTAGGGCCTTTTTTGTCTCGGAAGCTACAGTAGGGATTTCCCTGTCAGGTAAACCCGACACTCAATGCGCCTTTTCCCAATTCGGTCCCGATCCCACATCCACGACAAGCGGGGCCTTGAGCTTCGCCACGCCGCTCATCAGCACCGGCAGCTCGGCCTTCACCCGCGCGAGCTCGCTCTCCGGAGCCTCGAGCACCAGCTCGTCGTGCACTTGCATGATGAGCTTGGTCGAAAGCTTTTCGTAGTCGAGCCATTTCTGCACGGCGATCATCGCGAGCTTGATCAGGTCCGCGGCCGTGCCCTGCATGGGCGCGTTGATCGCGGCGCGCTCGGCCCCACTGCGGCGCGCGGGATTGGAACTCCTGATTTCCGGTAGCCACAAGCGCCTGCCGAATACGGTTTCGACGTAGCCCTGCTCCTTCGCAAGAGCGCGCGTTTCCTTCATGTACCGGTCCACGCCCGGATAGCGCACGAAGTAGCTATTTATATACGCTTGCGCGGTGGCCCGCTCCAACCCCAGCTGCTGCGCCAGGCCGAACGCCGACATTCCGTAGATGAGGCCGAAGTTGATCACCTTGGCGTAGCGGCGTTCCTCCGGCGTCACCTCCTTGAGCGTTCTGCCGAACACTTCGGCGGCGGTAGCGCGGTGGACATCTTCGCCTCCTTCGAAAGCGCGCAACAGGTTCTCGTCGCCGGAGATGTGCGCCATGATGCGCAGCTCCACCTGTGAATAATCGGCACTCACGATCGCGCTGCCCCTGGGTGCGACGAAGGCTTCGCGGATGCGCCGCCCTTCGAGGGTCCTCACCGGGATGTTCTGCAGGTTGGGATCATTGGAAGCCAAGCGCCCGGTGACCGCGATCGCCTGACCGTAGTTGGTGTGCACCCTGCCCGTGCGCGGATTCACCATCCTCGGGAGCTTGTCCGTGTACGTGGACTTGAGCTTCGAAATCTCCCGGTAGTCGAGCAGCATTTTCGCCAAAGGGTGGTCGAGCGCGAGCTTTTCAAGTACATCCTCGTCGGTCGAGGGCGCGCCGGAAGGCGTCTTCTTGATCACCGGCATCCCTTTCTTCTCGAAGAAAATCTCGGCGATCTGCTTCGGCGAGCCGAGGTTGAAGGGCTGCCCCGCTTCCTTGTGGGCCTTGCCTTCGAGCTCGAGCATTTTCTGTCCCAGCTCGTGGCTCATCGCCTCCAGTTGCGTCGCTTCGATCAGGACGCCTTCCCTTTCCATCCTGAAAAGGACCTCGCGCACCGGCATCTCGATCGAGCCGTACACATATGCGAGCCCTTTTTCTGCCTGGATCCTGGGGAGAAGCGCCTGGTGGATCTGCAAGCAGAGGTCGGCGTCCTCGGCGGCATACGCCGCGGCCCGCGCGACATCGACCTGTTCGAACGGAATGCGCTGTGCGCCAGTGCCCGTCACCTCGTCGTAGCCGATCGTCTTCGCGCCGAGATGGCGGGACGCGAGGCTGTCCATGTCGTGGCGCGCGTGGCTTTCCAGCACGTAGGATTCGAGCAGCGTGTCGTGAGCGACGCCCCGCAACGCGATGCCGTGGTTGGCCAGCACGTGCTCGTCGTATTTGACGTTCTGACCGACCTTCCTGTGCGCTTCGCTTTCGAACCAAGGCTTGAGGATCGCGAGCGCCGGCTCGATCGCCAACTGCTGCGGAGCCCCGGCATAGTTGTGCCCCACAGGCAGGTAAGCCGCGCGGCCGGCGACCGCGCAGAAAGACATGCCCACGAGCCGCGCGTGCATCGGATCGAGGCTCGTGGTTTCGGTGTCGAACGAAACGATCTCGGCGGCCTCGAGGATTTTCAGCCAGCCTTTCAAATCCGCTTCCGTAAACAGCGTCTCGGTGCTGCGCTCGGCAACCGCTTTGCGAGGCGAGTCGCTGGCGACGGCAACCGGAGCCTCGCCTGCATCAACCGCGACATCCTTTGACCAGCTCTTGAATCCCAAGCGAGAAAACAGTTCCGCGAGGCGCTTCTCGTCGCGCGGGGCGAGCTTGAGCTCCTCCATCCTGAGGGGCAGCTTGACGTCGCATTTCACCGCGAGCAGCGCCTGGGCCTGGGGCAGCCAGTCGAGCGCCTTGCGCAGATTCTCGCCCACGGCGCCGCCGATTTCCGCGGCGTGCCCGACCACCTCCTCAAGCGAGCCGTACTGGGAGAGCCACTTCGTCGCGGTTTTCGGGCCGACCTTGTCGACGCCCGGCACGTTGTCAACGGGATCGCCCACGAGCGTCAGGTAATCGAGCATGCGCTCGGGCGGCACGCCGAACTTGGCTTTCACGCCCGCGGGGTCGAGGCGCTCGTTCGACATCGTGTTGACGAGCGTAACGCGATCGGTCACGAGTTGCGCGAGATCCTTGTCGCCGGTCGAGATCACGCAGCGCAGATTCTCTCCTTCGGCCTCGCGCGCGAGGGTGCCGATGACGTCGTCCGCCTCGACGCCCTCGATCTGCAGGAGCGGAAGCCCAAGCGCTCTTATCGCCTCGAACAGCGGCTCGATCTGCGCTCCGAGATCATCGGGCATCGGTGGGCGATTCGCTTTGTACTGCGCATACATCTCGTCGCGGAAGGTCTTGCCCTTCGCGTCGAACACGCAGGCGGCGTAGTCGGCCTTGTAGTCGGCGAGGAGCCGTCGTAGCATGTTGAGCACGCCATAGATCGCGCCGGTCGGCTCGCCCGCGGCGTTGCGCAGGTCGGGCAACGCATGAAAGGCGCGGTACAGGTACGACGACCCGTCAACCAGCAGCAGCGTTTTTTCCAAGGGAACTCATGAGCGACAAGATTCCGAAATCTTTCGACACGGCCTCGCGGGAAGCGAGCGCCGCAGGCGAAGCCTGGCGTCTGTTCCGCATTATGTCAGAATTCGTCGAAGCCACCGAGCGAATGGACGATATCCGCCCGGCGGTGAGCGTGTTCGGCAGCGCGCGGGTTCCAGCCGGACATCCGTATTACGCGCTCGCCGAGAAAACCTCGCGGCTGCTTTCCGACGCCGGTTTCTCCGTGGTTTCGGGCGGCGGCTCGGGCATCATGGAAGCATCGAACCGCGGCGCGCACTTCGGGCGATCGCCTGCTGTGGGTCTCAACATCGAGCTGCCACGTGAGCAGTTCGCCAACACCTACCAGGACATTTCACTGCTGTTTCGGCATTTCTTCGCACGCAAAGCCATGTTCGTGAGGTGCGCAAGCGCATACGTTTTTTTGCCCGGCGGGTTCGGGACTTTCGATGAGCTTTTGGAAGTCCTGACGCTCATGCAGACGCGCAAGAGCGCGCGCGTGCCGTGCGTACTCATGCATGAGCCGTTCTGGCGCGGATTGCTCCAATGGATCCGGGAGCGGCTCGTCGGGGAGAAGATGATCAACCCCGAGGACATGGACTTGATTCAGGTGATCGATGAGCCCGAAGGCGTGGTCGATGTGATCTTCAAGCATTACGAGCACCGGAGTTTTCAGCCGCGCGCAGACGAGCGCGAAATCCTCCTTAACCTCTAGCAACGCCATCTTTCGGGCGCGAGTGCGCGACGGTTCTGATAGACTCGCCGTGACAGGAAACTCATCTCATGTTGCGCCGGATTCTTGCTCCCGCACTCCTCGCCGTCGCGCTACCGCTCGCGGCACAGCAGCCGCCCAAGCTCGAACCGCTTCCCGAGCCCCCCCCGCCGCCGCCTGGCGCTTCCGCCGATCAGCAGGATGAGCCGACGGTGCGCATCCAACCCGGTGGACGCGACCAGGTCGAGGAACAGATCATCGACGGCCAGCGCGTGGTGCGCGTCGTCACTCCGACGGGCCACGAGTATTACCTGATCGAGGATTTGGGCGACGGCGCTGGATTGAGAAACGAAAGTCTCGACAGCGGCGTACGGGTCCCGCTCTGGGTGATCCGCCGGTTCTGATGCCCGGCGCGGGCGAGCGCGTTCGTATTCGCTGCGTCCACTATGTCAGTCTTTACTCGCGTCACTTTCGAGGAACTGTCGGCCTGGCTGAAGCGCTACGCCATAGGTACGCTCACCGACCTGCAGGGGATCACCGCGGGCATCGAGAACACCAATTACTTCGTCACAACTTCGCACGGCCGTTTCGTGTTGACGCTCTTCGAGAAGCTGACGGCGGCGGAGCTGCCTTTCTACCTGAACCTCATGGCGCATCTTGCGCGCCACGGCATCCCCTGCCCTGCGCCGGTCGCCGATCAGAGCGACAAGTATCTCGGAATCCTGAACGGGAAGCCGGCCACGCTCGTCACCTGCCTCCCCGGCGCGCCGGTGAGCGCGCCGCAGGCCCCGCACTGCGAGCGGGTTGGCGCCATGCTCGCCGACATGCATCTCGCGGGAAAGGGGTACAACGGGAAGCTGGAGAATCCGCGAGGGCCGCAATGGTGGCGCGAGGCGGCGCCCAAGCTCGCGCCGTTTCTCAACGAGGCGCGCCGCGAGCTGCTCGCCTCGGAGCTCGAATTCCAGGCGCAGCACCGCGCGCTCGACTTGCCGCGCGGCCCCGTGCATGCCGATCTGTTCCGCGACAACGTGCTGTTCGAGGAAGACCGCATCGGGGGAGTGATCGATTTCTACTTCGCCGGGATCGACGCCTTCCTTTTCGACGTCGCGGTGACGGTCAACGACTGGTGCGTCGATCCTGCCGGCGAGATCGACCCGGGGCGCGCGGGCGCGCTGCTGGCGGCCTACCGCAGCACCCGCGAATTCACGCCCTCCGAGCGGGAAGCCTGGCCGGTGCTCCTGCGCGCGGCGGCGCTGCGCTTCTGGCTTTCGCGTCTGTACGACTTCTACGTGCCGCGCGCGGGCGAGCTCACCCACGCGCACGACCCCGAACACTTCCGCAGGGTGCTCGAGGCGCGCCGCGCGCACCCCTCCTCCCTTGTTTGAAACCAACAGCCGGGCGACACTTGCGCACATGAGCGGACTTCGAACCTAGGCGATGCGCACAGTCCCGGCGAGGAACGGATGGTTCTGGCTCGTGAAGGGCTTTGCGCTCTTTCGCAAGAACCCGGCGATGTGGTTGTTCCTGGTGTTCACGTACTGGATCGCCGTGGCGCTCCTCGGCCAGGTCCGCTACCTCGGTCCGGCCGCCTCCACCGTGTTGCTGCCTGCTTTTTCGGTCAGCTTCATGGTCATGTGCGCGGTGCTCGATCGCGGGGGGATGCTGCAACCCGCGCTGCTCCTTTCCGGTTTCCGCCAGCGACCATCCACGCTCGTCGCGCTGGGTGCCCTGTACCTCCTGGCGATCGTGGCCGTGCTCGGGATTACCTCGCTCGCGGACTCGGGCGAACTGCTGCAATGGATGCTCTCCGGCGAGGAACCTTCCATCGAAGCCTTTCGCGACGGCAGTGTCTCACGCGCGATGTTGCTTGCCATGCTCGCCGGCGCGCCCGTATTGATGGCGTTTTGGTTCGCCCCGGTACTCGCCGCCTGGAACCGGATGGGTGCTGCCCAATCACTTTTCTACAGTTTTTTTTCCGTATGGCGCAATTGGCGGGCGTTCTTCGTATACGGGGCTGCGCTCATGCTCGCCGGCGCGGTTTTCCTCATTGGGCTCACCGTCGCGGCGCTCGTTACGCGCGGACAGGTCCAGGCGCTGCGTTTCGTCGGACTGATGTTCACGCTGCTCGTACTGCCCACCCTGTTCGCCAGCTTCTACGCGAGCTACCGGGACATCTTCCCGGACGGTCCCGGTCCGGTTGAGCGATCGACGAATCAGCCCGGCCCGTAGCCGGACTTCGATTCTGCTATCCTTCGCGCAGCCGCGCCCCGCGGGCTTGGGCCGACTAATTTGAGTAAAGATCCCTGCGAGCTATGCGATTCTCCGGGTGGGGACCTGCTCTGGCAGGACGGGTTTGGCCGCGTCGTCCTGGTCGACGATCCGGACTACCCGGGCTTTTGCCGGGTAGTCCTCAAAAGGCACGTGAAGGAGATGACCGACCTTGAGCCTGCCGAGCGCCTACGATTCATGAATGCGGTATTTGCAACTGAGGCCGCGCTCCGCGAACTTCTGAATCCGGACAAGATCAACCTTGCGAGCCTTGGCAACGCGACGCCGCACCTGCACTGGCATGTGATTCCGCGCCATCAGGGCGATCGCCATTTTCCCCGTCCGATCTGGGCCGAGCCTTTGCGCCCGGATATCCCGCGGCGACCGGTTCTCGACCGCGGCGCGCTGGTGCGTGCGCTGAGACGGAGGTTGGACTAGCCCGTGTCGAGTTTCGAACTTCCCGCCATCAGGTCGGACGCCGCACCGGAATTCACGGACTCGGCTGGCTGCGCCAAGTGGCTGCAGTCCCTCCCGCTCATCAATGTTGCTCCTTCCCATGTCCGGCTCCTCGGGCAGCTCGACGAACTGAATGCCTGCAAACTCGCCCCGGCGGAACGGCTGAAGATTCTGGAGCTGCTGCGCGAACCCATAAGCTTCGTGCAAAGGGAACAGTCCAAGAAATTTTCGAACCGGCCGGCGCCGCTCGCCAAGGCGGAGCGCGAAGTCTTTCACAACGTGAATTTATTGTGGAACGCGCTTTCGCTCGGCTACCAGCACTGCCTTCAGACGCTCGCCGACGGCGCGAGCGGACAGGTCGCGCTCATATGTCAGCGTGCGCTCTGGTGCACCGGGCAAAAAATGGTGGACCACTACCAGGCCTACCAGAGCGTCGCTGAAAACGACTGGAAGATGCTGCACCACGTCTACGCGTTCGCAGAGGAGCGGGACGCCAACGAAAACCCGGTCGCTCATCCGCTCCACAAGGACAAGACCAAAACGACCTGCACCGAGACCTACGCGCAGGTTCTGCTCCTGCATCTCGCCAACCCCGGAAAGCTGACCCCGCGCCAGATCGATCTCATCCTGCAATGGCTCGAGAGCTGGACCCCAAAGGTTTCGATCGGACAGGAGCCGCCCCCTGCGGCTGAGGGCGTCGCGCCGCTCGTTGTCGATCTCAGCCATGCGGCCGGCGCTACGCATCGTCCGGCGGAGGGCGAGGACGTGCGCCATATCGAAATCCGCGAAGTCGGCAGGAGCGTGCGCAAGCGTGTCGGCCTGCTTCGAAAGGGCGAGACGCCCGCTGCACTGGGCCTAGGTGAGGATGTCACCGCTTCGCTCGCGGAAAGTCTCTTGGTGATGCTCTATCGGCGCTGGTGCGAGGATCGGGAATCGAGGGCGCATCCGCGCCGCAGCACCAGCGGCACCGCACAGGTGTGCTCCGGGATGGCCGCGATACATTACTTCGCCACCGGCCAGGCGTTCCGCGGGGCGCCCCGCGAACTGTCCAAGGTGCAGCACGAGGAGATCGCGACCTTCGGGCGGGTCGCCACTCGCCACGATGACAACGCCGTCGCTGCCCCGACTTTCCCTTTGGAGACCTGGCAGATCAAGGACGAGAGCGCCCCCGGCTTGCGCCTGGAACGGATCGATCCGGCCGCGAACTCGCGCCTCGTTCTGGACCAGCTGCTCGGCATTAGACCGGCCGATGCGAAGAGTTTTCTCCTGTGCACGATCCGCTGGATCTCGGTGTCGGTCGAGTTCGATTTGCGCATCGGCGTCCAGATCCTCCCCGGGATCCCGCTCGGGGTCGCGGTCCGGCCCGATAGCGCCGCCGGAGAACAGTACACGCCCGCCCTCATGCTGCCTTCGGTTGCGGCGCTCCAGACCCCCGAAACGCTGGTCCTGCCCGTCGGCTGGTTCAAACCGGATCGGGTGATCGAGGTCCAGAGGGAGAGCGCGCTTCGGGTTCAGCTCGTCTCGGTCGTGAACCGCGGCGCCGATTTCGAGCGCGTCAGCTTCAAGACACCCTAGACATGGCCGCCGCGGACAAACCGACTCCCACCGAAATCAAGCTGCACCAGAAGTCCCGCGTGCTCGAGGTTTCATTTTCGGACGGCAGTCGTTTCGAGTTGCCCTACGAGTTTCTGCGCGTGTATTCCCCTTCGGCAGAAGTGCGCGGCCACGGCCCGGGGCAGGAAGTCCTGCAAACCGGCAAGAAAGAGGTCGATATCCTGAACCTGGAACCCGTGGGCAGCTATGCGGTGCAGCCGCATTTTTCCGACGGGCACGCCACGGGAATCTATTCCTGGGACTACCTCTACGAAATCGGCGCCAACCACGCCTCGCTGTGGCAGTCCTACCTCAAGCGACTCGAAGCAGCCGGGGCGCGCCGCGAGCCCTGAGGGTGTGCCCCCTTATCCGACAACCTGCTAGCATGTCCGCGTGAACGAAACCCACTTCGGATACCAGAGCGTCGGCGAAGCCGAGAAAACCGCCCGCGTGGCCGGCGTTTTTTCATCGGTCTCGGCCAAGTACGACCTGATGAACGACTTGATGTCCGCTGGGCTGCACCGGCTGTGGAAGGCTTTCGCCGTGGCGATCGCCGGGGTGCGCAAGGGCGAGCGGGTGCTCGACGTCGCCGCCGGATCCGGCGACCTCGCGCTGGATTTTGCGAAGGCCGCGGGCCCGAGCGGAGAAGTGTGGCTCACCGACATCAACCGCGCCATGCTCGAGCGCGGCCGCGATCGCCTGCTCGACCGCGGCCGAGCTGTCCCCGCAGTGCAGTGCGACGCGGAACGGTTGCCGTTTCCCTCAGGCTATTTCGACTGCGTGAGCGTGGCCTTCGGGTTGCGCAACATGACGCGCAAGGGAACCGCGCTCGCGGAGATGCAGCGGGTGCTCAAGCCCGGCGGACGGCTGCTCGTGCTAGAGTTCTCCCGCATCTGGCCACCCTTCGCCCGGGCCTACGACTGGTATTCTTTCAGCGTGCTTCCGTGGCTGGGCAGGAGAGTGGCGGGGGACGAGTCGGCGTACCGTTATCTTGCCGAGTCGATCCGCGTGCACCCCGACCAGCAGAGCCTGAAAAGCATGCTGGAACGGGCGGGGCTCGAGGATGTCGAATATTTCAACCTTGCTGCAGGCGTAGTGGCGCTGCATCGGGGCTACAAGTACTGACGAAGGAGAAGTGCACATGAAAAAACTCAATGTCGCGATGTTCGCGCTGCTGCTGGGTATCGGCCTCATGCCGGAGGACACCGAAGCCCGAGGCCGCCTCGGGGGAGGCCGGAACCTCGGCGCCCAGCGCCAGGCCGTCACCCCGCAAAAGCAAGTGACCCCGCCTTCGCAGCAGTCGGCTCAGCAGAGCGCTGCGGCGGCACCCCAGGCTGCGGGCGCATCCCGCTGGTTCGGACCGCTCGCCGGACTTGCAGCAGGTCTCGGCCTGGGCTGGCTGCTGGCGCAAGGAGGGTTCGGCGCCGCAGTCGCGGCCATGCTGATGGCGCTCGCCGCCGCCGCCGTGGCATTCGCGGTGTTCCGGCTGTTCGCACAGCGCCGGGCGCAAGCGCCGCAGGCGCAATACGCGGGTTTCGGCAGCGAGACGGTCGCGGCTCCGCCGCCTTCCCAGTTGCCCGGCAACGTGGGCGCGAAGCCTGACTATCGCGGTCAGTTCGTCCCGAGCATTCCGTCCGGCTTCGACGTCGAGGCTTTCCTCAAGCAGGCCCGCCGCAATTTCCTGAAGTTGCAGGAAGCCAACGACCGCGGCGATATCGAGCTGCTGCGCTCGGTGACGACCCCGGAGATGTTCGAAGCGCTGCAAGGCGACGTCGCCGCCCGGGTCGGCCAGGACCAGACCGACGTGGTGGCGCTGGACGCCTCGCTGATCGAAGTGGTCACCGAAGGCCGCCTGCATTGGGCGAGCGTGCGCTTCTCGGGAGCGATCCGGGAAGACGCGGGCGCGACCGCGACTCCGTTCGAGGAGATCTGGCACCTGCAAAAATCCGTGGACGGTTCTTCGGGTTGGCTGCTCGCCGGGATCCAGCAGGTCGGCTGAAACCGCACCGCTCGGCGATTCGATCGGAGCGGTTCATGCCTGAACGCGGCGCCGCCGCGGGCCTGAATCATCTGCTCACGCAGCAACCGTGGGCGGCGGAGCGCCTCAAGGCGTTCGCGGGTCAGTGCGTGGAATTCCGCTGCCCGCCCTTTCCGAATCTGCGCCTGGCGATACTCGACACCGGGTTTACCGAACAGGCGCCTGCCGACGCCGAGAGCGCGCTCGTCGTCAAGCTCGAGCCGGTGGCTCTGCCGCTTCTCATTGCGCGCGACGAAGGCGCCCTGAAAGAGGTCGAGATCGAAGGCTCTGCGGAGCTTGCGAGCGCGGTGCAGTACCTCTCCCGCCACCTTGTCTGGGACATAGAAGAGGATCTGTCGAGGCTCATCGGCGATATCTTCGCCCATCGCCTTGTTTCCGGAGGCAAGGCGTTCGCCGCCTGGCAGCGCGATGCCGCGACGCGCCTTGCGGAAAATCTCGCGGAGTACTGGACCGAGGAGCAACCGCTGCTCGCACGTCCCGCCGATGTCGAAGCGTTTTGCCGCGAAGTCGATGCCCTGCGCGACGACTCTGCGCGTCTGGAGAAGCGCATCGAGCGCCTGGAAGGCCGCCGCGGGCGCTGAACCGGAGCCTTCCGGTCGTGCCGGCTAATTCTGGTAAATTGGCCGCTTCGCCCGGGGTCGTCTCAACTCTTTGCTCCGTCTCGTCAAGATCTTCTGGATAACCCTGCGCTTCGGGTTGGATGAGTTCGCGCTCGCCTCGGGGAGCCGTCTGGCGCGCGCGGTCAACGCGGTTCTGTTCTTTCGTCGGCTGGGTGAAGCCCGCGGCGTGCGCCTGCGCCTCGCTCTCGAGGCGCTCGGACCCATTTTCGTCAAGTTCGGACAGGTGCTCTCGACGCGCCGCGACCTCCTCCCCACCGACCTCGCCGACGAGCTGGCAAAACTTCAGGACCAGGTGCCGCCGTTCGCCGCGGAGCTCGCCATTGCCGAAGTCGAACGCGCCTTCGGCAGGCCGATCGCAAAAGTATTCGAGAAATTCGAGTCGCAGCCCATCGCGAGCGCCTCGGTCGCGCAGGTGCACGTCGCCGTGCTTCCCGGAGGCACCGAGGCCGCGGTCAAGATCCTGCGGCCGGGAATGATGCCGGTGATCGCGAAGGACCTCGCTCTGATGGACGCGGCAGCGGGCCTCGTCGAGCGCTTCTGGGCCGACGGCAGGCGCCTCAAGCCGCGCGAGGTGGTCGCCGAATTCGCACGGCATCTATTCGAGGAACTCGACCTCATGCGCGAAGCCTCGCATGCAAGCCAGCTTCGCCGCAACTTCCCGGACTCGCCGCTCCTTGCCGTGCCGGAGGTCTACTGGGACTGGTGCACGAGCACCGTCATGACCATGCAGAGGATGCACGGCACGCCGGTGAGCCAGGTGGACGAACTGCGCCGGCAGGGCGTGGACATCCCCAAGCTCGCGCGCACGGGAGTCGAGATCTTTTTCACCCAGGTGTTCCGCGACGCGTTCTTTCACGCCGACATGCACCCGGGCAACATTCTGGTCACGCCCGAAGGCCGCTATGTGGCGCTCGACTTCGGCATCATGGGCACGCTCACGGAGGTGGACAAGCAGTATCTCGCGCAGAACTTTCTCGGGTTCTTCCAGCGAGACTACGCCCGCGTGGCGCGGGCGCACCTCGAGGCGGGATGGGTGCCGGCCGACACGCGAATGGACGAGTTCGAAGGCGCGATTCGCGCGGTGTGCGAGCCGTTCTTCGACCGGCCGCTCAAGGAAATCTCCTTCGGACGGGCGCTCCTGCGACTGTTCCAGACTTCGCGCCGCTTCAACGTCGAGATCCAGCCGCAGCTCGTGATGCTGCAGAAGACCCTCCTCAACATCGAGGGGCTGGGGCGCCAGCTCGACCCCGACCTCGACCTGTGGACCACCGCGAAACCGTTTCTCGAGAACTGGATGCGCGAGCAGGTCGGATTGAAGGGGCTGTTGCGCACCCTGCGCAACGAGGCGCCGCGCTGGGCGACGATGCTGCCGCAGCTTCCGCGCCTCTTGCATCGGGCGCTGGCCGACGACCGCGTCGGCCGCATCGAGCGCGCACTCGAAGAATTGCTGGTGCTCGAACGGCGGCGCAACCGCATGATCGGTATCGCGGTAGCGCTGCTCGCGCTGGCGCTCGGGTGGGCGGCGGTTTGGAGTTTCGCTTCGCTATAATCCGCGCCATGCTGATCGCGTTCGTCGTCCTCTACCTCGTCGTTTCAATCGGCATCGGGCTGTGGGCGGCAAAGCGTGTCCACAATTCCAGGGACTACCTCGTCGCCGGGCGCAGTCTGCCGCTGTACATCACCACCGCTACCGTCTTCGCCACGTGGTTCGGCGCCGAGACCGTGCTCTCGGTTTCGGCTACGTTCGCCAAGGACGGGCTGGGCGGCATCATCGCCGACCCTTTCGGATCGTCCTTCTGCCTGTTGTTCGTGGCCTTGTTCTTCGCCCGGCATTTCTACAGGATGGACCTGCTCACCATCGGGGATTTTTACCGCAAGCGCTACAACAAACCGGTGGAGGTGATCACGAGCCTTGCGATCACCGCGTCCTATCTCGGCTGGACCTCGGCGCAGATGACCGCGCTCGGGCTCGCGTTCTCGGTGCTGTCCGGAGGGGCCGTCTCGCTCAACACCGGCATCGTGATCGGCGCCGCGATCGTGCTCGGCTATACGATCTGGGGCGGCATGTGGTCGGTCGCGCTGACCGACCTGTTCCAGTCGGTGACGATCATTGTGGGGCTCCTGTTCGTCGCCTGGCTGGTCGGCGACATGGCGGGCGGCGCGGGCAAGGTCGTCGCGGCCGCCAGCGAAGCGGGAAAGTTCGAGTTCTGGCCGCGCAGCGGCGCAAAGGAGTGGCTCGCCTTCGCCGCCGCCTGGCTTACTCTGGCGATCGGTTCGATTCCCCAGCAGGACGTGTTCCAGCGCGTCACTTCGGCGAAAGACGAGAAAACCGCCGTCCGTGGTTCGCTGCTCGGCGGCCTGATCTACTTCACTTTCGCCTTCGTGCCGATATTCATCGCCTATTCGGCGCTCCTGATCGACCCTTCGATGGAGAAGCTCTTCGCCGACCCGGACGCGCGCGAGGTGCAGCGCATCCTACCCAACCTCATTCTCGAGCGCACTCCCGTGTGGGCGCAGGTGATGTTCTTCGGCGCGCTGCTCTCGGCGATCCTCTCGACCGCAAGCGGCGCCCTGATCGCGCCCACCGCGATCTGCACCGAGAACGTGCTGCGGCCGTTTTTCCCGCACATGAGCGACCGGCAGTTCATGCTCACCTTGCGCATCGTCCTGGTGACCTTCACCCTGGCGGCGCTGCTGTTCGCGCTCAACTCCAGGAGCACCATGTACGAGATGGTGCAGAGCGCCTACAAGGTCACGCTCGTCGGGGCATTCGTCCCGCTCGCCGCCGGCATCTACTGGAAGCGCGCGAACATCGGTGGCGCGATCATGTCGATCGTGCTCGGACTTTCGTCCTGGGGGGCGATGGAGATCTGGGGCGCGGAGAGCATGTGGCCTGCGCAGCTGGTGGGCCTCGGCTTCGCGATCGCAGGCATGCTGGTGGGTTCGCTCGTCACAAGAGTTCCGGGGCACACCGATGCGGCCCTCGCGCCTCATCATGCGCCGACCGGCGGGCAGCGCTGAGTTCAACAGGCTGAATACGTTTGGAAAACAAGGATTGACACGATTTCAAAAGAAGCCAATGTGACACTGTAACGTTACTGCAACAGAGCAACCGTAGACTGCACTCCGGTACAAACGGACAAGGAGAATGCAGATGAAATTTCAGAAACACGCAGTTGCTCTGTTGCTGACCGGTGCGGTGACGCTGCTTCCGCAGGCAAGCCACGCCCAGATCGTCAAGGTGGACGGCTCGAGCACCGTCTATCCGATCACCGAAGCGGTAGCCGAGGAATTCCAGAAGGCCAAAAAGCAGGCAATCAAGGTCACGGTCGGCATTTCCGGCACCGGCGGCGGCTTCAAGAAATTCTGCCGCGGCGAGATCGACATTTCCGACGCCTCCCGCCCCATCCTGAAAAAGGAAATGGAAGATTGCAGGGCGGCCGGCATCGAGTACATCGAGCTGCCGGTGGCATTCGACGCGCTTACCGTGGTGATCAACCCGAAGAACGCCTTTCTGAAGAGCATCACGGTCGATGAGCTGAAGAAAATGTGGGAACCCGGCGCGCAAGGCAAGGTCACCCGCTGGAACCAGATCAACGCGGCCTGGCCGAATGCGCCGATCAAGCTCTTCGGACCAGGTGCTGACTCCGGCACCTTCGACTACTTCACCGAAGCGGTCGTCGGCAAGTCCAAGTCGAGCCGCGGAGACTTCACCGCCTCCGAGGACGACAACGTGCTGGTGCAGGGCGTCGCGCGCGACGTGAACGCGCTCGGCTACTTCGGCTTCGCCTACTACGTGGAGAACAAGGACAAGCTGAAGGCCGTGCCGATCGTCGAGAAGGCCGGAAAGCCGGCGGTCGAGCCGTCGATGGAGACCGTGCTCAAGGGCACCTATCAGCCGCTCGCGCGGCCGATCTTCATCTATATCAGCGTGAAGTCGCTCGGCAAGCCCGAGGTCAGGGAATTCGTCGAGTACTACATGAAGCACGGCTCCAAGCTCTCGCGTGAGGTGAAGTACGTGCCGCTTCCGGACGTCGCCTACACCACCGGCTGGACGCACGTCACCCAGATGAAAAAAGGCACGGTGTTTGGGGGAGTCGCCGAGGTCGGCGTCACCATCGAGGAACTGCTGAAACGCGAAGCCAAGCTCTAGAGCGAGCAAGGCCGCTCCGGGGCGCTTTCCGGGCGGGCTTTCTGTCATAATCCGGCGAACCCCATCTCATGACCGCGGCCGCCCAGGCCACTGCGCCGTCGATGGCTTTCGTCTCCACCAGCACCGGGCTCGCATCGCGGCGCGCGCGGATCATCCGCGAGCGGATCATCGAATCGTTCCTGTTCCTCGCGGCGCTGGTGTCGGTTTTCACCACCGTCGGGATCGTCTATGTCCTGGTCAAGGAATCGGTGGTGCTCTTCCAGCAAGTCTCGATCGTCGACTTTCTCACCGACACCCAGTGGACGCCGCTATTCGACGACGCCCACTTCGGCATCATGGTGCTCTTGTCGGGGACGCTGACCAGCTCCCTGGTGGCGCTCGCGATCGCCATTCCCCTCGGCACCGTGATCGCCATCTACCTCTCGGAATTCGCCCCGTTCAAGGTGCGCGAGGTGGCCAAACCCTTCCTCGAGTTGCTGGGTGGAGTGCCGACCATCGTCTATGGCTATTTCGCGCTGCTGTTCGTCACTCCCCTTCTGCAGTACGTCTACCCCGAGCTACCGGGGTTCAACCTGCTTTCAGCGGGGATCGTCATGGGGATCATGATCGTCCCCTACGTCAGCTCGATCAGCGAGGACGCGATGCGCGCCGTGCCCATGAGCCTGCGCGAAGGCTCCTACGCGATGGGAGCTACGCGCTACCAGACCGCCACCCGGGTGGTGGTGCCCGCCGCGATCTCGGGCATCGCCGCAGCCTATATTCTCGGCATTTCGCGCGCGGTCGGCGAGACCATGATCCTCGCAGTCGCCGCCGGCATGCAGCCGAATCTCACCTTCAATCCGCTCGAGCCCGCGGCAACCATTACGGCCTACATCGTGCAGGTAGCCTTGGGCGACCTGCCGCACGGCTCGGTGGGCTACCAGACCATCTTCGCAGCCGGTCTCACGCTGATGCTGCTCACGCTTCTCTTCAACATCATGGGGCACGCGATGCGCCGGCGCTTCCGCGAGGTCTATTGACATGGAAAACCTCGCCGCCATCCGCAGCATGATCGAACGGCACAAGCGCTGGGACGCGGCGTTCGCCGTGTTCGGGCTGCTCTGCCTCATGATCGGCGTACTCACCTTCGTGACGCTGTTCACCGAAATGGCGGTAAACGGCGCTTCCAGGCTCGACTGGGACTTCTTCACCCACTACCCCTCGCGGCGGGCATCCCAGGCGGGGATCCTGTCGGCCTGGGTCGGCTCGACGCTCGTGATGCTGGTGACGGCCGTGGTCGCCGTGCCGCTCGGGGTCGCCAGCGCGGTCTATCTCGAGGAGTACGCACCCAAGAACTGGATGACCGACATCATCGAGATCAACATCACCAACCTCGCCGGCGTGCCTTCGATCGTGTACGGCCTGCTCGCACTCGGTCTGTTCGTATATCAGTTCGGCCTGGGCCAGAGCATCCTCTCGGCGGGACTCACGCTCGCGCTCCTGATCCTGCCGGTGGTCATCGTCGCCACGCGCGAAGCGATGCGCGCTATCCCGCGGCACATCCGCGAAGGGGCCTACGCCCTGGGCGCCACGCAGTGGCAGACGGTCAAAGACCACCTCCTGCCCTACTCTTCGCCCGGCATCCTCACCGGCGTGATCATCGGCATGGCGCGCGCCATCGGCGAGACTGCCCCCATCATCACCATCGGCGCGCTCACCTTCATCGCCTTTCTGCCGCCCAGCCCCGTATCGCTCGACCCCCCGTATCTGAGCTTCGAGTGGCTGATGTCGCCGTTCACGGTGATGCCGATCCAGATGTTCAACTGGACTTCACGCCCGGAAGCGGCGTTCCAGTCGAACGCGGCGGCGGCGGGTTTCGTGCTCGTATTCATGACGCTGGCGATGAACGGCCTCGCGATCTGGCTGCGTTACCGCCTGCGCAAGAACATCAAATGGTGAACACCATGTCGAGTCCCACGGTGCTGGCCCGTCCTGCGACCCATACCGACGCCGAAACACCGGTGCGAAAAGCCGAGGCGAAAGACCTCAGCTTCTACTATGGCGCCTTCCAGGCCTTGAAGAACATCGACATGGCTGTGCACGAAAAGAAAGTTACGGCGCTGATCGGTCCTTCGGGCTGCGGCAAATCGACCTTCCTGCGATGCTTCAATCGCATGCACGATCTCTACCCAGGGAACCGCTACGAAGGCGAGATCCGGTTCTATCCCGACGACACCAACCTGCTTGGGCGCGACGTGGATCCGATCGAGGTACGCATGCGTATCAGCATGGTGTTCCAGAAACCGAACCCGTTTCCCAAATCGATCTTCGAGAACGTCGCGTACGGCCTGCGGGTGCGCGGACTGCGTTCGCGCCGCGCTCTCGAGGAGAAGGTCGAGCAGGCGCTGCGCGGGGCGGGGCTGTGGGACGAGGCCAAGGACCGGCTGCAGGACCTGGCTTTCAACCTCTCGGGCGGGCAACAGCAGCGCCTGTGCATAGCGCGGGCGCTGGCGACCGATCCGGAAATGCTGCTCTTCGACGAGCCGACCTCGGCGCTCGACCCCATCGCCACCGGCATCATCGAAGAACTGATCCACAACCTGAAGAACAAGGTGACCATCCTGATCGTCACCCACAACATGCAGCAAGCGGCGCGCGTTTCGGACTACACTGCCTACATGTATCTCGGCGAGCTCGTGGAGTTCGGCGTGACGGACGAGATCTTCATCAAACCGACGAAAAAAGAGACTGAAGACTACATTACCGGCCGGTTTGGCTGAACGGGAGCGCCAGCATGGCGAGCGAGCACCTTTCCAAACAGTACGACAACGACCTGGAGACCCTGCGGTCCAGCGTCCTGCAAATGGGCGGCATGGTGGAATCGCAAATCCGCAGCGCGATCGAGGCGTTCGGCTCGGGAAACCCCGAGCTCATCAATCAGGTGATCGCCACCGAATTTCGCGTGGATGAGTGCGAAGTCAACATCGACAACAACTGCAGCCACATCATCGTGAAGCGCCAGCCGGCAGCGGGCGACCTGCGACTCATCATGGCCATCATGAAGACGGTGACCGATCTGGAGCGGATCGGCGACGAGGCCGAGAAAATCGCGCGCATGTCCAAGCAGATTCACGAGCGCGGAAAGGCGCAGCTCAACAGCTTCGCGAACATCCGTCACGCCGCCGAGATCGCCGTCGGCATGCTGCGCCAGGCACTCGACGCCTTTGCGAGGCTCGATGCAGGCGAAGCAGCCAAGGTCATTCGCAAGGATCTCGCCATCGACAACGAGTTCCGCTCCATCCTGCGCCAACTCATCACTTTCATGATGGAGGATCCGCGCACGATCTCGACCGCGCTCGAGGTTGTGTGGATCGCCAAGGCCGTCGAGCGCATCGGCGATCATGCGAAGAACATCGCCGAGGAAGTGATCTACATTGTGAAAGGTACCGATATCCGTCACACCAGGTTCGTCGAGACTGAACAGTAGGGGTGAATCGGATGAGCGGAGCCATCCTCGTGGTCGAAGATGAGCCGTCGATCCAGGAATTGATCGCGGTCAACCTCGAGCACGCCGGACACCGGGTCCTGCGGGCGGCCGATGTGCCGGAAGCTCAAGCGCTGGTCCGCGAGGTCTTGCCGGACCTCGTGCTCCTCGATTGGATGCTTCCGGGAACTTCGGGTTTGAACTTTGCCCGCCAACTGCGCACCGACCAGCGCACCAAGGACATCCCGATCATCATGCTGACCGCGCGCGCCCAGGAGCAGGACACGATCGCGGGGCTCGAGGGCGGCGCCGACGACTACGTCACGAAGCCCTTCTCGCCGCGGGAGCTGCTCGCGCGCATAAAAGCCGTGATGAGGCGACGCGCGCCCCAGCTCACCGACGACATCGTGGAGATCGCAGGCCTCAGGCTCGACCCGGTCGCGCATCGCGTGAGCGCCGGCGGCGCGAACATCGAGCTGGGGCCGACCGAGTTCAGGATGCTGCATTTCTTCATGACCCATACGGAGCGCGTCTACAGCCGCGCGCAGCTGCTCGATGAAGTATGGGGCGATCACGTCTTCGTCGAGGAGCGCACGGTGGACGTGCACATCCGCAGGCTGCGCCAGGCGCTGGAGGCGACCGGGCACGACAGTTTGGTGGAAACGGTCCGCGGAACCGGCTACCGCTTCCGGCGCAGCCCCGCATAGCTTGCAACCTCGCCGGCCGGATCTGTTCCGGCGTCTTCACCCCGGCAAACCGTCATACGCGCTTGATACTTCGCGCCTAGCATGCGAGCGGAGACCCAGTGCTCGTATCGAGGAGGCGCGATGATGATCACCACAACACTGGACCAACTGGCTGCGCGCGTGGCGAACAACCCGTTCCAATAGCGTTCAACACTAGCTTGCCAGCGCCGGCCGATCCTCTTTGACGAGCGAGCGCATCTCGAGCTTCATGCCGACAGAGCGCCATTGCGCCGCTTCACTATCCAGCGCCGCCTCGGTCATGGGGTGCTCCTCCAGCCAGGCGCGCGGCAGCGCCAGCTGAAAACCGTTCTTCGATGATTTGCACACCAGAGCGGGCAGTTCCAGATCGCGGCGGCTGAGACAAAAGAGGGCAGCCAGCCTCAGCGCGAACATCAACGTCCAGTCGGCTTCGCGTTCGAGGAGATCCTCGAGCTTGGTCAGCTTGCCGCGATGCGCGAGCACCAGGCGGGAGAGGCGGTGCTGTTCTTGCTGGGAGAATCCCGGCATGTCGGCCTGCGCAAGCATGTAGGCCGAGTGCTTGTGATAGCCGGCATGGGCGATGGAAATGCCGATCTCGTGCAGGCTTGCCGCCCAGCTCAGCATCGCCGCATCGGCCGGGTTGGGCTCCTCGATCAAGCCCGCGTAGATGGCTCGTGCGAGCCGCGCGACGCGCCCCGCCTGCTCCGTGTCCACCTGGTAGCGCCGCATGAACTGGCGCACGCTCGCCTCGCGCATGTCGCGGTGGCGCACGCGCCCGAGGAGATCGTAGAGCACGCCCTGGCGCAGCGCCCCGTCCGACACGTCAAGACGCTCGACGCCAAGCTCAGCTAGAACCGCGGACAAGATGGCGAGCCCCCCGGGGATGATCGCCGCGCGATCCTCGCGCAATCCCGGCACTTCGAGCTTGTCTACCTCGCCCGCACGGATGAACTGGGCTCGCACTTTCTCGAGCGCGACGGCGGAGATCCCCTGTTCGACGAGGCCCGCCTCCCGCAGGATCGCGGCAAGCGACTTCGCCGTGCCCGAAGACGCCACGGCATGCTTCCAGCCGGCCCGCCGGTAGGCATCCACAATCGGTTGCAGCTCGTTCGCGGCGGCGAGCTCAGCGCGCTTGAAGCAGGACTTGTCGAGGCGACCTCCGGAAAAGAACCGCAGGCTGTAGCTGACGCAACCCATGGAAATGCTTTCCATCAGCTCAGGCTCTACCCCCGTGCCGATGATGAGCTCGGTCGAACCGCCGCCGATGTCGATCACCAGGCGCCGTTCGGGCGAGGGCGCGAGGCTGTGCGCGACGCCCAGATAGATCAGGCGCGCCTCCTCGCGGCCGAATATCACGTCGATGGGAAACCCGAGCGTCGCTTCGGCATCGGAGAGGAAGGACTCGGCGTTCTTTGCCCTGCGCAGCGCGCTCGTTCCCACGGCACGCACGGCGGAGCGCGGAAAACCCCGCAGCCGCTCGCTGAACCGCGCCAGCGCCTCGAGCGCCCGCGATTTGGTCGCCTGGTCGATGCGCCGGTCGCGCGTGAAACCCCCGCCCAGGCGCACGGGGTCGCGCAGGCTGTCGAGCAGATAGATCTGATCGTCGACCACCCTTCCCACCTGCAGGTGGAAGCTGTTCGAGCCCAGATCGACGGCGGCGAGAATGTCCTGTTTCACAAGGGTAAAGCGGATAGCAGATATCCGATGCAATGCTGCAGTCGCAATGTTACGCCGACATTGCGGTAAAGTGACTGCAGCGATTCTGCAATATCCGCCCACTAGACTCGAGTTCCCGTGCTTCAAAGAGCAAGAATCCCCTTGGGCAGGATCAAGGCGCACTTTCTTCCCCGGGAAGTCGCGCTCCTCGCGTTCAATCGCCGCGTGTTCGCTCAGGCGGAGGACCGGCGGGTTCCCGTGCTCGAGCGACTTCGCTTCCTGTGCATCTTGTCAGCCAATATCGACGAGTTCTTCGAGATCCGCGTCGCCGAATTGAAGGAGCGCATCAAGCTGGGCGACGAGGTGGAAATCCCGGGCGAGCCGCCCCCTGCCGACATCTTTTCCCTGGTGAGCGAGCGTGCCCATGCGCTCGTCGCCGACCAGTACCGCCTGCTGAACAAGGAGATCTTCCCGGCGCTCGCCGACGAGGGCGTGCGGTTTCTGGCCGAGCGGGATTGGAGCCGCGAACAACGCTCGTGGCTGCACGCCTATTTTCTGAGAGAAATGATTCCGCTCCTCACTCCCATCGGCCTGGATCCGGTACATCCTTTCCCGCGCGTGCTCAACAAGAGCCTGAATTTTGCGGTGCAGCTCGAAGGCCGCGATGCCTTCGGGCGCAACTCGGGGACTGCGATCGTCCAGGCGCCGCGCGCACTCCCGCGGGTGATCCAGTTGCCGAAAGGCATCGCCGGCGAGGGCCACAGCTTCGTGCTGCTCACCTCCATCCTGCAGGCCTTCGTCCAGGCGCTGTTCCAGGGCATGACGGTGCTCGGCTCGTACCCGTTCCGGGTGACCCGCAACAGTGATCTTTTCCTCGACGAGGAAGAGATCAAGAACCTGAGCACGGCGCTTGCCGGCGAGCTGCCGCAGCGCCATTTCGGGGACTCGGTGCGTCTGGAAGTGGCCGACAACGTGCCCGCGGAGCTCGAGCATTTTCTCCTCGAGCAGGTCCAGCTCTCCGCGGACGACCTCTATCGCGTGGCCGGGCCGGTGAACCTGGTGCGGCTCATGCAGATACCCGATTTGGTGGACAAGCCCGATCTCAAATTTGCGACGTTCGTTCCGGGCCTTCCCAAACAACTGGAAAAAAGCCCCGATCTGTTTCGCGCCATCCACAAGGGCGACATCCTGCTGCACCACCCGTTCCAGTCGTTCGACCCGGTGCTCGATTTTCTGGAGCAATCGGTAGATGACCCCAGCGTGGTGGCGATCAAGCAGACGGTCTACCGGACGGGCACGGACTCGGTGCTGATGAAGTACCTGATCGACGCGGCGCAACGGGGCAAGGAAGTCACCGTCGTGGTGGAGCTGCTCGCGCGCTTCGACGAGGAAGCGAACCTCAACTGGGCGGCCAAGCTCGAGGAAGTGGGCGCGCACGTGGTCTACGGCGTAGTCGGTTACAAGACCCACGCGAAGATGTTGCTGGTGGTGCGCCGCGAAGAAGGCCGGCTGCGGCGCTACGCGCACGTTTCCACGGGAAACTATCATCCGCGCACCGCCAAGCTTTACACCGATTTCGGGCTGTTCACGGCGAACGAGAAGATCTGCGAGGACGTCAACGAGGTGTTCAAGCAGCTCACCGGCCTGGGGCGCGCGCGCCGGCTGCATCACCTGTGGATCTCGCCGTTCTCGCTGCACGAGCGCATGCTCGCTGCGATCAAGCGCGAAGCCAATCGCGCGAGAAGGGGCAGACCCGCCCACATCATCGCCAAGATGAACGCCCTGATCGAGCCGAAGATCATCGAAGCGCTGTACCGGGCTTCGCAAGCGGGCGTGAAAATCGACCTTATCGTGCGCGGCGTGTGCGCGCTCAGACCGGGAATCCCGGGGCTTTCGGAGAGAATACGCGTGCGCTCGATAATCGGGCGCTTTCTCGAGCACTCGCGCATCTTCTATTTTCTGAACGACGGAGAGGAAGACCTTTACCTTTCCAGCGCCGATTGGATGGGCCGCAATTTCTTCGGCCGCATCGAGTTGTGCTTTCCGATCCTGGACCGCAAGGTCAAGCAGCGCGTCATCCAGGAGGGACTGAAACCCTATCTTGCAGACAACAGCCAGGCCTGGGAAATGGATGCCGACGGAAACTACCAGCGCAAGCGTTCCCGCGGCCGGATTCCGCGCTCGGCCCAGGAGCAGTTACTCGCGATGCTTGCCGCATCCGCCTAGCATCGTTCTTCACGCTCCGCGGCTGCTCCAGCCGGCGCGCGCCATACTCGCTTCAACACAGGGGCCGTTGACATGCAAGAGAGTCCTTTCAAGGGCAAGACCGGAATCCAGCGCCTGTGGAACGCGCTCGGTTATTCGCTGCAGGGCATGATTTCCGCGCTCCGGCACGAGGAAGCCTTCCGCCAGGAGTCCCTGCTTGCGGCCCTGCTGATTCCGACTGCTCTTTTCATTCCGGTCGGTGGGACCGAAAAGGCCTTAATGATCGCGAGCGTGCTGCTCGTGCTCATCGTGGAGCTGCTCAATTCGGCGGTCGAAGCCGCCGTCGACCGGATCTCGCTGGAAAATCACCTCCTCGCGAAGCGCGCGAAGGACATCGGCAGCGCTGCGGTCTTCCTAAGCTTGATCAACGTCGCCATCGTGTGGGCGCTGATCCTCCTCGCTTGAGCGTCACGAAAGTTTAGCCAAGCCTTCATTCGGCTTTCATTGCGGGCACGTGGCGGCGAGCGGCCTTCGTCGGGTTTCATGGGATAATTCATGCCGGTGCAGCGAACCGGCATGAACGTCTTCGTCAGAACGGCGGTCGCCCTACTCATATTCGCACTGGTCGCGCTGGTCGCGGGCCTTGTGCTCGCTCCGGCGTGGGGCTGGGCGCTGTTTTCGATTGGCCTTGTCGCACTCATCGGTCACCACGTCCGGAATCTCGATCGACTGCGCGAATGGGCGCGAAGTTCGCTCGCCGAATCCGTGCCGGAGAGCACCGGTGCCTGGGAAGATGTCTTTACGCTGCTCCATCGGCGCCAGCGCGCCGAAGTAGGCCGACGCCGCCAGCTCGCACGCCTGCTCTCGCGCTCGCGTCGGGCCGGCCGCGCACTCCCCTACGGCCTCGCGATCGTCGAAGAGGAATACCGGATCGTCTGGTGCAATGACTCCTGCGAATCGCACTTCGGCATCGACTCCGAAAGCGATGCCGGCCAGCCGATTACCAACCTCGTGCGCCAACCCGAGTTCGTCGAGTACGTCGCAGCACGGGACTTTTCCAGGCCGCTCGAGCTGAAGACCGCGCGCGCCGACGGCCTGGTCCTGTCGATCCAGCTCGTGCCCTATGTCGAGTCGCAGCACCTGTTGCTCTCGCGCGACATCACTCAAGGGATCCGGGTCGAGACGATGCGGCGGGACTTTGTCGCCAACGTTTCGCACGAGTTGCGCACCCCGCTCACGGTGCTGGTCGGTTTTCTCGAGACGGTGCGCGAGCTGAAGCTCGATCCGGAGCGCTCGCGCGACTACTTGAATCTCATGTCCGAGCAGAGCCGGCGCATGCAGCGCATCATCGAGGATCTGCTGATGCTCTCGACACTCGAATCGGCGCCCGAGCCGGCGCACGAGGAGCGCGTGGACGTGGCCTCGCTGCTTGCCCGCATTCGCGGCGAAGCCGAGGCGCTATCCGCCGGGCGCCACCGGGTTAGTCTCGATGCCGAATCGGGATTCGATCTGCTCGGGACCGAGTCGGAGATCGCAAGCGCCTTCGGAAACCTTGCGAGCAACGCCATCCGCTACACGCCGGCCGGAGGGGAAGTGCGCCTGCTCTGGCGCGCCTCGCAGGAAAGCGCGGAATTCTCCGTCGAGGATACGGGTACCGGCATCGAGGCCGAACATATCCCGCGGCTCACCGAGCGCTTCTACCGGGTCGACCGCGGCCGCTCGCGCGAGACCGGCGGCACGGGTCTCGGCCTGGCCATCGTGAAGCACGCTCTGGCGCGCCACCAGGCGACGCTCGAAATCGAGAGCACCCCCGGTAAAGGCAGCCGCTTCATAGCGAATTTCCCGGCGCGACGCGTCGTGCCGGCACCGTCACGCGTGGCGAGCAACGCGGCCGCTTGATCGTTGGAGATGGCCGGCCTGCCGCCGGCCGCTCGATTGACCGACCGCACACGACCTCGCGGCCAACTCCGTTACAATGCGCCCGGCTTTCCTCACCTTGCGCGGAGGTCTCCATGTTCGCACGCCTGATGCCGCACGAAGGCCGGTTCTTCAGCTACTTCACCGAGCACGCCGCGCTCATTCTCCAGGGGGCGGTCGAACTGAAGGCGCTGATGGATAACGTGGGCGAGAGCGAAAACCGCGCCCGCAATATCAAGGCGATCGAAACCAAGGCCGACACAGTCACGCACGACACGATCCAGCTCCTTCATAAGACCTTCATAACACCGATCGACCGCGACGAGATCCATCGGCTCATCACCCGCATGGACGACATCCTCGATTTGATGGAGGACGTGTCGCATTCTGTGTTTCTATACGACATCCGCAAGATTCCAGACGAAGCCAAGCGCCTGGCCGAGATCTGCATCGCCTGCGCCGAGAAAGTGAAAGCCGCGGTCGATCTCCTGAACAACATGGCGAACGCCGAGAAAATCATGAAGATCTGCGCCGAGATCGACCGGCTGGAGACGGACGCCGACCAGGTGCTGCGGGCGGCGATGGCGAAGCTTTTCCGCCATGAGCCCGATACCCGCGAGTTGATCAAGCTGAAGGAGGTCTACGAGCACCTGGAAACGGTCACGGACAAGTGCGAGGACGTGGCCAACATCATCGAGGGCATCGTCATCGAGAATTCCTGATTCGAGGCTCCGACCCGCATGACTATCAGCTTCGAAATCGTTCTGTTCCTGATCCTCGTTGCGCTCGCGTTCGACTTCCTGAACGGCTTTCACGACGCCGCGAACTCGATCGCGACCATCGTCTCGACCGGCGCCATGAGCCCCCACTGGGCGGTTGCCTGGGCCGCTTTCTTCAACTTCATCGCGTTTCTCGTCTTCGGGGTGGCGGTAGCCACGACCATCGGAAAGGGAATCATCGATCTGGATATCGTCGATCACTACGTCGTGTTCGGCGCGCTGGTGGGTGCCATCTGCTGGAACCTGATCACCTGGTATTTCGGCATTCCTTCGAGCTCCTCCCATGCGCTGGTCGGTGGACTCGTCGGCGCGGGGGTCGCCAAAGGCGGGGTCGGCAAACTGGTGGCGGCGGGCGTACTCAAGACCGCCGGGGCAATCGTGCTCTCGCCCCTGCTGGGCTTTGCGCTCGCCATCATTCTAATGATCGCAGTGTCGTGGATTTTCGTGCGCTCGACGCCGACGCGCGTGGACAGATGGTTTCAGCGGCTGCAATTCGTGTCCGCAGCGCTTTACAGCCTCGGCCACGGCGGCAACGACGCGCAAAAGACCATGGGCATCATCTGGATGCTGCTCATCGCCTCTGGGCTCTCGGGGGCAGCCGAACCGCTGCCGTTCTGGGTAGTGCTCGCCTGCCAGGCGGCGATGGGCCTGGGTACCCTCTTCGGGGGCTGGCGTATCGTCAAGACCATGGGAATGAGAATTACCAAGCTCAGGCCGGTCGGCGGATTCTGCGCTTCCGCCAGCGGCGCCACGATGCTGTTTGTTGCCACGGGACTGGGCATTCCGGTCTCGACCACGCATACCATCACCGGCTCGATCATCGGGGTGGGCTCAGCGCAAAAATTCTCCGCGGTTCGCTGGGGCGTGGCGGGCAACATCGTCATCGCCTGGATCCTGACCATTCCGTGCTCGGCCTTCATCGCCGGCCTCGCCTGGTGGCTGGGAACGCGCTACCTCTGAGGATCGTGCCGAATCGGCTGCGGGCGATCGAGGCCGACATCACGCGGCTTGAAGTGGATGCCATCGTCAATGCGGCGAACAACACGCTGCTCGGCGGCGGCGGTGTGGACGGCGCGATTCACCGCGCCGCCGGCCCCGAGCTCCTGGTCGAATGCCGCGCGCTCGGCGGGTGCGCGACGGGCGAGGCCAAGATCACGCGCGGCTACCGACTGCCGGCGAAGCACGTCATCCACACCGTGGGTCCGGTCTGGAACGGCGGCAAGGGCGGCGAGCCGGAGCTGCTCGCCTCCTGTTACCGCAACAGCCTCGAACTCGCGCTCGCGCACGGGGTCCGCACTTTGGCTTTCCCCGCCATCAGCTGCGGCGTGTACGGCTACCCGATGGACAAGGCCGCGGCGATCGCGGTGCGCGAATGCTTTCAGTTCGCACGGGTTCATGTCTCGATCGAGAGCATCACGTTCGCGCTGTTCGGCGCCGAAGCGCTCGCCGTCTATAAAGCCGAACTCGCGCGACTGTGACAGAATCGGCTGCCATGTCCCATGAGCGGCCTTCGCCGCTGGCGCGCTACTTGTTCGTCGCCTATGCGCTTCTGGTCGTGTATGCGAGCCTGCACCCGTTCTCGGGCTGGCGCGACCAGGGCTTGCCGCCGTTTGCGTTTCTGACGGCGCGGTTTCCCCGCCCGTTCCATCCATTCGACATGGTCGCGAATTTTGTCGGCTACGTGCCTCTGGGCTTCCTCGCGGTGCTCGCCTTGCACCCGTTGTTGCGGGGCCGCGCCGCCGTCCTCCTTGTCGCATTGTTTGCTCTGCTGTCGAGCTTTGCGCTGGAATCGCTGCAGCTCTACCTCCCCGCCCGGGCTTCCTCGAACCTCGATTTGCTCGCCAACGCCGCCGGCGGGGTGTTCGGCGCACTCGCAGCAGCCGCGAGCCGGCAGCTGCTGCACCACCAAGGGCTGCATGCCTTTCGCGACCGTCTCTTTCTCCCGGGCGGGAGGGTTGACCTCGGCTTGGTCCTGCTCGGGCTGTGGCTGCTCACGCAGCTCAACCCGAGCACGCTCCTCTTCGGCACCGGCGATCTGCGCGAGTGGTTCCGGCCGCCGCCCGGGAAGCTCTACCCCGCGGAGCTCTTTGTACGTGTGGAAGCCGGGGTCGCAGCCGCCAACGCACTCGCCGTCGGGTTGATGGCTTCCTGCCTCATCGCCCCCGGGCAGCCCAAGCGCCTGGTGGTGCTCGCCCTCGTGGGAGCCGGACTTTGCGTGCACAGCTTCGCCTTTGGACTGCTCGTCAGCTCGCAGGACATATTGTCCTGGCTCACACCGGGCGCGCTCTTCGGCGTCGCAACCGCGCTCGCCCTGCTGCTGATCGCGCCGGGCCTGCCGCGCACCGTGCAGCTCGCGCTTTCGGGGCTGACGCTCCTGGCGGCAACCGCGCTTGTGAATCTTGCTCCCGCCAATCCGTACATGACCGCGACCCTTTCCCTCTGGCAGCAGGGCCAGTACTTCAATTTCAACGGCGCGACGCGCACCGTTTCGGCGATCTGGCCGTTCGCGGCGATGTTCTACGTCGTGCTGCTCGCGGCCGAGCGTGGAGTGGCGAAGCAATAGAAGGGCGGGAGCGCACGAACGCGCAGTATAATTATCGGCAACTTCAATCGAGCGGCGCGGGATCTGTGAAGCATTAGCCCTGGTCCTCGCGCCGCTCAATTCACTTTCAGCCCGGACATGAGCTACTACGAGAGACACGTCTTTTTTTGCTGCAACCAGCGCCAGAACGGCGAAGCCTGCTGCAACGACAAGGGCGCGAGCGGCATGCGCGATTACGCGAAGAAGCGCGTCAAGGAACTGGGCCTCGCCGGCCCGGGCAAAGTCCGGATCAATCAGGCCGGGTGCCTGGACCGCTGCGAGGAAGGGCCGTGCATCGTGGTGTACCCGGAGGCCGTCTGGTACACCTATGTGGTCGAGGCCGATATCGACGAAATCATAGAGGAGCACCTCAAAGGCGGCCGGGTGGTCCAACGCCTGCGCATATGAGCCGGGCGCTCGAGCGCATCTTTATCGAAGGCGGTGCGGGCAGGATCGAGACGGTCGTGGATCGGCCCCAGGATGCGCCGCGCGGGGTCGCGCTGGTCGCTCATCCACACCCTCTGTACGGCGGAACGCTCGACAACAAGGTCGTGCAGGCCCTCGCAAAAACCTTTGTAGAGCTGGGCTACGTGTCCCTGCGCCCCAATTTCCGGGGCGTCGGCGCTTCCGAAGGCGAGCACGACGAAGGCCGGGGGGAAACCGAGGATTTGTTCCGCGTCGCCGCGCATGCCCGGGAGAGCTTCGGCGAGCTGCCGCTCGTGCTGGCGGGCTTTTCATTCGGCGCCGCAGTTCAAACGCAGGTCGCGCAGCGCACGAGCCCGTATCGGGTGGTGCTCGTGGGTATCGCGGTCGGGCGCTTTCCTTCGGAGACCGTGCCGGCCGATTCGATCGTGATCCACGGTGAGCGAGACGAAACCGTGCCGCTCGCGAAAGTGCTCGACTGGGCCCGACCACAGGAACTGCCGGTCGTGGTCGTCCCGGGCGCCGACCATTTCTTTCACCTGCGCCTGCACGTCATCCGCAATATCGTCAGGGACTCATGGCGGAGCTAGCGACGGAAATCGGCGAAGACGCGGCCGTGCCGAGGGTGGAACGCATGGCGAGCGTTCTTGCGGCAAAAGACCTGCGCAAGTCCTACGACGGCGAAGAAGTGGTCGCGGGCATCTCCTTCGGCATCGCGCCCGGGGAGTGCTTCGGGCTGCTCGGCCCGAACGGTGCCGGCAAGACTACGACCTTGAGGCTGTGCCTTGGCCTCACCGAGCCTGACGGCGGCTCGATCGAGCTGATGCAGCGACCCGTGCCGGGGGAAGCGCGGTCGGCCCGGGTTCGCGTCGGCGTGGTTCCTCAGATGGACAACCTCGATCCGGATTTCACGGTCGAAGAAAACCTGGTCGTGTACGGCCGCTACTTCGGTCTTCCCGAGCGCGCCATCCGGGAACGCATCCCCCGGCTGCTTGATTTCGCCGGTCTTGCCGCCCGCGCTGCGTCGCGGATCCAGACTCTCTCCGGCGGAATGAAGCGGCGCCTGACCCTGGCGCGAGCGCTCATCAACGATCCCGACCTGATTTTCATGGATGAGCCCACCACCGGGCTCGATCCGCAGGCGCGCCACCTGATCTGGGAGCGCCTGAAGCAGCTCCTCGCGCAGGGGAAAACGATCGTGCTAACGACCCACTTCATGGAGGAGGCCGAGCGCCTGTGCGCGCGGCTCGCCATCATGGACCGCGGGCGCTTCATCACCGAAGGCAGCCCGCGCGAGCTCATCGTGCGCCACATCGAGCCCCATGTCGTCGAAGTGCACGGCGACGGCGTCATGAGATGGGCCGAACAAGAGGCCGCAGCCCTCGCCTCGCGTCTGGAGAAAAGCGGCGACACCGTGTTCTGCTATGCCGCCGATCCGGCGCCGCTGCTCGCAAGCTTGTCGAGCCGGCAGGAACTGCGCTACCTGCATCGTCCGGCCGACCTCGAGGACGTGTTCCTGAAACTCACCGGCAGGGAGCTGCGCGACTGATGCAGTTATTTGCGCCGCCCTCGGTGAGCCTGCGTTTCGTTCCGGTGTGGCGCAGGAACCTGCTCGTGTGGCGCAAGCTTGCGGTGCCCTCCATTCTCGGAAATCTCGCCGATCCCATGATCTACGTATTCGGGCTCGGCTACGGCCTGGGTTCGATGCTGCCTGAGGTCGGCGGGGTGCCCTACATCGCATTTCTCGCCGCGGGCATGGTGTGCTCGAGCACGATGAACAGCGCCACCTTCGAGGCGATGTATTCGGCTTTTTCGCGCATGCACGTGCAGCGCACCTGGGACGCGATCATGAACGCCCCGGTCGATCTCGATGACGTCGTTCTCGCCGAGCTCGTCTGGGCGGCGTCGAAGAGCGTGCTCTCGGGCGCGGCAATTCTCGCCGTCGTCTGGCTGCTCGGCCTGTCGAACTCGATCCTGTCGCTCTGGGTCCTGGCCCTTGTCCCGCTCGTCGGCCTCACCTTCGGCGCGCTTGCTCTGGCGGTGACGGCGATGGCGCGAAGCTACGACTTTTTCATGTACTACTTCACGTTGATCATCACGCCGATGAGTCTCCTCTGCGGGGTGTTCTTTCCCGTTGAGCAGCTGCCGGAGCTTTTCCAGACGATCGCGGCGTTTCTGCCGCTCACGCACGCGGTGGCGATCGCGCGGCCGCTTCTCCTTGGGCAGGTTCCGGCCGACGTGACCTTGCACGTTCTGGTCTTGCTTGCATATGCCGCAGCCGGGTTCTATGCTGCGACGATATTGTTCCGCCGGCGGCTGCTCAAATAGCGATGCTCTGGATCAAGGCGCTGCACATCATTTTCGTCGTCGCCTGGTTCGCGGGGCTGTTCTACCTGCCGCGCCTCTTTGTCTATCACGCGATGACCGAGGATGCAGTGAGCAAGGAGCGCTTCAAGATAATGGAGCGCAAGCTCTATTGGGGCATCATGGCCCCCGGCGCCGTGCTGACCGTCGTCTTCGGCGTCTGGCTGTGGCTCGGTTACGGTCTTACGGGCGCCTGGCTGCACGCGAAGCTGGTCCTAATCGCCCTCTTGGTTGCCTACCACCTTTACTGCGGAAAGCTGCTCGCCGATTTCACGCGCGACCGCAATACGAAATCGCACGTCTGGTACCGGTGGTTCAACGAGGTGCCGACGGTACTTCTTGTCGGCGCGGTCATCCTGACGGTGGTCAAGCCGTTCTAGCGGCCGCACTTGCCAGCTCGCCAAAATCTTGGCATGCTCGGTGCAATCGGATTTTCCGAAGATGAACGCGAAAAACATCACATTGAGACCGGGGCGGCCCGCCGACGCCGTCAGGATCGCCGCGATGTCGCGCGACCTCATAGAGACGGGTCTCGGCTGGTCATGGGGACCGGAGCGCGTAACGCGCTCGATCGCGAACAAGGACACGTTCACGCTGCTCGCCTGCGATCGCGACCGCGTCGTCGCTTTTGCCATCATGTTTTTCGGCGACGAACATGCCCACTTGAACCTTCTGGCGGTGCGCCACTCGCATCAGCGACTGGGTATCGGGCGGCGCATGGTCGAGTGGCTGACCGAATCGGCCCACGTCGCTGGCATCGCTTCGATTCACCTCGAGCTGCGCGCGGCCAACACCACCGCGCGCAGCTTCTACAAGTCGCTCGGCTTCGCCGAGTCGGCCTATATCCCGGGGTACTATCGCGGGCGCGAAATGGCGCTGCGCATGATGCGCGTGCTGCGCAAGCCGGGAGCACCGCTTCCGGCCTGGCCCGCGCCAAAGCTGCCGAAACGCTGACCCCATAGCGGGGAAGCAGGCGCGCGCAAAAGGATCGCCGACATGCGCGGCGCGGCGCTCGCTCTGACCCTCGGCATCATGGGGAACACCGCTTTGGCGATCCCGGGTCTCGAGCCGGGCGTATCGCGCGAGCTCGCGCGGTGGCGCGCACAGCACTACCGCGACATCCGGTACTCGCTGGCGATCAACATCCCAAAAGGCGCGCGGAAGCTCGAAGGGACGGCGACCATGGAAGTCACGCTGCCCGGCGGCCGGCCCGATCTCGTTCTGGACTGGCGGCCCTCGCCGCGGGCGCGCCTGCGGCAACTGCGGGTCAACGGCAAGTCCGCGCAGACGCGCATCGAGCAGGAGCACCTGATTGTTCCGGCGCGGTTTCTTCGCGCGGGAAAGAACCGCGTGACTTTCGCCTTCGAGTCGCCGATCGCCCCGTCGGGCGGCGCGGTGACGCGCTACCTCGACCGCGAGGACGGATCCGAATACGTCTATACGCTGTTCGTTCCTTCGGATGCGAGCAGTATTTTCCCCTGCTTCGATCAGCCCGATTTGAAGGCGCGCTTCACGCTCGCTCTGACTCTGCCGCGCGCCTGGACCGCTGTCGGCAACGCTCCTGTGGCGGCGATCGAAGACGCGCCGAGCGACGCGCACCGGTTCAGGTTCGCCGAGACCTCGCCGATCAGTACCTATCTTTTCGCCTTCGCCGCGGGACCGTTCGCGGAAATTCAGGATCCCGGCTCGCCGCCTGCCTCCGCCCGGGAGCGCGCGCGCGGGCGACAAGCGGGAAAGGGGCCCTCCCTTTCTCCCGCCAAGACGAAAAGCGTCGAAACCAGGCTGTTCGTGCGTAAATCCCAGCTCGAGCGCGCCCGGCGGGACGTGCCCGACGTGCTGCGGCTCAACCGCGAGGCGGTGCGCTGGTTCGCGAGCTACTTCGATTTCCGTTTTCCATTTCCGAAGTACGACCTCGTGCTCATACCGGAACTCGCCTACGGCGGCATGGAGCACGCCGGAGCGACCTTCCTGCGCGAGGAGGCAGTGCTGTTTCCGTCCGTGCCGAATGAAACGGACATCCTCGCGCGCGCGCAGCTCCTCTTGCACGAGACCTCGCATCAGTGGTTCGGGGACCTCGTCACGATGCGCTGGTTCGACGACTTGTGGTTGAAGGAGGGTTTCGCCAATTTGATGGCCGCCAAGGCGGCCGAAGCGCTGATGCCCGGGCAGCCGGTATGGGCCGCGTTTCACGCGCTCAAGACTGCCGCTTATCGGACCGACGTCACGCAGGGGACCACGCCGATCTATCGGCCGCTTGCGAATCTCTCCGCCGTGAAATCCGCCTACGGCAATATCGTGTACGGCAAGGCGCCGGCGGTGCTGCGCCAGGCCGAGTTCCATGTCGGCGAAGCCGCGTTCCGGCGAGCGGTCCGGCAGTTCGTCAAGAAGCACTCTTACTCCACCGCCGATTGGGGCGATCTCATCGTCGCGCTCGAGCACGCGTCCAAGCGAAACTTGAAGCCTTGGGCGCAAGCCTGGGTCACGCGCCGCGGCATGCCCGAGGTGCGCCTGTCCTGGGACACCGACCGCGACGACCGGCCAAGAAACGTGGTCCTGGAGCAGCACGACGTGCTCGGGGAAGGTAGAACCTGGCCGATGAAAGTGCGGGTACTCGCCATGCCCGAGACAGGACTCCCTCGTTCGACCGACGTTTTCATGCGCGGCGAGCGCGCGCCCATCCCGAAGATGAACGGCATGCCGGAGATCGAATTCGCGTTCGCCAACTTCGGCGACTACGGCTACGGGCGCTTCCCGCTCGATCCCCGGAGCCGGGAGGCGGTGCTCGCGCGTCCGGAACTCGTGCAGGGCAGCTTGCTGCGCGCGCTCGTCTTCGATTCGCTGTGGGAGTCGGCGCGGGACGCCGATCTTGCGCCGCTCGCCTACATCGACTTCGTCGTCCGGGTCGCCCCGGTGGAGCGGGACCCCGTGACGCTCGCTAACCTACTCGGGCGCGCGCAGCTCGCTTTTCTGCGCCATTTGTCGGACACGCAGCGCGAAGCCACGGCGGCGCGTTTGGAGCAGCTTTTCGTAGAGGGGATGCTGCGGGCGGATACTCCAAGCCGCCGCATAACGTTCTTTAGGGCGTTTGCGGCAAGCGCCTGGTCGGAGGCCGGACGCGCGCGACTGAAAGCGCTGCTCGCAAACACTCTGGAGATCCCCGCGGTGAAGCTCAGCTCGCGCGATCGTTTCCGGATCATCGCGCGCCTCCTCGCGCTCGGCGACCCCGATGCGGGTCTGCTCCTTGCCCTCGAGAGCGCGGCCGATTCCAGCGATAACGGCCGCCGTTATGCCTTTGCCGCGGCGGCAGCCGAGAGCAGCGCGGAGGCGAAGCGCGTCTACTTCGAGCGTTTTCTCTCCGACCAGGAACTCACCGAAAGCTGGGTCGACGCGGCGCTCCTTCCTTTCAACTCGGTGGAGCACGTCGAGCTGACCCAGCCGTTTCTCGATCTGGCGCTCGCGGCCCTGCCAGAGCTCAAGCGCAAGCGCAAGATCTTCTTCGTCAACAACTGGCTCGCGGCATTCATCGGCGGCCAGCTGCACGCTGCAGCGCTCGAGCAGATCGAGAGCTACGCTCGCCAACCGGACCTCGACTCTGACCTGAAGCTGCAGCTGCTCGAAGCGATGGATGGACTCGCGCGGACCGTGAAAATTCGCGCCCGCTTCGCGCGCCTGTAGTGGGTCGGCCATGAGCGCCCGAGCGTTCTTCGCTTCCTGCCCGAGGGGTCTGGAAGCGCTTCTTGCAGAGGAGCTGCTCGGGCTCGGCGCGCGCAACACCGAGCACGTGCCAGGCGGAGTCGCGTTCGAGGGCGACATGCGCGTCTGCTATCGCGCCAACCTCGAGTCGCGGCTCGCCACGCGCGTGCTCGCGCGACTTGCCCGAGCGCCCTACCGCAATGAAAACGACGTATACGAAGTCGCGCTCGCGCTGCGTTGGCCCGAATGGTTCAGCGAAAAGCACAGCATTCGCGTCGACGTCAATGCGATCCGCTCCCCGTTGAAAAGCCTCGAGTTCGTCACCTTGCGCATCAAGGATGCGGTATGCGACCGGTTTCGCGCGGACCGCGGGATTCGCCCGGATGTGGACACGCGCTCGCCGGGAGTGCGCATTCAGGGCTTCCTCGACAGGGAGAATGTAACGCTGTATCTCGACACCTCGGGCGAGCCTCTCCACAAGCGCGGCTACCGCAAGGAGGCGGGCGAGGCGCCGCTCAAGGAAAATCTCGCCGCCGGGATCGTTCGCCTCAGCGGCTGGGACGGAAGCGAGCCGCTCCTCGATCCCATGTGCGGCAGCGGGACGCTCGTTATCGAGGCGGCGATGATGGCGCTTGCCATCCCTCCGGGACACGCGCGCGGATTTGGTTTCGACCGCTTGGCGGGATTCGATGCGCGCCTCTGGAAGGACGTGCGCGAGCAGGCGCTTGCCCGCAGCATGGCGCCGCGCAGGCTTGCGATTTTCGCCCGCGATCGCTACGGCGAGGAGCTGAAAAAAGCCCGAGCCAACCTTGAAGCGGCGGGCCTTGCCGATTGCGTCGAGCTCAAGCAGGCGGAGATTCTCGACAGCAGCGCGCCGGCGCTCGCCGGGGTACTCATCGCCAATCCTCCGTACGGCGCCCGCCTGGGCGAAGACCAGGCGCTCGCGGAGTTCTACCCGAAGCTCGGCGATACGCTGAAAAAATACTACACCGGCTGGCGCTGCTATTTCTTCTCAGGCGACGCGCGGCTTCCAAGGCTGATTCACCTCACCGCCTCCAAGCGCACTCCCCTTTACAACGGGCCCCTGGAATGCCGGCTGTATGAGTACCGAATCGTCGCCGGCAGCATGCGAAAGCCGAGCGCGGGCGCCAAGCAGCGCTGAGGTTCCGATCAGACGGCAGTCTCCCGACTGCCCGCTAACGCATTCGGCTACGCGCGCTCGCAACCGCAAGAAAGATCTCGCGCAAGAACACCATCAAGGCAAGGATGAAGCAGAGCATCGCGCCGATGAAAAGGAGCCCGATGAAATGCGACAGATCGAGTGCGACAAACGCGTCAACGAAGGCGACAGCGATCAAGAGCCCGACAAAGAGCGCACAGATGACCGCGAGCGTGATCGACGCATAGACCAGGCGCACGCGCTTGGCGAGGATGTTCAATTCTTCGCCTACCGCCTTCTGGCCCTCCGGGGCAAGCTGGCGCAGCCGGTCCTCGAGCGCGCGGCTGCGGTCCACGACCCGGCCCAGGCGGTTGGATAGCACGCCGATGATGGTCCCCACCGCGGTGAGCAGAAACACGGGCGCCACGGCGAGCTGAATCAGCCGCGTGGCGTCGATCATGTTGTCCGGATTCATATCGGATGCCGCCCG
>Ga0105252_10000310_pt1 | contig 38013 bp, 63 predicted proteins | sample EasRivMeERMZT100_FD_89675 | JGI IMG/M metagenome (GOLD analysis project Ga0105252, IMG submission 89675) | Soil microbial communities from meander-bound floodplain in the East River, Colorado, USA - East River MetaG ERMZT100 | ecosystem: Environmental > Terrestrial > Soil > Floodplain | place... | reverse complement strand
TTGATTTCAGCGGTTTTTGCTCTAAATGGCTCTACCATCTCTTTTCTTTTGGCATCTATTAACTTGCGCCATTCTCGTGCATGTTTATATAGCTGCGTATTGATATTATGAGTGCTAGAATCGCTTACAACCAATTTCTGAGCCCTTTGTAACAGCTCTCTAATGAGATCTGTAAGCTGCGTTATTGGCTGCTCTATATCGATATCTACGACTTGGATATCTGTGCTTGATGCTTCTTCTATTATTGTTGTAGGTATATTTTGTTCTATTTCTATTGGTATGTAATTATTCATATTGTTTCTCTTTTCTTACTGGCCTTCTTGGTAATCTTTTTCATCTGTGTGATCTTCACAACAATGACAATGCATGAAAATGCCTAGTACGGCTTTGCCTTCATAGCCACATTGGTGACAAAAAAAGGGTGGCCTCAGATTGTCATTGGTTGTGTTGTTATTAGTTGGTTGGCTCGGAACTGGGCCGATTGTCATAATTACCCCGCAAAGACATGCTTATTGTGATAATTAATTTTTTTATCAAGATCTTTCAAAACTTCGAGTTCAAATTCCAGGATGTCAATTTGCACATCTTTTCTGGATAATTCGAGTTCTAGATCAAAGATCCTGTTGATTAATTCGGGTACGTTTGATAATTTGTGGCTGTTCATAAGATTTCCGTATGTTGTTTTATGAATTTTAAAAATTAAGCTTCCAAAGAGCTTTCTTTTTTCTTATTTCTTGGTGAGGCCCCTAATTCATAGTTAGGGGCTTCTTTCTTTTACTTAACGACAGTTAGATTATCATAATCTATCATATTTTATCAACAGGAGAATCATAAGTAGTCCAGAATTTATCAATTAATTCCATCGCATGGGCCATTAAATTAGAGTCATATTGATATTGATATACCTTGGGAAGTTCTCCATTTCGAGACAACTTAACAAAGAGAAAGCGCTTGGCTACCTTTCTATTATGCGAGGCGATTAAGTAATAGTAGAGATGAGCCTGTAAAGGCCATACTACAGGGTCTTCTGAGGCAGAGGTCTTCCAATCAAGTAGTACAGGTAGGCTGTCCCCTGGCATTAAAGCAAGAGCGTCTACGCAGCCTGTAACCATCTTCTCGTCATCGTAATAGCGCGCCTCTGTTTCGACAAAATTGGGCTTGATTTCATGCACCCATTTATCATAGCTCTCAAAGTAACCAGTCGTATTTGGGAAGATAATTGGAAAAGTTCCATTGATATCTTCATCTATTGCTTTGTGGATATCTTGGCCAATCTCTCGCTTCTTCTCTAAGATCGCTTCTGGTATTCCAGAAAAGTCTTTTAAAGGACGAAGAACATCTGAGACACGCACATACTTCTTACCATCTTTTATCCAGAGCATAGAGAACCCCCATTTCTTTTTCCTTGACAAGATATGCACGCTATTTTACTGTCTATATCCCTTTATAAGCAATTCGAGACCACATATTATGAAATTAAAAGAATATCTATATAAAAAGAGATTAACTCCCAAAAAGTTTGCTATTATGACAGAAATACCGTTGCCTACTATATATAGATTACAAAAAGCAAAAAAAACAGCCAGCATGAAGAATGCACTAATAATAGCAGAATTTACAAATAATGAGGTGCCATTTGAAGAACTCAGAGATTTTAAAAAAGATTGAAGAACTAAAGGCCAAAGGGGACTATTTATCTACCATAGAGGCTGCCGAATATCTCAAAATAAGACTCCCATCACTTTATGCTGCTGTATTTGTGAGACGATTAAAAGGAATTAAAATCGCTCACTATAGCTTCTTTCTACGTAAAAATCTAGACGAGTACAAACTTTCAAAGTTCAATAGAGATAATATTCGATATGAAGGTGAACTTCTCTTTGATCTTGAAAAGGGAAGGTACTCTGTTTTGCAGGTAGCAAAAATTCTAAGTGAAGAGTTAAAACGCCCTGTACCTATTACTCATGTGTATGATTGGCTATGGAAAGGCCAATTAAAAGGAAGGCGTATTGGTTCCAGGTGGGTAATTCTCAAGGAAGACCTAGAGAGCTATACCAGAAACGAGAACAGCACTTTCTCCTTTAAACTAGAAAGATATGCTTAAAAACATGACCTCTTCAGTTAGAGGTTTGTTTCCCCCTATTTGATATAGGTTTAGGCATAGGGGGTTTTAGCCTACTTCTTTTTCTTCTTCTTAGACTTCATTTTCTTGCCGTAATCGCACACCTTATCACGCTTCTTATCTGCCTTTTCTAATGACTTCAATTGCTTTCCAGCTTTCTTAACCGTCTTTTCGGTCTTCTTAATCTGCTTGTCCACTTTAACTCCCTAAATAGTCTGATAATATATCTTATGACATAACGTAATTTTCATATCTCACTAAGCTATAATTACTTGCAATAGAGAAAGAAATTAAAATTTCCAACCTGGCTCACAACAGCATGTGAGGGCATGAAAATTATTTGACAAACTATGTAAAAAATATTTCATCGTCATCAGCTAAATTACTAATACATGAAATAATATTTATGAACTGCTGATATCTATCAGAAAAGAAAATAAGATTGGCTAAGAACTCATCGCTTGTATTGTCATTTTCTGGATCGATATCTATATCATGTGTTCGTTGTATGCGATCAACCAATAAGTACAATGCATAGAAATCATGCTTCAACAGATTAAGATCTAATCCGTAATGTACAATAAATTCTGCAACCTTTTCTAATGTTTCATGCGATATCTGCTTCAAGCTCATCCTTCATTAAACAGCGAACGCCAATGTTGAACATCTTATCCCCCACTTCAACTTCTTCAGCTAATACCATGTACTCCTTAATAGCATTCAGTTCTGTAATAGATAACACTATATCGATGAAGTAATCGGTATCAACTTCTTCTTTGACGATGCGCATTTTTTTTGCCTTGGTTCTACGGTTTCAATAAGGTCTGGATTATTATCTATACCAGGCACTTTTTCTTCCGTAGATACTTTGTTTTGGATCATCGGAATAACGCGAATTAAAACTCGCGGATGATTACTGTAACGTTTTCTTGCCGAAATATCGGTATTGCTATTGTCATCTGTGATTACAATCCCCTTTAAACAATCTTCATAAAACTTGTACAGGTTCGTTGTGTCAGGTCTGATCACTGGTGTAATGATATGTGCAAGCATCTGTTTGCGTTTGATCCAAGATGTATTCTTTGGGATGGGAAAGAAGAACGTCATGTCTATTTGAACACGGCCCGTAATCAACTCCTCACGATATTGCGATCTGATCTGCCATCGTACACTTTCTTTCTCTTTAGCTTTGGGATCATATGCATGAGTGCGACCTAATCGCGGGGCGCTCCAAGGTTCAGGTTTACCATACACTTCGAGTTGAATCATGATACTCTCCCAAGTAGTTTTACATAGTGTGTTTGAGTATTTCTGACAAATAGTTTTTCATTTTATTCAAATATTTCCATTGCGTGTAAATATAAAACATACTAAGTAAATGTTTAATATTTCAAAGAACAAACTATAAAGTTATGGGCCCACCAAAAGGTAACCAAAACAATAAAAAGTTTAAGAAAGGCGATACAGATTCACGCCGTGAAGCGTACAAACAATACTGCGCGTGGGTTGCATCTGGTAAATCAAGACAGTCTTTTGTCTTCGAACACCCGACGCTTACCTGTACCTATAAAACCATGGATAGATACATCCGGGAAGAGCCACTTAACTTTCCTGTCGAACACATGGAAACCGCTGAAGCCAAGTCCCTTGCATTCTGGGAAGCACTCGGTTTTAAGATGTTAGTCGGTGAGATTGTAAAGTGCCAACCCGCTATATATCAGATGTTTATGAGAAATAAATTCGGTTGGGATAAGGAACATCGAGAAGGCAATCTATCACGTGATCAGGCGCAACACGAGTTTAACAAATTGCGCAAAGAAAGAAGACCAATACAAAACCAACAAAAAAAGGAGTAGTATGTTCAATAAGAAGAAATTACGTGAACTAGAATCGAAGATTACAGAGGCGCTTAGTAGGCTACACCATGTGGAATATGAGATAAATCTGATAAATGATAGATGTGATACACAGGAGTTAGTCCTTAAGAGAGATGTAGATTTTAAGCGTATGATTAATGGAAATAGCGAATTCCTCCAATCCAACATACGGGACGGATACGAAATAATAGGCTCAACCAAAGAGTACACCATACTTGTTAAAGATAAACCAAAGAAAAGATCATAAGTGCCTATATTTAAAACATTTAGCGATAAGCAGTTACTCTCTTTCCAAGAGTCAAATGCCAAGATAAACATCTGGGAAGGCGCTGTTCGTAGTGGCAAAACGTATGTCTCCATGGCACGCTTTCTGGACGAAATCATTCATGGTCCACCTGGCTCATATGCCATACTATCAAGGACTTATGACACGTTTCGTCGTAATATATTGCAGACATTAACTGAGATGATTCACACAGATGCCAAATGGTATGCAGGTAAGCGCGAGCTCAGCATCTGGGGTAAACAGATCTATGTAATTGGTTGTGATGATGAGAGATCCGAAGCTAAGCTAAGAGGCTCTACATTTTGTGGCGCCTATGTTGATGAAGCCAGCATGATCCCAGAATCAAGCTTTAAGATGCTCATATCAAGATGCGCTATGAAAGGGGCTCGAATCTTTTGCACGACGAACCCAGATTCTCCCTATCACTGGCTAAAAAAGGATTATCTTGAAGACAATATCGACGTCGCTAAGTGGCAATTCACATTAAACGATAATCCAGAACTTACCCAAGAGGAAAAGGATTACCTCTGCCGTCAGTATAAGGGTGTCTGGTACCAGAGATTTATTGAGGGTAGATGGGTACAAGCTGAAGGTGCTATTTATGACTTTTTTGAAATGGATATTCATGCTATCACTCATCCTCCTGGGATTGCTGAGTACTATATTGTGGGGATCGATTATGGTACTACTAATCCGTGTGCTTTTGTACTTATTGGCGTTAATCGCTCCAAGTTCCCAAATATCTGGGTAGAGGATGAGTATTATTATAATTCAAGAGATCAGCAGCGTCAGAAGACGGACTCTGAATATGCTGATGATCTAAAAGAGTTTATTAAGGGCAAGAATGTGAGCGCTATTTACGTAGATCCGAGTGCAAGTTCTTTTAAAGTAGAGTTGCAAAAGCAAGAAGTCCTCAATCTCTTTAATGCAGAGAATGAAGTACTAGATGGGATTCGCTTTGTCTCCTCATTCATTGGTAATGGGACACTCAAGATCTGTCGCAAATGTAGGAATCTGATAGCTGAGATGCAGTCTTACGTGTGGGATAGCAAGTCGCATAAACAGGGTGAAGATAAGCCCTTGAAGGAGAACGACCATGCTTTAGATGCCCTGCGCTATTGCGTTTACTCGCACTTCTTCAACAAATCAACTGCCAAAGTAGACTGGGATAAGGCTTATCGCGAGGTCATGAAACAAGGGCCAGAACTACCGCGGTTTTATAGTGACCCTATGGATCAGGCGTATCGGTTTTAGCGGTTCTTCTAAGCTCAGCGATTACTAAGCATATGGAGTGTAGGGCGAGGGGGAGGCTGAAGTCGCTTTCGAGGTGGTCGGGTAGCGGCTCACCCGGGTAGTCTTCCTTATATCGTTTAATCAGCTCTTGATTCTCCTTTACTGCTTTTTTATGATGCAATAAAAAGGTCTTCTCTAGTTCTTCAATCGGATACATGTAGCCTCCTTTTAACATAATACGGTATTCTTTTTCTTCTCCTCAGTAATAAATATAAGGGTGCAGAATTCTATCATATCAATCTCTAGTTTATGGGATGCACACAGAAATATTATATCCTGATATCGCATGCCATAAATTATCAGCTATTTCCATGGCTAATTTTCCAGAAACCTTTCCATTCATATCGCAAATAATATAAGGAAGCCTAATGGTGGTCTCTTCTGAGCTTTAAAAGATCACAAAAGTTTTCATAAAGCTTATCAGATCTAGCAGCTTGGATTTTAATATCATCGCGGATATCCTTTTCAAAGCTTTTGAATTCTTTATACATGAACCCAAATCCGGTAACGGTTGTTCCGAGTAAGGTAATAAATTGTACGTAGTCCATGTTCCTCCCTAGTTTAAGGATGAACTATACATGAAGTGTAGCTCTATAGCAAGGGATTTCTCGGTCATTTCGGCGCTTCCGGTAGGGTCATCCAGTGTGTTACCTGCATAATTTTCGCATCTAATGGTCTTAAATGAGGACTCCAGTATCCTTGTGAATAATAAATAGCTGGCCAATACTCTTTTTTTATCGCGTATCCTTTTTCATCCTTATGGAAATTAGAGATAAAATCTCCAAAACATAGCACTAATTGTAGATCTTTTGGCAACTTATCTTGCACACTAATCCATTCCATATCATTCTCCTGGTGGTTGTGGAAGCGCCATCCAGTGGGTAGGCATATCCTCGTCTCTATATAATCTACAGGCCCATACAGACTGCGTAGAACCATGTACAATATAATCTACTTTAATTTCAGGACTAGTGGATTTGATATTGATAGAAAGCACGCGCACCCATTCTTCTGGCAACCTATCCTTCACGCTAATCCAGGTCATTATTTAGGCACCACAGGTAACGGTATCCAATGTGTCCATTCTAGTGTATCTTGAAGCTCTACATGTCCCCGGTCTGTGGGGTGATAGAAATTCCCCCATTTGCTTTCAAATAATTCACAGATGAAAACATGTTTACCTGTAAAGCACAGGATTCGATCGATGTCTGGGAAACATACTTCTCTGTCAATCCATTCCATTAAACCTTTCTCTTCTACATTTGATGCTATCATGTTATACACACTCCTTCAGTAACTCTAATAAATCACTGGCTTCTTGTTTGTACGAAGCCCTTTCAGCAGCACCGTTAGCACTCTCAGCACCCCAAACAGAACTCCAAGCAGCACCCCTAGCACTATTAGCAGCACTATTAGCAGTTCTCCCAGCACTCTCAGCAGCACTATTAGCAGCAATCCAAGCACTATTAGCAGCAATCCAAGCACTCTTAGCAGCACTCTCAGCAGCACCCCTACCAGCAATCCAAGCACTCCTAGCAGCGCTCCTAGCAGCACTCTCAGCACTCCAAGCAGATTCTATATTACAAAAAGGTTCATTTATTTCTGTTTGATGAAGTTGTTTTGTTAAATCGAGTGCCGCAATAACTTGCTCGATCGCTTCTTTAACCGATGGATTTTTTTCAGCTAGACTTTTTTGAAAAACAATCAAACGATCTAATCTACGGATTGCTAATTTTGGACGTACCATCTCGACATTCACGCCAACCGCAATAGCCTCTAAAAATTTCTCAGGCCATTCCACAGCGTCTTTTTCCGGTAAACTTTCAAAAATAATATCTTCTAATCGCGCCAACCATTCAGGTAAGCCAAGCTCAACGGGATAGAGCGAAGGATCGTAATTCTCCAATGTACAGCCTACCGCACATCCGCGACCTTCTACCCATCCTGTGCCTTGGATAATATTATCGGCTTTACGGTGCGCTATCACACGCGTCAAATACTTTTCTTTTATTGCTGGATCACTATGAAAACTCAGCATAACCCCGTATTTTTACCTCTCTCTTCAATAGCGCATAGTCTACCGTGAAAGTCCTTGGTTTCTTTGAGCATTAAATCTTTAAAGGTATCTATAGATCTTTGACAATGTAGATAATCTGCGCGACTTTGACGCACCGTCCATAAAAATAAACCTAAGTTAGCTGCGACTATTGTTCCTACTTGATACCATTCCATATTAAACTTCCTATATTTTACTTCTTCGGCTCTTTCTGCAAAACCGTCAACACGTTGATAATCTGATTTCGCTTCATCTGGCCCAATTTATCGCCTTGTTCTTTCGTAAGAGTTGTTATTTTATCCGCATGGAATCTACTTCCAAAGGCAACTGAACTACTAAATTCAAGAGTTGATATCGATACATCTAAACGATCTTTTATAGGAATGTTTTGTTTACCTAATTCATCATATACAAATTTACTAACAGCCTCAGCTACTTTCAAAACAACATCGCCGTATTTTTCTGAGAAATCATCATGAATATTTGTCGTTGATGTTGAGGATGTAGTAGTTGAATTAGTGCCTAGAAAAAAATCAAGTATTGTTTTTATATACATTATTTCTTCTCCTCTTTTTCCTTTTCTTCTATATGCCCTGAATATTCTTTCATGATAAGTCGGGAATGTTCAATCATCGCATCTAATTGTTTATCCCATTTTTCTTCTCGTATAAATGTTCTCACAGTGAGCGCTAACATTCTAGCCGCTGTATTCAAAGCAACATGTACCATATTTTCATCGAATGCAATCTCACTAAGAACAAGATGGTGGTGTTTGTGGGCTAATTGCTTGGCATATAATGCATACGCATAATGGGGTGACTCTGGATCTAATGCAATATTTTCAGCTTGTATTTTGTCTATGTCATGTATTTTGCTCATTGATACCTTTAAAATTAATGTGATTTAATTACGGTTGCAATAATGTCTTCCACGCGCACTATAAAGAATTCGGATTTGTCTAATAAGATTGGCAGCGCCGCATGTCTTGCCAAGATTACCTGATTACCGACTGCGAAATGGATATTATCTTTCCCAATTGGACCAATTGCCACAACTTCATAGAATTGTGTTTCTTGATTTGCTGAGTCAGGGATTACGAGAGAACCTACCTTCTGCTCTTTGATGATTTTTTTTAATAGTACTTTGCCTTCTAATGGCTTAATGGTAGTGGTCATGAGGTTTTCTCCGTTTCTACAATAGCACTCCAGAATACAATATGCATTGCGATTTAATCTATTGAATTGTAATCGCGGAATCAAATATCTTGCATCTTATGAAGCAGGAATTATCTGACAAGCTAAAGACCGATTTCCCAGGACTCTATGGCGAGCTTGGCTGTGGATTTGAATGCTTAGATGGCTGGTTCGATATATTGTATAAGCTATCGGGGGCCCTCATTAAAGCAGCAGAAGAGCATCACATCACAATCGGCCTAGATGATGAGAACTCGGGGCTTTATGCAAGACAGGTCAAGGAGAAGTTCGGCACACTATGCTATTACACCTCTTATTCATGGGAAGAGACAGATGATCTTATTCATGAAGCAGAGTCTCAAAGTGCCCATGTTTGTGAGAAGTGCGGAAGAACCGGAACCCTTGTATGTGAGAACCACTGGTATATGGTGCGCTGTCTAAAATGTCTCCAGGAAATTCGGGCAACCCCTCAGAATAACTAATTTCAAAAATTAATTACAACAATATTCTTATGTGAATACTCCCTCAGCTAAAGCAGAAGGCTTCTCCCGATTAAGGGGCCTTCGCTCTTAGTCACACCAAATTATGTGACGAGGGCTACTATGGACTGGGTACCAATGCTATCTATTCCGAGAGCAGTATTTAATAGTGCTTTTAGAGGAACTTGTCTCAGCCTGCACGAAAGTGTGATGAGTTTAACAAGTTAGTGAATTTAAAACAAGGGCCTTACATCCCAGCCCTAAAGAACTGGGTTTTACGGCAAAAATCATAAACTTTATAAAGTCTTTTTTTGAAAAGAATTAGGCAAATCTATAAGGTAGGGTAAATATTCAACTATTTACTTGTCTGGATTATTGATGACACTATTCCCACAACTCTCAGAATCGTACTATGTAGATAATGATCACAACATCTTAAAGTTAATGGATTATACATATGCAAAGAACATAACCATTAACCAAAGCTTTTGGTCAGAAGCCGATACCGATACACGTTTTAAGGCAGGCGATCAGTCCCTAATAAATGACATATATGGCAACGTGCCCGCCTTCCGTAGAAAGCAGCTCACCTTCAATCGTATTCGGCGTGTAACCAATATGATTACAGGGTATCAGCGTCAGCACCGTAAATCTACAATTGTCTCCCCTATCGAATCAAGTGACCAAGAAACAGCCGACCAGTTTACAAAGCTGATGTTTCATGCTAATTCCAATGGCCATGTACTAGAGACTATATCGGACGCCTTTGATGGAGGTATAACAACTGGCATGAATTTATTGTCCATCTGGATGAACTTCCAAAATGACCCAGTTAATGGCGATATCTGCGTTGATAATGTGGCCTATAATGGTTATCTCATAGACCCCTATTTCAAGAAGAAAGACCTCTCAGATTGCAATTCAATTTGGACACGTAAGTACCTAAGCCGAAACCAAGTAAATGCGCTATTACCAGGCCGTAATGACGAGATTGTCAACATGCGTGGCTGGGGTAATCGTGATGGCAAGTTCCAGTTCATGCCGGAGAGCTATAATTATGGCATGCAGGATCTACTAATTTACGATGAATTTTGGTATTTAGATACACGTAAACAGAAGATGTTATCGGATGTTCTAACTGGCGAATGCATGGAATGGCGCGGTAACGACGAGGACCTAAAAGACTACTTGGCTATGTTCTCTCAAGTTGTCGCCTTTGACCAAGAGATACCAACTGTCAAACTTGCAATCGTTGTACAAGGCAAAGTCATGTACCATGGAGAAAACCCCCTGGGCATTGACCGTTATCCATTCGTGCCTGTGTGGGCTTATTATGAACCACACATACCACATTTCCCGTGGCGTGTGCAGGGCGTTGTACGTGGCCTAAGAGATGCGCAATATCTATACAATAGACGCCGTGTAATCGAACTAGATATCCTAGAGTCCCAGATCACATCCGGCTTCATCTATAAAGAGGGAGCTCTTGTCAATCCAAAAGATGCATTTCTACAGGGCCAAGGCCGCGGCTTACCAATCAAAGACAACTATGATCCAAGGGCAGATGTTGTACAAGTACAGGCGCCACAAATCCCACCATCCATGATCCAATTATCTGAACTACTAGGGGCTGAGATTTCCCAGATATCTGGTGTCAATGAAGAGCTATTGGGTAGTGCAATTGATGACAAATCAGGCATTTTGTCCATGCTTAGATCGGGGGCTGGGCTTACCACTTTACAGGTGGTATTTGACAACCTGGATCAGGCGCAGAAGTTACTTGGCGATATCAGTATTGCACTCATACAGCAGCACTGGACACCTGGTAAAGTACAGCGCATCTTAGGTGAAGAGCCAAGTGCACAATTTTATAACCGCGCCTTTGGCAAATATGACGCAGTTGTGGAAGAAGGTCTTAATACAAGTACACAACGCCAGCTTCAATTTGCACAACTATTACAACTTCGTGAGATGGGCGTACCTGTTCCAATTAATGTATTAATAGAGACTTCTACTTTACAAAATAAACAGGAACTTGTCGATGCGATACAAGAACAAGAAGAACAGCAAGCCCAAATGGCGCAAGATCAAGCGGCCGCTGAAATTGAAGTACTTAAGGCAAAGATTGAAGAGAGCAAAGCACGTGCAATGGCTAATGAAGGATTGGGCGTGGAGCGAGCATCCCGTGTACAAGAGAATAGGGCACTTGCTATTGAACGCTTGGCAGAAGCGCAGAAAGATCGTGACATGGGTACACTCGATCGAATTAGGGCGGTTAAAGAGCTTACAGACATCGATCTTAACCAACTAGAACAAGCACTTAATATCTTGCGCATGGTACAAGAATCTCAAAGGCAGGAAGCGACCCCTACTAATAGCGACCAACAAAGGGGCTCATCCGAGCCACAACAGGCAGTAGCATAAAGGTACTATATGGCAATTGTATATTTTGTAAGAACTGGCTCTTATTTACCTAAATCGAAGCAGTATTTCGATTGCCGCTGTAAGGCATTAAATTACATCCAAGAGATCATAGAAAAACATGCAACTGATCTTGATGAAGATCACTTAGATTGTAGCATTGATCTTATCTCAATTGATGAAGAGAAGCTGCCGAATCATCGAAAATATTACATCGAAAGATCGCTACAACCAGCACCATTGAAAAAAGATGATGCAATTAATGATTAAAAAAATTATTTATAGGTTTATATAAATCAATTAAACGTCTATGGAGGCGTGCAACTATGAAGAAATCTACAGGACTTGGTGTTTCTGAACAAGAGAAGAAAGCATGGGGCCAAGGCGAATACGCTAATATGCCACAAGATGTGGTCAAAGAACTATATCCAAAGGTATCAATGGCATCTGACCGTCTAGATGACACAATTACAGGCATTGATAGCTGTATGCGTAATTCAGAAGGCAAGCGCTCTAAATACGTATCAGACCAGCACTAATCCAATGAAGAAATCAAGCGCAAAAGAGAAGAACGCCAATTACGATTTTAAGCAAGTTGATCCAGCTCATCCAATGGGTCATGGTCAATATGCCAACATGCCAGAGAAACCAATGCTACTCAAGTTTAGCGGCAAGCATGGCTATCGTGATGGCATCGTTAACAATTTTACAGTTGATGTCGAGGCCGTGTCTGATATTGATGAAAATATGCGTAGTTAAGGGATCTTTATGGTAATGATTAGGCCACCTGGAAAACCAACTAAAATTGCCAAAGAAGTCATGAAGAAGAAAGGTATCAAAGTACCAAAAGAACAGCGCGTAGAACGCATGAAACCAACGACACCATTTTTACAGCATTAATCTAATGAAAGCAGACAATAACAAGCCAAAGAAACCGAGACCACCTGTGCATGATAAAGCAGAAGACAGCCATCCTCTTATACGCGAAAATAAAGTTGTTTTCCAGAATATGATTCGTAAGGCGACAGAACAATTTAAGGTAAAGAAACCGAAGTAAGTGATATTCGTAAGTTGTTTAATCATAGCACTTTTCATGGCATTTACCATGGTTTGGTTATCTGTTAATAAAGACAAATAGAGGTGATTGTTATATGCCGCTCGTAAAAGGTCCAAAAGCAAAAACACGCCTAGGGTTTGGCGCTAATGTGCGTCGTGAAATGAAGGCTGGAAAACCACAAAAGCAAGCAGTTGCAATAGCTTATAGTGAAGCAAGACGTGGAAAGAAAAAAGCTACTAGCAAGTACTAGTATTAGTATTAATCAAGACGCAGATGACATTGATCTTTGCGATCATTTTCTGTTAATTGAAAAACATGAAGCAGAGCGATTCTGGGATCATGTATATAAAAGCTTCCTTTATGAGGACATTGAATCATGGACGCAAAAGACAAGCGATACGACTACAATCGATTTAACTCCAAAGGCAAGCGCGTAGGTCAAGCCGTTATCGATATCTTATCTAAAGACAATCCAGAACAGACGGTTGAAGAGACCCTAGATGCAGCAGCTCCAGAGTACCTAAAGCAGTTCGAAGAAGCGGTACAAATTGGCGTAGAAAAAGGCTTTAGAGGCGACTTCTATATCTTTGTACTAACCAAGAAAGAGATGTGGGCTTGTAACGTAGTTCGCAATTTCTTTATCACCAGAAAAACAGCGCCTAGTGGCTTAGATATGATGTGCGAATATCCGCACCATACCAAGACCTTATATCGGGTCAATCACGAAGTTGGAACTGTACATGTTCTATGGTCATTACCTGGCTTTGAAGAATGTAAGTCCGTGTTAAAGAATAAAGCTAACCATTCTCCAGAACTAGTCAAATGGATCGAAGACTGTATGGATGGCAAACTAGATAGCCCTGACCAAGATCCAAGTCCTGGGTCTAAAGTTTCTTATTTCCAACCTACTAATCCATTTAGCAATCTCTCTGTGTAAATAATTTATTTAAAATATCTATTTACAACAAATCTCTGTATTTCTATATATAAATTAAATTTGAATTTGATAATCGCAGGCATGCGTCAATTGCCATCAGATTCAATGTTTGCTTGAGGCGTAATGGATCTCGCCAATCCAAAGGAAGCATCTATGACCGAAGAAGAAACAAGTAGCGTAGAAGCGCACGAAGAAAATCCCGTCGCTTCGCAGGCAGTCGCTACAGCCCCTGAATCGTCAGATGTAGCAGAAAAAGAAAGCGCAGCTACTGCCGATACCAAACAACATAAAGATGTTGAACATAATTGGACAGAAGCTAGGCGCAAGATGCAAGAGCTAGATCGTCAGATTAGAGAAAGAGACGATTATATTAGTAAGCTGCATCAGCAACACACACCGAAGCAATCTACTCCAGAAGTAGATGAGCTTGATCGGCTCGGAGATGACGATATCATCACAAAGGCCGTTGCTAAGAAAATAGCAATGAAAATGGCCAAAGAAGCTGCGATAGAAGCCATTCGGGAAAGAGAAGCTGAGACAGTTGAGGATAGGATCAAATCAAAGTATCCAGATTTTGATGACATAGTGACGCAAGAAAACATTGACTTTTTAAAACAAAAAAAGCCAGCACTTGCTTCATCTTTAGCTCATAACCCTGATCCTTATGCTCAGGCAGAAGCACTTTATGATACGTTAAAAATGATGGGGGTAAATGTGGGTTCTCAAGTTGCAAAAACAACATTAGCTGATAAAGAAAGGGCTATAAAGAATTCACAGAAACCGCAATCGGTTAACGCAGTTGCAAAACAGTCTGCTCTTGGTAATGCCCATATGTTTGAAAATGGACTAACTCCAGAATTAAAGAAGCAGTTGTATAAAGAGATGCAAGACGCTGCAAAAAGGTCATAAGTAATTCAGGTGTTTGAGCAAAGTTGAAATGTAAGTCCTGGCACAAAAACTTATAGGTTTTTTGTAATGGGAATTACAACTACAAATATTTTGCCAGCGCCCGTCGCTCAGAGCTTCAGTTACAAGCTCCTGTCGGTCCCTGTGCCTTATATGATACATAAAATCCCAGCAGATCTTAAAGCTATGCCTCGTAATGGTGGCACAGATTTGAGGATGCGCCGTTATAATCCATTGGCAACCGCTCCGGTACCACTTGGAACGGGGGGAATTACTCCACCGGCTCAACAGTTGACCGCGGTAAACATTGATGCGAAGATGGATTTTTACGGTAAAGCAGCGTAGGTGCCGTAATGAGTTTTGGAGTAATTGACCTACATACTGCTCAATGAGCAAGTAACGCTCCAAAACCAAGACCCTAACCATTTAATATGGGGTCTTTAAACCTTAGGTGATTTACTGGAAAGCCTAAATGATATATGATCTTAACGGAACATATAACACAAGGTAACCAGATGGAAGTTGAAAAATTGGCTTATATAGCAGGAATAGTAGACGGTGAAGGTTCGATAATGATAATGAGACAGGCTTCAAAGTCCTTTATGGAACAAAGAGCGAAAAGAGGATGTTTTCATCCACATTATCATCCTTGCATTCGAGTTGGGATGCAAAGAAGAGAACCTTTAGATCTCATTGTAAAAACAACTGGAATTGGTGAGGTATGGGAAGAAAAACCATACTTAAAGCAAAGACCAATGTTCAGATGGATGACAAGATCTAAATCGGATATTACAAGTTTCCTCAAGCTAATTCTCCCTTACCTACTTGTTAAAAATGAACAAGCAGAGTTAGCTCTCAAATTCGTAGAAGAATGGGTGAGCTTTAATGGAGCCAAAATAACTCCGGAAATCCAATCGGAAAGAGAAAGAGCTTGGATGACAATGAGGAAACTCAACGGAGTGGTTTCAATACCAGCAACGACTAAGTCCAAAGGCAAAAGGGGACGCGATTTTTCAGCGCCTTTTGAAGCGATAGTCTGAACTCATAGGAAACTATGAGAGGATTGGTTGAAGTGCCGATCCCGCCACTAAAGTGGTCAGTAAGCATGAGCTGAAAGTAACAGAGTGGTGCTTAATGAAGCTGCACAACGTCTTGGAGTGTCTTTACGTGAGACTGAAGACGAGTTGATGAGAGATATGTTAGCAGGTACTGCGGCATTTATTAACTGCGTAGGCGGTACAAATGGCGATAATCCAACTGAGATCACAAGATCAGATGTTGACTTTGTTGTTAGAACACTACGTGGCAATAACGCTTACAGCTTCTTAACAGGAGTTGAAGGCGAAAATCGCTTCGGTACTGCACCAGTTCGTGATGCCTATTTTGGCCTAGGTCATACAGACCTAATTGGTCAATTAGACACAGTAGCTGGATTTATACAAAAATGGAACTACCCAAATCAGCAATCAACACTTGATTCTGAATGGGGTACAGTTGCCAACGTTAGATTCTTACTGTCTTCAATCGGTAGTAAGACACTGAACGCAAGTTTACTTGGCGCAGATGTACTAAATATATTTGTGACAGGGCGCGAAGCGTATGCAGCAATCGAACAAGATGGCTACAGTGCATCGTTCATCTATCGTCCACCAATTTTTGATGGACCATTAGCACTGAACTGCTCTGTTGGTTACAAGTTTGCTGAAGTTCCTAGAATCACTAATGACACCTGGGTATTCAATCTCAGATGTACATTGGCATAAGGCAGGAGGCAACAACAAATGAGTATTCCATTTAACGCGACTTTAAGCGGTACATTTAGTTCTGACGGCGTTTCAAAATTGATCACTGTCCCATCGGACATTGTCAAATTTGAAGTGTTTAACGAAACGCAATTTGGATCAGCGGCAGCTGCAACGCCAATGATTCAAGCAAGCTGGATTAAAGATCTTCCAGTAGCTGGTGCGTATTTAGGTGCAAAAACAAACGGAGCAGCAACAATAGCAATCACTCAAATGATTACAGCTGACGGATTTACTTTGATAGATCCAACATCTGTAGCACCTGGTGCTGCTGTTGCAACTACTGCAGTTACTGCAGCAAACCCTGCGGTTGCTTCTACAGCTTCTACCACAGGTTTAATTGCAGGTAGTACAGTTGTCCGTATGATTAACGTAGCAGCAATGCAACAGATCTCTGGTATGGATTTTACAGTTGGTACTATTGTGGCAAACACTAGTTTCCAATTGAAATTCCTTGATGCGAGTGGATTTGCGGCGGCTGGTACGACAGGTTTCTATAGAATTTTACCTTCTCTAGGGCCTTATTATCCAAAACGTAGATTCATTACGAAGATTTCCAAAGCAGCATCTGCTGTAATTACAATGTCTGTAGTTCATCAGTTTACTGTAGGCCAACTAGTACGTATTTATGTACCAAGTGCCTTTGGAATGACCCAAATGAATGGTCAACAAGCAACTATTACTGCAATCAGCGTAGCAAACAATACTATCACTGTAGATATCGATAGTACTGCTTTTACAACTTTTGCGTTCCCAACATCAGCTGTTGCTGCAACAGGCGTAACATTCGCCCAAGTAGTACCAATTGGTGAGGCCGCAACAAGTCCGTATCAGAACTTGTTAGATGATGCAACAGTAAACCAATCAGCATATCAAATGTCTATTGGTTCTTCTGTAGTAGGTGGCAATGCCGATGTAATTCGTTGGATTGCTTATCGAGCAGTATCACAGTAATTGATATTAATCGTGGGGAGAGAAATCTCCCCTTTTTTAAAGGTAGGAATCAAAAGTAAATGGCAAAAAGAACATTAAATGTAAAGGGTGCAGTAACACCAACTAGTTCAACTCCAGAAGTTGTACTTCCAACTATTGGCACAAAAAGCAAGAAAGACCTTGGGAAAGAAAAATTAGACCTAATTATGCATGAAGAAATGAAGCTTGTAAAAGGTATCTTCCAGAACTTTGAAACACCTGGCTTAGCTCTTCGTGTACAGGTACGTAAATACCCCGGCTACTTTTATGATAAGACCTTACAAGATGGTCAAGCATATGAAGTACCACTCTACATCGCACGACACCTAAATGGTATCGATGCAACAGCAACTGCAATTAATGGACAACTCGGTACCTGTTCTTATCCAATCCACTCATATCTAATGGATAAAAATGGCGTACCAGTTTTAAGTAAACAAAAGCGTAAGAAACGCTATGGTTTCCAAAGTGCTGAATTCGGCTTGGTGTAATAGACATGAGCGCACTTATACCATTTACGCCAGCATCGAAAGAAATTGCAGCCATCACAGTAGCCAATCCAGGGGTTGTTACCACAACCACAGCCCATGGCTATAATGATGGATTGTATGTGCAATTGTTTCTGCCTGGCGCATTTGGTATGAACCAAGTACGCGGTAAGTCCTACTTGATTACAGTGCTTAGTCCAACTACATTTTCATTAAATGCAAGTACATTAAATTTTGACGCTTTTACTACAAGTTCAATCCAAAAAGCACAAGTTATCCCTTTTGCTAGTGTGGCTAGTACATTGGTAAATGCAGAACAAAACGCATCAACCCCTATTTCTGGTACATAACACATGACAAGTCCACTACCAAATACATTAACAGATATCATAACAAAAGTAAGGCGCATTACTGGCCGTCCTAGCACTAATCAGATATCTGATATCGAGATCCTACGGTACATAAATACGTTCTATATTTATGACATGCCAGAACACTTAAAGATGGAGTCGTTACGTGTTAATTATCAATTTGTCACCGAGACTAATGTCGCTGTATATGACTTTCCTACGGATCTTTATTTAACTGATATGCCGCCTGTATTTATCGCAGGTTATCAGTCCTATATGACTCAATCCCGCGAGAACTTTTTCCGCATTAATCAACAGCTTAATTTTCTACAGCGATCGGTATACACTGGTAACAACACAACAGGTCCTTACACTGGCCAATTTCTAACCAATACTCCAATCTTACAGGGGTTTCAGCCAAATCCACCTGGTGCTTTTTCGGCTACCCCATGTCAAGCAAAATTTATAAACTGGAACGTCGTGGTATCTGGTGTCGATGCAACTGGCGAATCAACCACTCTTGTCGATGATGGCCGTGGTAGTCTCATATCCCCAACTGATCCAGCAACTCCGCCATCGCTGCCAGTTGTACGCGGTACAATCAACTATTTAACAGGCGCCATCAACATCAATAGCACAGGCTTTGTGCAAGCTGTTGACACGGGCAATCCGATCAATGTGCAGTACATACCATATGTCGCATCGAGGCCTCAATCGGTTGTCTTCTTCCAAGATCAGATGATCTTATATCCAGTGCCAGATCAAGCCTATACCGTGTCCTTTGAAGCCTATAAATACCCTGTTGCGCTTAACGCAGATCCAACACAAGGGGAAGTGGCTACCGTACCACAAGTCAAAGAGTGGTGGCAGTTGTTGGCCTATGGCGCAGCGGATAAGATATTTGCTGATAGTGGCGATATGGAAAACTTACAGAAATTTAGACCACTATTAGAAGAGCAAATGAAGCTTGTAATGAGGCGCTCTATTGTACAACAAACAAGCGAAAGAACAGCCACAATTTATACAGAACAATCAGGGCCAAATCAATATGGTTTTGGCAACCTTTTTGGTACCACATAATTTAAGGATATTTATATGAGTTTCAATCCAAATATTCCACAAGCAACAGATAGACCTAGTGCATCACAAGGTCAGCTTCTGATTAATTTCCAGCAATTAAATACCATCTTCAACGATGACCACGTAGCATGGAATGATGCAACGGTTGCCAATCGTGGACTACATCGCAAAGTGACCTTTCCAATTGTATCGGTTGGAGATCCCGTATTAGCTGGCACAGTTGGCCAAATTTATACTAAAACAGTAGCTGGTGTTGCACAGGCATTCTTTGCCAATTCGACATCGGTATTCCAGATCACAGGCGCTACAACAACAGTAGCTGGTGGCATGACAGGCTTCCGTGCTGCATCTGGCTTAATTATCAACTACACATCATCCCTTGTGGCCTTTAGTAATGCAGGTACTGCCTTTGTATTCGCCGTTCCATTTACAGCAGCACCTGCTATTGTTGCACAAACAGAGGGCGCTGGATCGGCTAATATTGGATTATCGGTGGCTGCCGTTACGAATCTTGGCTTTACCGGCTTTTCTAGTAATCCAGCCGCAAACTGCTACTTTATTGCAATTGGGTTTTAACATGTCTGCGTATGTGCCTCATTACATCTCTTCTTACGAAAATGACACAGGATTATTTACCTATTTTGAGCCATTCTTAGCCCCAGAAAAAGCATTCCCCGTTATGGAAGACTGTTATGCATGGCGTGGGCGCATTAGACGTCGCCAAGGATATACATTTCTCGGTAGACTAAGACGCTCTTTAACTACAATTGCAATGGGCAATATAACAGCAGCTGGCGCTGGTACATTCGACTTTAATATATTCACTGGCCTAGGGTTACTAGTGACCGAACCAAATGCCAATATCGAATTGGGCTCTCTTACCCCTATTACAATCGCTATAGGCGCTCCAATCAGCCAATCGCTAACCAATGCCACAGGGACACAGACCATGACAGTTGTGGGCGCAGGGCCCATCACTGCTGCCACAATTAACTACGCGACGGGGGTACTATCAATCACGTTTTCTGGGGCTGCTGGTGTATCAGCCGCTACCTTTACAGGTGCCTATTATCCAGGACTTCCTGTCATGGGATTACCAACACGTCAAATTTTAACGAATACAGATACAGAACTAGATGCTTTTGATACAAAATACGCTTATCAATTTGTCAATGGTACTGGATTATTTCAAGAGTTACCATCAACCGCACCAACTACTTGGCAGGGTGCAGATCATAACCTATTCTGGACAACGAACTATTATTTATTAACGAATAATAATTTATTCTGGACGACAAATTTCAACAAATCAGGAACTCCCGATCCAATTCGTTATTATGATGGGACAACTTGGACAACATTTGCTCCGACAATTAATGGTGGTAATGAGCTTCATCAAGCATTGATATTATTGCCTTATAAGAATAGATTACTTGCATTCAATACATATGAAGGGGCGACATTAGCCGCATCTACTCAATTTCCGCAGCGATTACGATTCTCTCAAAATGGTGATCCAACAGATCAAGTAAATGGATGGCGTGATGATATTGTGGGCCGTGGTGGTTTTATTGATGCTCCAACTAATGAACCAATTGTCAGCACAGAATTTATTAAAGATACATTGGTTGTTAAATTCAGACAGTCTTCTTGGAAGATCTTATATACTGGTAATGAAACATTACCATTTGTTTGGCAAAAGATTAATACTGAACTTGGAGCGCAATCAACTTTTAGTAATGTTCCTTTTGATCGCGGTATCTTTACAGTTGGTACCACTGGTATTACAACAGACGATAGCGTTAACGTAGAAAGAATTGATCAGGTTATTCCTAATCAAGTATTCAAATTTAACTCGGATAATTTTGGAGACCAGAGAGTTTATGGCATTCGAGACTTTGCACAACAACTTGCTTTATGGGCCTATCCAGATGATAGCGGATCAGCACCTGATATAAAATTCCCAAATAAGATTCTTGTATACAATTATGTGAACAATTCATATGCGCTATTTAATGATAGCTTTACTGCATTTGGATATTTTACATTACCTACTGATTATACATGGGCGACTCTTCCCTATGCAACTTGGGATAGCTGGAATGTACCTTGGGGCTCTCCACAACAATCAACTTCTTATCCAAATATTGTTGGTGGTAATCAAGAAGGTTATGTTTCTATATTGAATCAACATCCATACAATGACAGATCATTATATATTTCAGCGATAATTCCAGGCAATCCAGTACAATTAACTGTGATAAATCATAATTTAGATGATATTGATCTCAACTTCGTACAAGTTGAGAATATAATCGGAACAGGTGCTGGCAGTACTAATCCAAATACATTGAATGATGGAATTTTCGGTATCACTCGAATTGATGCGGATACTATAAGCTTACAGCAATATAATACTACGACTGGTCAAATGGATAATGTAAACTTACCTGCTGGAGGTACATATTTCGGTGGTGGTGAACTTATTCCTATAAACAACATAAATTTACACACTAAAGTATTTGCTCCTTATTACGAAATAGCACAGCAATGTAGGCTTCCTTATATTGATTTTCTATTAGAAAATACAGAGGATGGAGAAATCAGTATCGATTTATTCATCAATGAAGATGATAGCACATCTTTATCAGATCCCGATAGCCCTGGAAATGATGGCATTTTAGGAACAAATGTTGTTAATACAAAATCAAATCCACAAATACCATTTCAAGAAGCTCAAGATAAAATTTGGCAACGATTCTTTACATCAGTTGTTTGTCAGAATTTCCAATTAAAGTTCTTTTTGAGTAATCGACAGATGTCAGATACTAATATCAATTCATCTGATTTTGTATTACATGCTATGACCTTATATTTATCAAACAATGCACGAATGACGCAGTAATATGTCAACATTTCTACCAACAAATAGCCGAAACGCTTTTTTACCAACAAGCCAGGTCTTCTCTCAAGATCCTAGTCAGTTATTATTCAATTTGACACAGAACTATATTGACATAGCCAATGCTGTTAATATCCGTGAAATATCTCAATTTGAAACAGTAGAACTATTAAATGGCCAGCAATTCTTTACAACGGGCACAGCGCAAACAAAGCGCTTTGGGTACCGCAAGACCTTTGTCTTGCCAGCAACAGCAGCTGGCGCTACTACAGCTGTTGCCCATGGTATTGTTGGCGCTACGGTATATACCCATATCTATGGCACTTGTATTACTGATGTAGTGGATAATAGGCCAATACCATATGCATCTGCAGCTGCTGCCAATCAGCAGATCGAGATCAATGTAGATGCGGTCAATATCAATGTAATCAATGGGGCAGCGGGGCCTAATATCACAAGTGGGCTGATTATTTTAGAATACCTAAGGTCTTAAACGACTATTGTAAACAAATTTTTTTAATGCTACGATAGAAAGAAACTATAATAGGTGAAATTATGCCATTCCCTTGGCTTGGAGCTGCAGCACTTGGAGCAGGCGCCCTTTCAGGATTTCTTGGGCATAGATCTGAAAAAAAAGAACGTCGAAGACGTGAGAAGCACCCTAATCGCGGCGTGCAAAAGATCAAGGCAAAGTACAAGAAATACGAGACTTTAGATAAGCGTCAGAAGAAGTTGCAACAACGCCTTAGTCAGATGTTGGAAAAACAATATGGGGGTGGCGTTGGCGCGTCTCCGACATATCAAGGCGCTAATCGATTCTTACAGCAATTATATGATCCATCAGGTAGCGCATTCTCTGCATTTGAAGCACCATATAAGCGTCAATTCCAAGAAGAAGTTGTGCCTCAGCTTGCCGAAAGATTTTCAGCTTTAGACGCGCAGAAATCATCTGGATTTAATCAAGCACTAGCACAAGCAGGTGCTGGTCTATCCGAACGCCTGGCCTCCCTTAGATCTGGTCTCCAAATGCAGGGCTTATCTAGCGCATTGCCATTTGCTTTAGCGCCAGGTGAACAAGCACAGGGATTGTTATCAACTGCATTTCATCCAAACTTCCAAAGGCAGGAAAAATACGCAGGTATCGGTCTACCTCCACCACAACAACCAAGTGCTTGGGCCTCTAGTTTTGCGCCAATTACAGGTGGAATATTTAAAGGTATTGGAACTGGATTGGGAGAGAGATTCGCTAAAGGATTTGGAGATGAGGAGTAATATTCTATGGTACATTTCTTCCAACAACAGCCAGATAAATCTTCTTGGTCACATATTGCGGAAGCTTTGGGCACTGGTCTAGGCGGTGGCTTTGAAGAAGGCATGAGTTCGCAAATACAAAAGATGCTTGAACAAAAAAAGCAAGTAACGCAAGGCGAAGCAATTGCCAATTTTCTAGAAACGAGAGATCCAAGAGCTCTATCTAAGTTGCCACCGAACTTACAAGCGGCATTTGCTAACGATCTTATCCAACGGCCACAGAAAGAGGCCCAAAAAGCCGCATATGCACAGGGATTAAATACATTATATGGATCAGGAGTAGATCAATTTGGACAGCCTGGTTTTGGTGGTAATCAACCAATGCAACAAGCCCCACAACAAGTACCCCAAATGCAAGCAGCACCAGGCACTCAGTTTCCTGATCAAGCGCAACAAATGCAGCCACAACAACCTCAGCAATTATCTCCACAGCAAGCGCAACAAGGCCAACAACCTATTAAACCACCAAAGATAACAGCAAAACAGCGTCAAGAACAATTCATGAAAGTTATTCAAGATGCTGCTCCAGAAGATCGAAGAGAATTACTAAAACAATTCAATGAAGAACGTAAATTAGGATTAGAGGCCAATAAGGAATTTAAAGCTGAAGTCCTTAGAGGAAGAGAACAATATACTCAAAAGAAAAACGTTCTTCGTCAAATGGAAAATTTGAATGATAAAGAAGAATTGACTACTCCATTTATGGCTACATTATTGAAAAAATTAGATCTTCCAATTGGATTCCTAAGTAATCCTAGTTCTGAAGAATTCGAAAAGTTAACACAACAATTAATGAGTGATATTCAATCTGTTTATGGTACTCGATTAAATCAATTGGAAGTAGAAAATTATGCTAAATCAATCCCATCTTTATTGAATTCAAAAGAAGGTCGTCAACGTGTAATTAGAGACTTACAAAATCTAAATGAATCTAGAAAGATTACATTCGATACCTACATGGATTTATCGGAAAAAGGAACAAATTTACCAATTAATTTACGTGAAGAAGTTGTTGAACAAGCACAGGAAGAAATAGAACGCAGAGCTGATCAATTTGCCGAACAAATTACGCGCTATAAACCATTACGCATGTTCAAAAATGGTAAGGCTTATAATATTCCTGTAATGGATGTTCAAGGTGCCATTTTAAAGGGATTTAATACAAATGAATCCCAATAATCAAATAGAAAAAGACAATGCCTATTACGAACAATTTGCAACACCTGATCAAAAGCAATATTATTCTAATGAACCAACTACAGCAAAAGATATCCCTAGAATAGCTACTCAATATGCATCTCGTGCCGGCGAAACAGTCTTAGGTTTATCTGGAGATATTCGACAAGGTCTCCGTGGTTTAATTACCGCTGGAGCAGAAAAAGTAGCAGGCAAAGAAATCCCATATTTACATGAAACAGAAGAACAAGCTGCTATTCGTAGTAAAAGCATTCCAACATCTGCTGAATTGCGTAAACGTAGTGAAAAATTCACTAAAGGATATACAGCGCCACGTGGGGAATGGGAAGAACTCGGTGGCAATATTATTAGTGATGCTACACCACTATTCGTGTTGCCTGGTGGAATGGGTGTACTTAGAAGTCTTGGTGTGGCAGCAGGGGGCAATATAGCATCTCAAGTGGTTAAGAAATTAGGTGGAGGTGAAAAAGCACAAGGATATGCCAAGCTAGGAACTATGTTTCTATTGGGTTCAATAAATCCAGGAGGAGTAAAAGCTTACAAATCTCAATTATATGAGAAACGTGATGCATTATTGCCACAAGGCGCTTCGACAAAAGCGGATACTTTATTAAGAAGATTACATGCAGTTGAACAAAAAGCTGCTAAAGGCGGTACGAGTCAAGCGAGTGAAAAGGTTAAAGAATATTCCAGAAGTTTAAGAAATCGAATTGATGATGGTAATATTGAAATTAATGAGTTAACAGCCGCTAAAAGAAAAATAAATGATAATCGCACTCAATATGCTGCATCAAAAGATGATCGTCAATTATTTAATGAAATAGCTGATGCTGTAGATAATTCTATCGAGGTATATGGGATTGAAAATCCTGAATTTTATAATGCCCATACATCTGCTGATTTAGCCCATGGTACTCTCGAAAATAGTCAACAAGTATCTACATTTTTAAAAAAACATCTAAAAACACCATCTGGATATGTAACAGGAACATTATTTGGATTAGGAGTAGGTCTTCCAAAGACTATAAGTGGGGCTATTGGGACATATGGTTTTTCTAAAGCATCTCAAATAGTACAACATATATATAAAAGCCAAGAATTAAAGCGATACTACACACAAGTTGTCCAAAATTCACTAAAAGGAAACGCCCCTTTAGCTTTAAAATATTTAGATAAACTCGAGTCTGGTGTTAAAAAATCAATGAAAGAAGAAAAACCTAATAAACTAATTTCAAATGGTACTCAAGAAAAAGACGATTCATATTATGAGCAATTCGTAGCTCAATAATCATTCCCTCTCCATTCATCAGGTTTATTTTTAGAGAAAATTCCTATAATAATTGGCACTAATCCTAGTAACAAAATCTGTGGGCAACCAATAATTAATCCAGTTACTACAAAAATTCCAACGGTAAATCCAATTAAAACCAAAATTATTGCTTGTGCTGCTATACTCATATTCTCTCTATTTCTCTTTCACTTTTTCATTATGAAATGAGCTTTTATCTGCCATCATCCAAAAGATTCTGTCTTCTAATTTATCAATTCTTTTGGTCAAATTTTCTTCAACTTTATCTATGCGTGTATCAATCTTTGCAAATTTTTCATTAGTACTAATTACAAAACTGTCAAATTTCTGAAGGAATTTACCAACTTTTATTATCAAATATATAATTCCAAGGACTCCACCCGATTCTCCTATTAACTTTGCAATTTCAATATATTCCATTATATCACTTCCTACCATCTTTCAATAAATTCTAAATGTTTAAGCATCTCATTCTCAATAAGCCAACTAATATACCATTTCTGATTTTTTACCTCAACCTATTTCGTAACGCCACGAAAATGATAATTTAAAATAATTTTTTGACATATCTAGCGCATCGTGTTATATAATAATTTTTTTAACACATGGCGTAGAGGTCAAAATTTATATGGCACAAAAACTAAGACCACAGGCTGAGACACTTTCTGGGTCGCCACAGCCTAATTTCGTAGGATATTCAACAGCACCAATCCTGGCAAATAGAGCACCTACGGTATCAGATACAGGTTATCCACTTGGACAAGAATGGATCGACAAGATCGGCGATGACTTTTTCATATTAACAGACGTAAGTGCCGGCGTTGCGACATGGGTACTAGGTGGTACAAACACAGGTCCACTTAATACATTGACTGGTGATGCAGGTGGAGCAATCTCCCCAGCTGCTGGTAATATCGATCTCTTAGGTACAGCAAGCCAAATCGAGACATTAGGCGCTGGTAGTTCTATTACCTTTAGTATACCTGCTGTATTCATTGCGCCAGGTAGTATTGAAGCTACGACCTCAATTTTATCGGGCACAACTATAACTGCTGGTACGACTGTCACATCTGGTACAGGCATCGTTGCTGGTACCACATTGACATCCGCAGGTGCCACAACTCTTGCGACAACTGGCGCATCTGTCAATACCTTCGGTAACACAACTGGCGCTACTAGTGTCGACGTTCTAGCGGGCACAGGCGGCATTGTAATACAAACTGCAAGTACTGGTGATATTATAATTAATTCCGATGACACCATGTTATTGGATTCAGATGGCGTAATGGAGCTAAATTCAAGCGCAGGCGCTATATCAATTGGTAATGACGCAGTTGCTCTAACTATTAACATAGGTACAGGAGCTGCTGTAGTTGAAACAATTAATGTCGGCGGAACTGGGGCAAACGTAATTTCTATTGGTGCGACACAAACAGCGGGCTCTATTGCTGTAGGTAATGCAGCAGCAGGCGCAGTCACTGTAGATTCAGCAGCTGGCATTAGTGTTGATGGCGCAACTGCGTCCAACTTCACTGTAACAGGCGCAGGACAAGATTTGACCTTATCCTCTGTTGGTGGATCAATTAAAGTTAACTCTACAGAAAGCGCAGCTGGCGCAATTGCTCTATCTGCTAATGGTGGAGTTGCTGAAACAATCACAGTAACCGCTGCACAAGGTACAGGAGTTGCTTCTGTAGAGCTTGTATCAACAGCTGGTGGTATCACAGTAACTGCTGGCCTTGCAACAGCCGATGCGATCAATCTTACAGCTGCTGCTGGTGGCGTAGATATAGATGGAGCCCTACAAGTTAATATCGCCTCTTCTCAAGATGCAGCCGATGCAGTACGCATCATAGCAAGTGCAGGCGGTATCGATATTGATGCAGTAGGCGAAGCAGGCCAAGATATTGTCGTTACTAATACTGGCGGCTCTGTATCCATCGTGGCTACTGAATCAGCTGGCGATGCAATTGTAATTAATGCATCTGGTGCAGCTGGTGGTATTGATCTTATGGCAGGCACTGGTCTTGTCACATGTAATACCAGTTTTACCTTACCTACAGCGGCAACCCAATTCCGAGTAGAAGGTGGTGCGGCTACGGACTTTATCGGTACTACTACACTAGCTAATGGTGTCAGCCCAACAATTGCAAATACGAATATAGCCGCTGCAGACCAGATCTATATATCACGTAGCGATCTAAATGGATCAACGGAACTGGGTGTATTTGGGTATGTAATCACACCAGCTACTGACTTTGTAATTACAGCCTATGACCCGACTGATGCCACTGTGGCAACAGGGGATGATTCAATTGTTCAATACTTCATCGTAAGACAATTATAGGGGTTCCAATGGCATTCGGAACAAGAGCAGCCTTCGAAGCAGTTAGAGAACTGGCATTTGGATCTATTACAACAAACTATGCAGCGGTAGGTACAGCACTCACTGACCATGCCCGCATTGTCATTATTAACAATACAACTGACAAAGATGTCTATTTCTCTTTGGATGGCGTTATAGACCACCTACGTGTCGCAGCCGGTGGCTTTAAGTTACTAGATGTTACATCCAACAAAGTACAAGACGACGGCAACTTCTTCCGCATTGGCACCATTTTCTCTGTCAAACAGACATCCGCAGGTGCGCCATCTAGTGGCCTAGTATGGGTCGAAGTATGCTATAGCCAAGGCGGTGTGTAGATGTCGCAAGCAGGTCTATTGGTCTCTGGTTCTAGTGGTACTGCTTCAACGATTGGCGCAGTCACAGGCGATGCCATTACGCTATCTCTTGGCGCTGTGGCTGCAACATATGCCATAGAAGCTAGAGTTGCTGGTTTTGAGCCAACAACCCCAGCAGGCGCTGGCTACAAGATCTTTGGAACAGTTAGAACAGATGGCTTGGCGGCAACTTTGGTTGGTACGCCTGATGTCATTGTAAATGAAGAAGCAGCTTTGGCGGGCGCAGATGCGACCCTAGTTGTTGCGGCAAATACAGCCATTATTCAAGTAACAGGGGTTGCGCTCCTTACCATTAGGTGGAATGCCCAAGCACAATATACAGCGGTGATTTAATTTTATGAAAATATCTGTAGATGATGTTGAACTCTTTACTTTATCTGAAACGCAAAAGCGTGTAATTAAGAATGATATTTCTAGTGCCATTTTCGATGCCGACATGAAGCGCCGTTTGCAATACATATTGACACATAAATACGAGAAATGCTGGGAGCGCTTAAAGAGCCACTGGATGCCTGTTTTATCGCAGAGATACCCTTCTGTCCCAACTGATCAAGATGCACTAGCCAATCTTATATTTTCTCAGCCTGATTACAAAGATAGAGCAGCAAAAAATGCTTTAGCCCCCAATCCCTTACTACTAGGGGGATAGGTCATGTCCTTTCAAGGCCTAAGTACTCTAGTATATCCGATAACAAACAGCTTCCCACCACGCAAGTACTTGGCCGATCGCGATCCCACATCTGCTGATTTTCGTAACTTCGTGTTATTCGATGAATGGATCAATAAGACCAATGAATCAATTTGGATCATGGTGGGTAAGACCGCGACATCTGGCACTTGGGCACATATGGGCACTCCGCAAATTGCAATTGACGAGATTGCAGTTGATGCCAATACAGCGCCAGGCACAGACCCCGTTGTCCCAGATGGCGGTGGTCTAGTCACAATGACAGGCGCGCAGGTGGCAGCAGGCGTTGTCGGCGCTAATGTCATTAGAACTGATTCATTGGCCGCAAATTCACTAACTATAGAGATCCAGCGATCAGCCGCTGTGGGCGCTACCGCCTCTGTAAATAACGGCGTATCGCACTTCAACAACACCCAGTTCACTGTAGATGGCAATGGCTTTGTATCGCTAGTTGGTGGCTCTATGACAATAGATAGCGTCAATGTAGACGCCAGCACACCCCCCGGTACAGACCCAGTGCTCCCTAGTGTAACGGGAGAGATCACGGTTACAGGTGGCCAGGTAGCCTCTGGTACTATAGGCGCTAATGTAATACGTACTGATTCATTGGCAGCTAATACATATACCATTGAGATTCAACGATCTAATACAGCAGCGGCACCAGATAGCACACTAAATGGGGTGGCGCACTTTAACTCAGCCGATTTTACGGTAGATGCTAATGGCTTTGTGTCGACTGCGGGATCTGGAATGCTAATGTGGCAAACAATTGATGCCAGCCAAACACTAGTTGTAAATAATGGCTACATGTGCATTGCGCCAGGTGGCGCTTTGGCGCTAGCACTACCGGCCACTGCGACAATTGGGGACATTCTCGAGGTGACATTGGATGGCTCTACTAGCTTTACAATTACGCAGGCTGCGGGACAGCAGATCCGGTACAACAACTTAGAGACAACACTAGGGGTTGTGGGAACACTAGGAAGTACAGATCAGGGGAACACAATTCGTATGGTAGCACAAACAGCGACTAGGTGGAATGTAATCAGTGCTCTTGGCACATTGACGGTGGTGTAATTTTATGACAATTCAAACAACAGATAATAAGTACGGCGTAGCAAAGTGGATTGTGGACCCAGTGCTTGGAAGAGGTACACATACCACAATTACTGCGGCTCTTGCATCTGCATCTTCTGGGGATGATATATTTATACGACCGGGGACCTATACGGAAAGCTTTAGCTTGAAAGCAGGAGTTAATTTAACTGGATTTGAGTGCGACAGTGCCTTCTTTGCTCCTAATGTTCTTATTGTGGGAAAGGTTTCGGCTAATATTACTGGAACTTGTGAATTATCGGGACTTGGCTTTGAAACCGATGGCGATTTTGTGTTGGAAATAACTGGAGCCAATTCAGCTAATATTACCTTATTAAATTGCCAGCTTAATGGTACTGATAATTCTCTGATATCTCATGCTAATGCCAATACGCGTCTTCTTATAAAGAACTGTATCTTATTGTTATTAGATACCGGCATGAACCATTTTTCTGTATCTGCTGGGACATTGGATGTGTTTTATACTCAAATGATTAGTGCTGGAGGATCAACAACTCCAAATAGCGCGTCTGGGAGCTCGGTATGTAACTTATTATCTAGCTCTTTTTCCTTGACTTTATCAACAGCCGATACAAATATTTTTACTTGTTTGCATTGTAATTTTTCTACGGGGAATACAACTTGTTTAACTATTAGTGGAACAGGTGTACAAGAAACGCTTTTTACACGCTTGACAGCTGGTACAGCTTCTGCCATTTCCATTGATGCGGGGTCTACTATAGAAGTAGCAGATTGCGAAATTCAATCAAGCAATGCGAATGCAATAACAGGCGCTGGCGTCCTTGAATATTCAAATATAACCTGCATTGAGACATCAGATTTCAATGTAACAACTCAAACACCTTTTTATGACCAATTAGGTAAATATCGAGCTACAGGACAACCTGCGTTCTTGGCAACAAGTGGAACAACAAATGATGTGACGGGTGATGGCACCGCTTATACTTTAGGCAGTGCTGCTGCTATGACCGAAGTATATGATCAAGATGGTAATTTCAATACAAATGGTACTTTTACAGCTCCAGTAACTGGGAAATTTCAATGTGGTGGGGCTATTGCGCTCACACAAATTGGAGCAGCTCATAGTGATGTTTTTGTTTCCATAGTTGCTTCTAATAGAACTTTAATAGGTATAGAAGCAAATCCACTTACTTTTGCAAATACAACTGGTTCTGGAAGTTTTCCATTCTCTGCAAATGTAGATGTTGATGCTGCTGATACTGTTACTTGGACTGTGACTGCATCTGGAAGCACTAAGACGATAGATATAAACATTCCAACTTTTATATATGGTGGAATTTTATATTAGGTACAAAAATGAAAATTAAAGATCCTTTTTACATGAAATTAACAATTTGGTACTTATTATGTTCTTGTCTTCTTGTCATGGTAGGCTGCACTATTAACATGATACAGACAGACACCCATGGCACAGCAGAAGACGTTGTGAACTCAGATCCACAGACCGATGTTAAAGCGGATCCCGTGATCTCATTACCTCTTAGCCCTGCGTCTTAAGGTATGGGTTCAAATACCCGATACAATTGATATGTATGAATTATGCGCTGTTTCATGCGTTGTAAGCGCCTAATAGAAGAGGCCACAGTTCTTGGCTGACCAAACCACATCGGCATCTCAACTTCTAAGTTAAATATATGAAAATTACAGCGTAACTCATGGCGTAAAGACAAGATCGCTGCATCAAGGGGCGCTATTAAGTTCATGTACTTACGCCGTCTATCCAGATTTTCTTTTGACTTTGGATTATAATGGTAGTGAATTGGCTTCTTATCATGGGGCTTCTTCTTTGGTCCAATCGGTAGTTGTATCCCACAGAATACAAAAGCCATAACAACCAAAGATAACGGAATGTGCATAACCGACTTATTGTTAAAGAGTTACGTAAAATCACGTATCTTTATCTCTAGCCATAATGAATTGTTTGATTATGCACAACACATTACTTGATTTTGTTGTGCTTTTCCTGGAGCTCTTCGGACTTCTTGACCAGCAATTCTACAATATCTACAATATCCACTTTTTCAACTTCTGTATCACGCCAATTTTGATATATTGACATAATAATATCGTTCAAAAAAAGAATATGCTCATGATAAACCGCTTTCAATTGCTCTTTATTAAGTACTTTTAATTTACTATTATCCACATATACAAGCTCTGTACGTGGAAATTCCTTAAGATGTTGATTTTGAATTGGTTGCGCCATTTTATGCCTCTATATATGGTGTAAATATTTATTTTAAATTTGTCAATCTACGTGCCTTCGGCTTTTGATTTGGATTGATATACCGCTTTACCCTGATGTAATTCTGCCTATAGAGCTCACGGTTTTGCGCTGTATTGTCATGTGGTTTGCCGCATTCGCATTTAGCAGCTTGCACAACGATGCGTTCGGCATTGCGAACAGATGCCTTTGCCGTAGGGTTTTTCATGTCTGAAAAATCAATCGGCACTACGCGTGTTGTTCGCTTGCCGTTTGCATCTATTGTGCTTATGACGTAATGCGGTTGGCGCGTAGGTGACTGGGAATCAGAGAGATCGATTACGGCCTTATGTCGCTGTAAAGACGGAATTGGCACATCGGTGTCTAGAGCGCCAAATGCCGGGATCGGCAACAGGGCGGCTTTAACAGCATCGCCATACGTCTTGGCGACCTTGGCCTGTGGGTCGGTAGCGGGTAATGTAAGAGGCGATACACGGGGCGATGGATCAGCGCAAGGGGCTACCACGGATAATGAAAGAGCGGCCATTGGTGATAGCAGGGCATCTGTGCTATTGGAAGTGTTTATGGAACGGGAATCTAGGGAAACCATGTTTATTTGACCTTGGTTGAGTTTTTTTAGGACTTAGCTACATAGGTACAGGGCACCACCAGATCGTTGAGTGGTGGGCATGTAAATGGCTTAGAAACGCTTGTCTTGATCTGCACCACGTAAATCTTTGTCCATGAAATTAATCCATCGGAAATCTTTGAAACGCGAATGAATGCGATCGCCATATAACTTTTTAATAATTGCTGGCTCAAGGTTGGTTGAGATGCACGTAAGGCGGTTATGGCTCCAACGGTTGTCGATAATTTGGTAATAATCCCTCTCAGCCTTTTCGGTTCCGCGATCCACGCCAAAGTCATCAATGAACAAGATCGGCACTTCAGAGAACTTTTCGATTGTAGCACTTGTATCCCCAAATTTGCTATGAGCCTGTGTTAATTCTTCATCCAAGTGTTTTGAAGTAACCCAACGAATTTGGCCTAAACCACAACTACGGATTGCTTCTCGAACTAGGGCAAAAGAGAAATATGTTTTACCAGTACCGGTATTTCCTGTCAAAATCAAACTGGTGGGCTGTTTGCACCATTTCTTGGCTTCTTCCACGAGGTAGGGATCTAACTTTTCAGCTAGATGATCAATAGAGGCATCTTGAAACCGGATGCCTATCTTATTTAGCTTGTAGAATTCTTCCCAAGTCATGGCTACACCGCCAGAGCTTGTGCTTCTGCTGCTTTCCTAGCTTTATCTCTTTCTTCGGCAACTTTATTGGCATAGGAAGGTACCCACTCTTCTTCTGGAGCAACGGGCTTTTCCCAGGCTGCTAGCTTGGAATAGCGTCTGTGTGGAGCTAGGTGGGATTTTGGGTCGACACGAACGTCTCTCTTACGACGCTTCAGCCAGTTACGGATCGTAGCCGCATAATTCTTGTAAGGCTTAAGGCCTTTGCTATCGATGTAATCGTTGATCTCCTCAATGATATCTCTAATAACTGTCTCACCATGCTTAGCTATAAGCTCGTTATATTCATCAGCCCCTAGCTTAACATGCGAGCCGTAACTATTTTGGGCAGCTAGCTTCTTAAGTTTTTCGGAAGAAAAATCTTCGCGAGATGTGGTGCTCTCTCTCTCTTTTGTTATTAATCTATCTTTATTATTATCTATACTTATTAGTGGTTGATTATCCGCGTGCGGATTATCCGCGTGCGGAAAATCGGTAAGCGGTGAAATTATTTTAATTTTGGATATTTCATAGATCTCATAATCAACCGAATCAAAACGTCCATTCTCTTTGATCGGCTGCATTTTTTTAATATACCCAGCTTTTTCTAATTCTTTAAGTGCATTATAAATAGCGCTCTTTTTTTCTTTAGAAACAGTTATTAGATGGGAAATATGAAAGACCCAATCATCTTTACGGCTCATGCAATAAGCCCATAAGCCTTTTGCTTTGAAAGATAATCTGGGATCTTCAAGAGCTTGTTTGTGGATTGAAACGTAATCTTTGGTTTTTTTGACGCGAAATACTGCCATAAGGAGCTCCTACATTTGGTTGTAGTCTCTGAGCCCCAGACCTTTCAGATTTTTTTCTTAAACCGCTTGCTTTAATTCCACGATTTAGGATATAACCTTTGATATCTCCGTCAAGAGATATTCTGTAGGTGGTACTCAGAAACTCGGGCTTCTAAACTTTTATCGGTTTAGAGGCCCTTTTTGTTTCATAATTTCCTCGCGATAGTATGCAAAGCACCTATTTGAAATCTAGGCCATTTTCAAGATAAGATCATAACTCGTTTAGACTATGGGGTTATCGATAAGATTCTATAAGAAAAAGTATCTTTCCCAATAAATCCCGTTTCTACCAGTTACAATTGCTAAGTAATTTCTATTCTCAAGTAGCTTTAGTGATCTCTGAATAGTTGCTGTAGATTTACCCATCAAATTAGCTAAACATTTATTTGTAATAGAGCAAAAAGCAGCATCTTCCATTATAGCTTTAATGATAGCGTACAATTTTATTGCATGTGCATTGAGATTCTTATCCTGTAGTAAAACCATCGGAATGGTTACATCATCAGGAAATTCACTCAGATTGATGTTATATTTTGTATTTTGTTCTTGTGACATAAGAAGTTCCTTTTGATTCAGAGTTCGTAAAAAACATAAAAAACTATAAATCAATCTTGCAATAATTGCCGCCTTATTTTATAGATGGATACGTCATATTTCGCTCCTACGATAATATGATTCGGGTTAGGCCGATTTTGATAGACCTTTGCGGTGGTAATCACTCGGGGTGGTTATCATCGCATTTTCATTTGTACTTGCATTCATTTTGATCCATTCAATATAAGATATCGCGTCTGTTTTGACGTTACTCCATGTTTCCGTATCATGGTGTAATCTGGGTGTACATAGCCATCCAGATATATGATAGACCCGCGCGATGGTAGTCAACCGTTGAATTGATTGCCGTCGCGTTTTTGTTTGCATGAAAATATGTTAAAATGTACGTTGTTTTGCGTAAATTGGAGAACTAATGCAAATATTAGAAAAAGTAGATGAGCTCAAACATAAGTTTTATAATTTCTTTGTCCATAGAAAGAAGCTACGTGCATTGCAGAACTATTCCGAAGCTAGTAATCAATTTACTCATCATAATTACCTAGGGTTAATTAAAAAGTGCTTGGCGGATGGATTCCTAACGGTAAAAGAGGCCGACTTCTTAAGCTATATGCTAGAGAAATACGAGATCAATTTCTTGGATTGGTCCCATAGAACTCTATGGCTAAAAGAAGAGATGCGCAAGATGGCACGTAATCCCAAAACTGGGATAAAAGCCAAAGGACCTCAACCCCACCAGTTCTTTTTCAATTGGGAGAAGGCTATGCCAACGGCTGTATCTGTTCCTGTGTATCTAATAGCTCAACAGAAGAGTGGAACCGCACAACAGAAGGTAGCATGACATATGGATGTTATTGATATGGACCTTTTTTTTCTGTGCAATGTCGCTTTTTGGGGGTTATTATTGATCTACGTGAAAAGCTTGAAGAATTTATTTGTCGAATTTCGCAATCAAAACATAACCGAGTCTATTAATATGAAGGCATTAATATCTAATCAAAATATCATATTATCCCATGTTCAAAATGAATTAAAGAAAATTATGGATATGGAAAATGAAATTAGAAGATTAATGGAAGAGAAAAAAACAATAATAATAGAACGCACTCGAGCACCAGAACCAAAGCAAACATCACAAGTACCTCATAATCAACAACTTACAGTACAACGCCCGAAGAGAATTAGAATACGCAAAAGAAAAGCGGCACCCAAGCAATTAACTAAGCAACTAACTGCCCAGAAGCCGCTATTATTATCAAATACAATTACGCCGCTTGTTGAGCCAGCATTGCCTTAACATAGGCATTTTTGAACCGCTCAAACATGTTGGGCAATAACGCTGATTCGATTATCTGCTCAGCCGTGCACTTCTTATTAATAGCCAAGTCCTCGATATAGCTATCCACGTAATCAATGCCGACATCGGCATCTAATAGACGCAACTTAAGCTGTTCCAATGGGCTTGCGTTCTCGATATTAGCCGAATTAGTAGTCGCATATTGGAAATCGACCCATGGATTGCCACCTGCATATAATGCCTCAAGACAAACAGGGGATTTGATCAATGCGTCTTTGATCTTGTCATTGAGTGGCTTTGGTGCCAAAGGGTTTACTATGTATTTTGTACTTTCTTTGAAACCAGTTTTCGTGATTTTAATATCATATTTTTTTAGATCACCCCAGTCACTATCTTTGGATAATGTTCTTAATGCATTTTGGATCGTTGCTTGCTGAATTTCTAATATAAAGAGACCTTCTCGCACATAATCCCAAACATAGAGACACCAGAACTTTTTCATTGGACTTGCTTCATCGAAACTAGTAGATGGCTGTTGACCTAAGCGATAACGATAAGGCTTCTTATCTTTCCAATCAATCCAGCCCGCAATAGCTTCTTGTACAACGCGAAAACGAGTTTCGCCTTCTGGCATTTCAGAAGGTTTCCAATACGACTTAATTTTTTTTGTTTCTTCTACATCATCATCAGGGATACCATTTGCCATAATTTTTTCCTTTTTAATTTAACGTGTTCTTAATGTTGTTATTTTCTCTTCATAGATTTCTAGACCCTCAATTGAGTTGATACCCAATTTTAAGTCATTTTCAACTGCCCTTTCATGAATTTGGATATATTTCAATGGCACTTTCGCAAGATCAACTATTCGGAATTTCCGTACAGTTCGAGTCGTTGAAATAGCCCCTTGAGCCCGAATTACAGTTGGAACTGGTTCGATATATATATCTTCTTTCACATCAAATAAAAGAGCTGCTGCTTTGATTTTCTCAGCCTCTTTTCTCTGTATTTCTTCTAATTGCTTCTGATAAGCGCTTGTATTGGTATTTGTAATCCAAATAACCTTATCAAGCTCATCTGTAAGACTTTTTGCTTTATCATTGATTTCAGCGGTTTTTGCTCTAAATGGCTCTACCATCTCTTTTCTTTTGGCATCTATTAACTTGCGCCATTCTCGTGCATGTTTATATAGCTGCGTATTGATATTATGAGTGCTAGAATCG